>OAWS01001120.1_pt1 | contig 15641 bp, 9 predicted proteins | sample 1517141 | NCBI WGS metagenome assembly OAWS01 (sample SAMEA2580173, study PRJEB22360) | human gut metagenome | biome: human gut; feature: human-associated habitat; material: faeces | place: Denmark | collected 2008/2010
TTGGGTGCCCCTTTCGGCTCCCGAAGGCGAGGGCGACGCTGCCGTGACCGTTACGGTACCCGCTTCGAACATCGGTCAATCGGCCAAGGTGACTTTCGAGGTTTACAACTCCTACGGCGCATTGATTCAGAAGGATGTCAATGTGCTTCAGGGCGAAGTGGTGCCGCCGACGCTCATCTTCAACGAGACCGCAGGTAGCGAGTCTGTTGCGAACCCGTATCCGTTGGTTGCCGACTATACGGGTTGGAACACCACCGGCGAGGGGGCTTCGAAGGTTTCCTACGAGGGCGTGAATACTTCGATCCGCGCTTCCGGTAAGAGTAGTGCGGGTGCTTATGACGGTGCTTCGGGTCCGAACGTGATCTTCTTCGGCTCGGCTCCGGCAACCTTTACGGTTAAAGACATAACGCTTGCCTCCGACCAGACCAATCTGAAGCTGACTTTCGGCGGACAGTATTACGACAGTGATAACAATGACAATAATTTCAACAAGGACAACTTCGTGGTTTATCTCAGTGCGAACGGAACGGACTATACTCCGCTGTCTTACGAGGTAAACGACGGTGATCAGGTCGATCCTTACTGGGTATTTGCAACCAAGAACTTTACGCTCAAGAATGCGACTTCGACGCTTTACATCAAGTTCGAGGCGAAAGCATCTTCGAAGTTCCGTCTGGACGATATCACGCTGATGACCGGTAACGGCGGCGAGGAGATCGACTTGGCGGGCGGCGGTGTCGTGCCTCCCGATCCGAGCGGCGATGCGATTTACGAGAACAATTTCGATAAGACGCCTGCTGCGGAGGTCGATGGTAAATGGCCGTTCCTGGACCGGACCGACGCATGGCAGAATGCTTCCGGTACGGGTAATTCGACGGTGACCTATACCTCTACGAACGTATCGGTGCGTACTTCCGGCAAGCTCAGCGGCGGTTACGACGGTGCTTCGGGTTCGAACAAGATTTTCTTCGGCTCTGCACCTGCGACTTTCGACATCAACACTATTACGATGCCTGCGGGCAAGACCAACTACCGGATCATCTTCGGCGGTGCTTATTCGAAGAAGAACGGTGCGACTTACGACAACATTTTCAAACCCGAGTCGTTCCACGTCGCCGTAGGTAACGGAACCGACTGGTCGGGCAACCTGACTTACGAGAAGATCGGCGGCAGCGATACGACCGATCCTTACTGGATTCAGTTTGCCGTAGATTTCACGCTCAAGGAGGCTGTCAGCCAGCTTTCGATCCGTTTCACGGCTGATCTGGCGTCGGCATTCGCAATCGATGACGTACAACTCGTCGAGGGCAACGGCGGTCAGGAGGTCGATCTCGAAGGCGGTGTGGTTCCGCCCGATCCGGGTGAGGCTACGGCCATTACCATTCCCGAGCTGATCGCGCAGATGACTGATACGAAGGCTCCGGTGGATGCCAATGCAGATCGTTATCTGGACGCTGTAGTGATGAACGACGTGGCCGGCGGCAACTATACCTTCAACAACCTGATCCTCGCTACCGAGAATGCGACGGAGGCCGGTAACGGCATCACGCTCTACGGCAGTCAGGTAGAACCTTCGACACTTGGTCTGAACAAAGGCGACAAGGTGCGTGTAACCCTCTATAAGGGGCTTGCCAAGGTAGAGAATTACAATGGTATGTACGAAGTGACGGGCGACAGGGAAGCGACCTGGTGCAAGGTCGAGAAGACCGGTACGGTGACTTCGATTCCTACGGCGACGATCGCCGCTGCAGATCTGGCGAATTATCAGGGTATGGCCGTGACGATCGCCAATGCGTCGGTTGCCGAGGGCGGTGTTTGGGCGAGCGCAGCGCAACTCTCTTCGCATACTTTCACTGCCGATGGAGCCAATTTCACCGTATTCTGCAAGCAGAGCGATGAAAAGAACCCGAGCGTGTTCCTCGACGTACCTTTTAAGGCTGGCTCGGGTAATATCTCCGGTCTGGCTGCCGTATATAAGAATAATTCCCAGCTCGTTCCGCGCAATCTGGACGACGTGGCCGCTTTCAGCGACAGCTCGACCCCGATGATTACGGGGGTAACTCCGGCCAGCGTTTCGATTCCGGCAATCGGCGGTAATGAAACGATTATTGTTTCGGTTGCCAATAAGGGTGAAAATGTGCTTAGCGTTAGCGGCCTGAGCGGGTTGCTTGAAGCCACTGTCGATAATGCCAACAATATGGTGACAGTAACGGCGCAGCCCAATACCGGCGCTGTTCAGAATCAGACGCTGACGATTGCTATTGCCGGTGGCAACAGCGTGACGGTGCCTGTCACACTCCTCGGTGTCGGAGGTGGAGGAACCGGTGAGGTCGTTGCGTTCTCGATCACGGATATTAAGGCGGATAATGCAGATCTTCCCACCAATGGTTACGGTTCGCAGGTTGTCGCTACGCCCAGTACCTGGGTTAGTTGGACCGTCGGCGGCATCGAGTTCACGGGTGTGAAAATCTGTGAATCGCCCGCTTCCAACGGCTCGATCATTCAGATGCAGGGTAATGACTCCGATGCGGCTAAACAGGCGAAGCTGCAAAACGTGACGCCGATCGACGGGATGTCGAAGATCAAGATCGTTTTCCGGTCGTATCCGAATAAGAGTGGCAGCTACTACAACCCGGGATATACGATGACCGTTGCCGGGGCTGCTCAAACTCCTGTGGAAACATACACGGATAAGAGCGGTTACAGAGAGTATGTACATGAGTACGATCTGGCCGGTTTGGGTGCTGATTCCTTTGTGCTCGACAATAATAAGGTCGGAGCCTTGTATATCGAATCGTTCGAGATTACCAAATAGTTTTTAATATGCTGGATACCGACTCTTGGAGGGATTATCCCCTCCAAGAGTTTGGTTTCTCGGATAGTTTTTTATAGTTTACCGATGATGTCGATGTTCAGATATTGTGAGAAGGGATGGAAATGGCTGTTCCTGACGATGATTGCGCTCTCTGTCGTAGCTTGCGGCGACGATACGGACGATTTTTCGGGTTCTGCCGTATGGCGGACCTCTTCGACGGTCGGAGCTGCGGAGGGTTCGGCCGCCATACAGATTGAGGGACCTGTCGGCGCCGGATGGCGTGCTGAAATCAAGGACGGAGGTGCTTGGTGCTCGTTCAGGCTCAACGATCCGACGGTCCTCGTGAAGGAGGGCACCGTACAGAGTTCGAACATCAGCAATATCCTGGACGTCTATTACACGGCGAATACCGGGAGCGGGGAACGTTCGGCGACCATCGAATTCGAATTTTTCGGCGGTGAGCCGCAGGTGCTCGTGCTGACGCAGTTTTCGGCCTCTTCGACCAACGATCCCTACGATGAAGGTCATGCGAAGGCCTGGGCCGAATTGCCGGAAAAGCGAGTCGATGAGAATTTCGTTTACGTCAGCCACTTCGCTTCGCTCAATAACCGCACCGTGCGCAACTATTCGTTCTGCTACGACAAAACGCTCCATGTGGCGCATTGGGTGGCTTATCCGCTGCATTCGGTATATAGGGGGTCGATAGACCGTACCGACGATTTTCAGTACGATCCGAAGGTCGATTATTCCTGGCAGCCCAACCTCGCGGCCGGTTCCTATCGGGGCAGTTACGACCGGGGACATCAGCTCCCTTCGGCGGACCGTACGGCTACGCGGGAGTTGAATCTCCAGACGTTTTATGCGACCAATATGACGCCGCAGCTCAACCGGCTCAACCAGGATATGTGGGCCAATCTCGAAGCCAAGGTGCGTGCGCAGATATGCAACGACACGCTTTATGTGGTGACTGGTTGCTATTATGCCAATACCAATACGACGACGACCGACCGTGACGGGAAAGTTTGTCCGGTCCCGACGAATTATTTCAAGGTATTGCTTCGCACGCGCACCGGTACGACCGGCAAACGTATCGCGGATTGTTCGGCCGATGAATTGAAGACGATCGGATTTTGGGTGGATCAGAAGAGCTACGGCGATATTCAGCCGCCTGCGTCCATTTGCATGAGCGTGGCGGAGATTGAAAAGAAGACCGGCTTTACGTTCTTTCCCAATATTCCCGAGTCGGCTGCGGAATCCGTAAAGGCACAAAACTCTCCGAGCCAATGGGGAATCCAAAACTAATTTGACTTATGAAAAAACGACTGATTTTTACAGGACTACTGGCCTTACTGTTCGCAGCCTGCTGTTTCGCGCAGAAACCGTACAAGGTGGTCTTTTACAACTTGGAGAACTTTTTCGATACGATCAACGATCCCGAGGTCAATGACGACGAATTCACGCCGGAAGGACCTAAAAAATGGAATTCTGTCAAGTATGCGAAGAAGTTGGGCAATACCGAAAAGGTGCTTTTCGACATTGCCGGTATCGATAAGGATTATCCGATCGTGATCGGCGTATCGGAGGTGGAGAACCGCTCGGTGCTCGAAGATATCATCGCTACGCCGAAGATGGCTCCGGGCAATTACCGGATTTCGCACTACGACTCTCCCGAAGCTCGCGGTGTGGACGTCGCTTTTATGTACCGTCCCGATGTCTTCAAGCTGGAGGGCAGCGCACCGATCCGCACGCAGATTCCTTCGCTTCCGAATTTCAAAACCCGCGATATTTCGACCATGTGGGGGACGATCGACGGCGAACCGTTCTTCTTCATGGTGGCTCACTGGCCTTCGCGTCTGGGCGGGAAGGACGCTTCGGAGTTCAAGCGTATCGCCGTCGGCGAGCAGATGCGTCGAATCGCCGACTCTGTCCTGAAGGTCAATCCTGCGACCAAGATCGTGGCGATGGGCGACTTCAACGACGATCCGACCGATCCGAGCATGTTGGAGGGGCTGAATGCCAAACCCAAGGTCAAGGATCTTCAGCCGGGCGATTTCTTCAGTCCGTTCCACGCCGTGCTGCGTGCCGGTATGGGAACGCTGGCTTACGGCGACGCCTGGAATCTCTTCGACAATATCGTAGTGTCGGAAAACTTGGTCAATGCGAAGCCCGGCGAGTTGCGTCTGGTGCGGGCTCCGGGATCGAAGTACTACGGGAATGTCTTCAAGCGTAACTATATGATCCAGCGGGAGGGGCAGTTCAAAGGCTATCCTTTGCGCACGTACGTCGGAAACAATTTCCAGGGCGGTTACAGCGACCACTTCCCCGTTTATATCTACATCGGTAAATAAATACCTTAACTTGAAAGGATATGAAAATAAAAAGTTTACTAATTTTTGTATTTACCCTGATGTCGCTGACCGCGTTCGCTCAAAGCGGCGGTATCAAGGGTAAGGTCGTTTCCCGCGAGGGACGTGTCGCGGTGGACGGGGTGAAGGTTTCGGTCACTCCCGGTGAAATGACTGCCACGACCGACGGCCGAGGTGGTTTCGTGATCGAGAATGTCGAGCCCGGCGAATATACGTTGCAGTTCGAGGCTCCCGAATTCGAGCCTTTGACGCTCGTGGTGCGCGTGGACAAGATGGTGCGCGACATCAATACGGTGATTCTGGTCCCCGAAGTGCTTTCGACCGTAATGGACGATTCGATCTTCGCAGAGTTCGACACCGAGAGCGGCAACGATGCGCAGTCGCTGCCTTCGTCCCTTTCGGCTTCGAAGGATGTTTTCAACAACATCGCTTCTTACCGGTTCAGCGAGATGCGTTTCAACGTGCGCGGTTACGATTCGCAGTATTCGGACGTTTACCTGAACGGTATTCGCTTCAACGACGCTATGACGGGCTATACGCCCTGGTCGTTGTGGAGCGGTCTGAACGACGCTACGCGCAACCAGGAGATCACCAACGGTTCGATCATGTCGGATTACGGCGTAGGTAGCATCGGCGGTACGACCAACATCAACGCCCGTGCTTCGCAGGTGCGCCAGGGACTTCGCGTGAGTCTGGTGAACGCCAATTCGATGTATCGCTTCCGTGCCATGGTGACCTATGGTTCGGGTCTGCTGGACAACGGCTGGTCCTATGCGTTGTCGGTATCTACCCGTCAGGGCGGCAATTCCTACGTGGACGGCGTCTATTACAACTCCTACGGATATTTCGCTTCGGCCGAGAAGATTTTCAATTCGCGTCACCGGTTGGGCTTCACGATTATGGGTGCTCCCACCGAGCGCGGTGCGCAGCAGGCTTCCACGCAGGAGGCTTACGACCTGGTCGGCAACAACTATTACAACCCCAACTGGGGCTACCAGAACGGCAAGATGCGTAATGCCCGCGTGCGCAACAACCATGAACCGATCGCGATGATCAATTACACGTTCGATCCCAACGAACATACCCAGTTCAACCTGGCTACGTCGCTTCGTTTCGGTAAGAACGGTTATTCGGCGCTGACGTGGTACGACGGTGCAGACCCCCGTCCCGATTATTACCGCTATATGCCGAGCTACAAGTTGCTGAACGCTACCGACCTGGAGGCCGCTTCGATGGCTGCGGCCAGTCTGGCGGATCAGTGGATGCGCAACGTGGGTAATATCCGCCACTTCGACTGGGACGAAATGTACCAGACCAACATGAATTTCCGCAATGCCGAGGATGAAGCGATATACGGTCCCGGCGCCCGTTCGAACTATATCATCGAGGAGCGTCATACCGACCAGTTGGACTGGAACCTCGCCGCGCAGATCAGCCGAATCTATAAGGATAACTCCCGTCTGACGGCCGGAGCCAACGTCCGTATCAACCGCACGTGGTACTACGACGAGGTGAAGGATCTGCTCGGCGGCGACTACTATGTGGATGTCGATAAATTCGCACAGCGCGACTTCGGCGATCCGATCATGGCGCAGAACGATATGGATTATTATAACCAGTACGGTCATGCAAGAGCCGTCAGAGAGGGCGACAAGTTCAGCTACAACTACAAGGCGCATCTGCGTTCCGGCGGTGTATGGGCCACTTATGCCGCTCGTTTCGGCGGTTTCGGCATGAAGTTGGGCGCCGAGCTCGGCGGACTTTCGATGTGGCGCGAAGGTCTTTGGCGCAAGGGTCTCTTCCTGGATAATTCGAAGGGCAAATCGGAGAAACTCGAATATTTCGTATATAAGGCCAAAGGTAATTTCGATTATGTCATCAATGCCAACCATACTTTCGAACTCAACGCCGTGGCGATGCAGAATGCTCCTGCGTTCCAGTCGGCCTTCGTTTCGCCCCGTACGCGTAATTCGGTAACTCCGGGGCTTACGACGGAGAAGGTTTACGGCATCGACGCTTCGTACAACCTGCGTTACGGCGATTATAAACTCCGTGTTTCCGGTTATTATACGAAGGTGAACGACCGTTCGAAGGTGATCTCCTTCTACGATGACGTGCTGAAGACCTATACCAATTTCGCCTTGAGCGGTATCGACGAGCAGTATTTCGGTCTGGAAGTCGCCGCTTCGATTCCGATCTACAACGGTTTGTCTTTGAACGGTGCGATCAGTTGGGGTCAGTACACTTACACGTCGAATCCCAATTACGTGCAGATTGCCGACAACAGCGCCGAGCCGCTGAACTCCGGTACGGTCTATTGGAAGGATATGCGCGTGGAGAGCACTCCGCAGACGGCTATGAATATCGGTTTGTCGTATCGCGGTCCTCATAACATCTACGCATCGATCGATCTGAACTATTACAACAATATGTATCTGTCGATGAACCCGCTTTACCGTACGGACGAGGTGTTGTTGCCTACGATGACGGACGAACAGATCCGGGAGCTGCGCAGTCAGGAGAAGTTCGATTCGGCTTACACCTTGAGTGCGAGCATCGGTAAGAATTTCTACATTCAGCGTCGTTATACGCTCGGCTTCAGTTTGCAGGTGAATAACATCCTGAACAACCAGAATATCAAGACCGGCGGTTACGAGCAGATGCGTGTGCAGGGCATTAAGACCGGCAAGGAGATCACTTCCTACCAGAAGTTCGCTCCCAAGTATTTCTACCTGTTCGGCACCACTTACTACCTGAATGTCTATTTCCGTTTCTAACGGCTTAACGAATTAATATTGTGAAGAATATGAATAGAATAGCAACCATATTTCTGGCGGTGACAGCAAGTTTGTTCTTCGTCGGCTGTTATAACGATTTCGATACGCCGGCTCCTGCGAAGGTATGGACGGATGCGGACTTCAGCGACAGTAAAATCATTTCGATCAAGGAGCTGAAGGATATTTTCGAGGAGGCTTATCCCGGGACCAGCGGTATCGGCCAGTCGCTGACCGTTACCGACGACCTGGTGATTCGGGGCAAAGTCATTTCCAGCGCCCAGGCCGGTAACGTCTATAAGTCGATGTACCTGTACGATGAAAGCTGCCAGTCGGCCATCGAAATCAAAGTGACTTCGGGATATTACATTACCTATGCTCCCGGTCGCCTGGTTTATATCCGTTTGCAGGGTCTGGTGCTGGGAAATTACCGCACGATGCTGAGCGTGGGTGTCGCATCGACCAATTCCAATTATGCCAACGGCAATATGGAGGACCGCAATACCTTGGAAGAGCATGTCAAGCTCGGCGAATTGATCGGCTTGACGGCGGCCGATACTTTGGTGGTTACTCCCGCCTCCTATTCGACGCTGACGGATGAGTCGCTGGGGCGTTTGATCCGTTTCGAAGGGTTGGAAAGCAAGTTCGGCAAGGCCGGCTGGGGGTATAAAAATACATTCCCCAACTACTTCGCCAACAGTACCTCCTACGATGTGAATTCTCCGGGTTGGACCGATATCAACGATTGGGCTACCTGGGCGACGAAGCGGGTCGATGAGCTTACGCACGAGAGTACGTTCTATTATGGCTCTGCCTGGTTCACCTATGGCGACATCAACACCCTCGCAGGCAATTATGTCGTACGTTCGAGCGGTTATTGCCGTTTCCGTGACGAGAAAATACCTGCGGACGGTTCCGTGGTGAACATTACCGCGATCTATACCAAGTTTTCGCAGGGCAGCGATGCGACGGCGGCTTATCAGTTGTTGCTGAACAAGGCGTCCGACGTGGTCGTGACTTCGAAATAGCCGCAATTTGCAGTTGAAATCGCCGGGCCTCATCTTTTGATGGGGCCCGTTTTTATTCTTTATGCGGTTGCGATTCCGCTCGTATTGTCCTGTCTCCAGTCTTATGAGGTGTAAATTTCAGGGAAGAGCAGTGCGCGGAAGTCGGAGCGCATGATCTTGTCCCGTTACTGTTTTTCCCGCCTGCCGGGGAGCCGGTTGCCGTATGTCCGAAAAACGCAAGACATTGTTCGGATCGTTCTTTTGCTGTAGGTTGGCAGGCTGTCGCACCGGGGGACCTGCTGCCCGCATAATGCGATTCCGACTGCCGGGAAGGGGCAACGTGATCGGCTGAAAGCTGTCCGCAAACGGAAGAGCGTCGCCGAAACGGAGAATTCGATGCGAAGTGCGGAATCGGAAAACATGGCGGGGTATGACATAACGTCGTTCGTGGCGTTTGGTTCTGCGTCTGTTTTCCGGAAACGGATACGATTTCTGTGTGTGGACGATCTTCCTGCATTGCAGATAGGAGCGGAAAAGGAAATATCCGTGAACGGGAGTCCGGAACCAAAGAAAACCCCCGAACCGGTGAGAGTTCGGGGGTAGTAGTGAATAAAACCTGTTATCGATGATTATTCATCTGCTTCGGGTTGAGCTTCGGGACGCATGGTGACCTGTATTACGTTGCCGCTGTCGAGGAGCTTCTTCGCCAGGTCGCGGATCTCGTCGTAAGTGATGCTGTTCAGGGTCTTTTCGTAGTCGGCGAGCAGATTCTGCTTGTGACGGTTGTAGTCGTCGATCAACCCGAACCAGGTGCTGTTATTTTCGAGCGTATTCTTGAACTGCTTGACCAAGTATTCGCGGGAGTCGTCGATGTCTTTTGCTTCCGGTCCTTCGGTTGCGATTTTCTCGATTTCATCGAAAACGATCGGCACGAGTTCGTCGGCCATCTTCTCGTTTGTGTCAAACTGTATTTGCAGGAGGGCCTGTTTTTCGGGACGATACGAGAGAGTATGGCTTACCTGTACGCCGTACGTGCCGCCTTTCTCCTCGCGGATGGACTTCAGGTAACGGTTGTTCAGGGCCATGTTGAGCAGCAATATGGTTTGCTTGTTGCGCAGCGTGTAGTCCGCATCGCTCGAGAAGAGCAGGAACTCCGAGACTTTCGGCTGCAGCATCGGGGTGCGGAAATCATTCATGACTTTGCCTTTGGCCGTGCGGAGTTTGTCGTCCGTGAATTTAAGCACGTGTTTCGAGGTGGGAATCGAACCGATATATTTCTCGACCAGCGGCTTCAACGTTTCCAGATCCACGTTGCCTACAAAGGTGAACGTAAAACTGTTCGCACCCGGGTAAAGCGTTTTGAAGGTTTTCGGCAGATTTTCGAACGAGATGCTTTCCAGTGCCTCGATCGTCAGCGGCTGCTGACGCGGATTGTCGCTGTAAAGCGTTTTGATCGTTTCTATCTGCATGATGTAGTCGGGATTCGAAGTCAGGTTCTGGACATATGCCTTGTAGCTGTCCATCGTCGTGTTGAAATCCTCCTCTGAGAAGCGGGGACTCGTGAAGTTCAGGTAGAGCAGTTGGAGCATCGTTTCGATGTCTTTGGGCGAGCAGTAGCCGCTCATACCATTGCTGTAATTATTGACGACCAAATTGACTCCGGCTTTCTTGCCTGCGAGCTGCTTGTTCAGTTCGATGGCCGAGAATTTACCCACACCCGACTGGGCCGCGATGACCGGAAGGAATTCGCCCTCCTTTACCTCCGTATCGGCAAGCTGCGACATCCCGCCGTCAGCCTGTACCTGCAGCAGGACTTCGTCCGCCTTGAGTTGGGTCGGTTTGACGATGATCTTCACACCGTTCTTGAGAATCCATTCGGTCGTTCCGAGATCCTCGTTGTATGCGGTCTTTTTCACGGGCGAGCCTTTCAACTTGATGTCTGAGGGGATCAGAGGCTCGCTGATGGTGTTATCCTCGTAAGCCTCGACATCGGATGTCATGACTTCGCTGCGGATGGCCAGAAGTTCGGCTTCGGTCGGCTCAGCCAGTCCCTCCTTCTGCGGAACTTCGACGGTGATAACCTGGTTTTCAGGTGTCAGAAGCTGTTTTACCCAAGCATTCACATCGTCGAGGGTCAATGCTTCGAGGTATTGTTTGTCGAGGTTGTACTGCGTTTCGGCATCTGCCATAGCGGTATTTTTCTTGTAATTCGCCAGGTAGGTTTGAACGTATTGTCCGTTCGTAAGGTCGTTCCGATTGGCATAAGTAGCCTCGGCCTGACGCAGGAATTCAGCTTTCGTACGATCGAATTCGCTCTGCGTAAAGCCGTAACGCTTCATCTTCTCCATCTCTTCGAGGATAGCTTTGTAACCGCGGAGCAACTCTCCGTCTCGAGTTTGTACGGCGACCATCGTGAGGTCCTGGGTCGGATTCACTCCCAGTATGTTGCCTGAATCCATCCCGGCACCCAGGAACGGAGCGTCGGGCTGCATGGCGATTTCATTCATGCGATCGTTCGCCATGGCACTTGTGTAAGAGTTGAGAACGTCGTACATTTGGCTAATTATCAAGTTGTTGTATTGTTTGGGAAGAGCGGGGCGCTTGATGAATAGCCGCATGACCGATGCCGTCATTTCGGGATCGGAAAAGATGCTGACGATGGGTTCTTCGTTTTCAGGAACCAGGTAAGCCTCTTTCTGCGGGGCATCTGCGGGTGAAACCGGAATATCCGCCATCAGGGTTTTGATCTTGTTTTCGATCCGATCGACGTCGATATCGCCGACTACGACGATTGCCTGGTATTCCGGGCGATACCACGTCTTGTAGAAGTCGTACAAGGCTTTATGGTCGAAACTCTTCAGACCGTCCAGATAGCCGATTACGTTGCGGTGCTCGTATTTCGAGCCTCTGTTGACGGCGGCGTTGCGTCGTACCATGGCGCGCCATCCGGCTCCGTCGCGGGTGCGCAGCTCCTCCATGATTACGCCGCGTTCGTTGTTGATCTCCTGAGGCTCCAGACTGATGAACTGCGACCAGTCGTGCAGGATCAGCAGTGCGGTGTCGATCGTCGCAGGGTTTGCTGTGGGCACATTGTCCAGGTTGTAGCATGTTTCATCGTAAGAGGTGTAGGCGTTCAGATCCGCACCGAATTTGACGCCGTTACGCTCCAGATATTCTATCATCTTTTTGCCCGGCAGGTTCTTGGTGCCGTTGAAGGCCATATGTTCGAGGAAGTGGGCGAGGCCCTGTTGGGAATCTTCCTCCTGGACAGCTCCTACGTGGTGGAAAATGTAGAAGGATGCCTGCCCCTTGGGTTTTTCGTTGTGACGGATGTAGTACGTCATGCCGTTTTCGAGCTGTCCGACACGCACCTCTTTGTCTGCAGGAATCGGCATGTCGGGCCGCAGTTGCGCCACGACATTCGTCATTGCGAACAGCGTGACAAGTAAAAGAATGAACCTTTTCATAAAATGATTGTTAATTGATTTTGGGTGAAATTATTTGTATTGCTTTGTCATTCGGTCGTTTCTTCCGGTCGGTATTCGATGATGTCGCCCGGTTGGCAGTTCAGTTCGCGGCAAATGGCTTCCAGCGTTGAAAAGCGGATCGCCTTGGCTTTGCCGTTCTTGAGAATGGAAAGGTTGGCCGGGGTGATATCGACCCGCTCGGCGAGCTCGCCGAGTGACATCTTTCGTTTCGCCATCATGACATCTATGTTGATGATTATCGCCATGTCTTGCGTCCCCCCCCCGTGTATATATTGTATATCGACATTTATTTTTTTCTTTAGATCGTGAGTTTTTGCTCTTCGCTCAACCGGGATCCGATCGAGAAGACCTCGGCCGAGAAGAGTACTAGAATCGCCATGACGATGTTCCAGTAATTAAGCGGGAACGAGGCGGCGACTTGCAGGGGCGAACCTTCGAGAAGCGTCCGGGCCGTGCAGTGGTAAATATAAACGCCGAATCCGGCGCAGACTTCGGCCAGAATCAGCAGAAATCCTACGGCACGCGTGTAGATGATGATACGTCCCGGCAGGGGTTGTTCGTCCCGTACCGATTTGCGCAGGATGTTGATAATCAGCGCTACAAGGATCAGAATAGAGAGTTTGGCCAGCAGGGCCGGGATGAACAGCAACAGGGTGTAGTTGATTTTGTTCAGTGCCCGGACTACTGTCGGATCGCTGTTTTCGTCCGTTTTGACGTAGATATTAACCCCCGTATATTCGACTTCGGTGGAGATCGATGCGTGTCCGGTTTCTATCGGGAAAAGAAATTCATTGCTCTGGTCGTTTTGCAACCGGGCCGCCAAAAAGTAGGTATGTTGCGCGATACCGTGTTTTTCCTGCATCCGAATGTCTTCGGACGCAGCCTGCCAACCTGTCGCCAGACTCGACGACACGTGGGGCACGAAGCTGTGGATGAATCCTGCGGCCAGAGCCAGGAAATAAAAGATGTAAATGACCAGCAGATGGCGCCGCAGAGATTTTTTCTGTTTTTTGTCCATTTTCGGTTTGCTGAATACGTAATGCGAGGTGTTCGACCTGTTTTTAACCTCCGGTGAGGCAAAGATAGTAAAGAACTTCTGCAAAACAAATAATTTTTATCGTTTTTCGATAAAAAAATGCGGTTGAAGATAGAAAAAGAGCAAAATACGGCGACAGAGCTGTAAAAAAGGCTTTTAGGTAAGTGCCGGCAAAAAGGGTAACGCCAACGGAAACCGGAAAAAAGCCAACTGCAACCGGAGTTACGTTACCAAGTCATAACCGTTTTTCGTATCGTGCGAACGGCGGGAAATGCGAATAATACGGTGCGACAAGGGCACGGGCTGCAATCTGAACGTCCTTTGCTGTAAGCAAAGGTAAACATTTTCGGGACGTGTCCCGAAAAAAAATGTGTCCGACGGTTCTTTTGCGCTGATACGCTGCGATTTGCATAGCTACGAATAGCTCCATAGTTAATAGTTTTGTAGCATTAAAAATGTGAGTTATGAGAAGTACATTTTGTGTGTTGTTCTACCTGAAAAGGAAGGATGTAAGAAAAGACGGTACGGTTCCCGTGATGGGACGTATCACCATCGACGGGGGCAAACCCGCGCAGTTCAGTTGCAAGATGACGGTCGATCCGGCACTCTGGAATACCGAAACGGGACGTATGACGGGTCGGAGCGTTGCCGCACAGGAGATGAACAAGATGCTCGACGGCATCCGTGTAAAAATCAACAGCCACTACCGTGAAATCGTGGATCGGGACGGTTTCGTCACGGCGGAGAAAGTAAAGAATGCCTTTTTAGGTCTGGAATACCGCCATGAAACGCTGATGAAAGTTTACGACCAGTTCAACAGCGATTTCGACAAGCTGGTACAAGCCGGAATGCGGGCAAAATCCACGCAACAAAAGTATCTTGCCGTTTACGACCACCTGAAACGTTTCCTCGAAACGCGATACCATGTAAGCGACATCGCGCTGAAAGAGATAGCGCCCGCGTTCATCAACGATTTTGAGCTGTACCTCCGCACGGAGAACCATTGCAGCCACAACACGGTCTGGGTGTATCTTATGCCGCTTCGCAAGATGATAGGCATCGCCATAGAAAACGGGTGGCTTCTGCGCGACCCGTTCATCAAGCACGAGATCAGTATGGAAGAAACGGAGCGTGCGTTTCTGACGAACGAGGAGCTGAAACGGTTGATGGACATGCGCTTCAAGAAACCCAAATACGAACTCGTGCGCGACCTGTTCGTGTTCTGCTGCTTCACGGGCCTGTCCTACTGCGAGCTGTACAACCTCTCGGACGACAATATCCGCACGTATTTCGACGATCACGAGTGGATTCATATCTCCCGCCAGAAAACGACGGTCTTGTCGGAGGTGCAGTTGCTCGACATTCCCAAGATGATCTACGAGAAATACAAAGGTATCGGCGAGGGCGGCAAAATATTCCCCGTACCCAAGTACAGCACGATTTTGGGAACCATTAAAAAGATAATGAAATTATGCGGCATAGACAAGGAGGTTACGTGGCATATCGGACGGCACACGATGGCCACTACGGTCTGCCTGTCGAACAACGTGCCGATTGAAACGGTCAGCTCGATTTTGGGACACAAGAATATCCGCACGACACAGATTTATGCCAAAATCACGAAAGAGAAAGTCAAAAAGGATATGACCGCCCTCGCCGCGCAACTGAACTCCATCGAGGAATTTGCGGGAGTAGCCATTTAATCGACACGGTATTAACCATTCAAATAACGGAAGATATGAAAAGGGACACCATCAAGATAGAAGGAAAAGCAATCCGCGTAACGGGCAGCGAGGTGTGGATGACGCTGCCGGAACTCGTCGAACTGTTCGGCACGACCTCCGGAGCGGTCTATGCCGGTATCAAGGCCATCCTCAAAAAAACACCCTGAATGATTACGAAGTCTGCCAATGTATCCGTCTGAACAACGGCAATAGTGCGGATGTGTATAACATGGAGGTCGTCATAGCCCTCGCTTTCCGGCTGGACACGTCTCCTGCGGCACTGCTGCGCGGGTGGCTCGTGCGCAAGGCGACGAGACCTGCGCGTGCGACACCCCCGATTGTCCTACGATACAGGGAGGGGATCTTGAACTGAAAAAACGGCGGACAGGCATTCAGGCTTTTCCGCCGACCGGTTTACCGGTCGTTGCTGC
>OAWS01001135.1_pt1 | contig 15389 bp, 13 predicted proteins | sample 1517141 | NCBI WGS metagenome assembly OAWS01 (sample SAMEA2580173, study PRJEB22360) | human gut metagenome | biome: human gut; feature: human-associated habitat; material: faeces | place: Denmark | collected 2008/2010
GACTTATAAAACTAAAATAAAAGATATAAAAGTTTTTGTCAATAAAAATAAAAAATCTTTTAAGTAAAAATGCCAGAATAAATGAATTAAGGCAGATATAAATAATGTAAGGAAATCTTCTTTGGAGAAAGAAGGGCTATAAATATAAAAGAAAAAATTTAAGAAAAATTTTTAATCAAAATACCAAAAAGAGAAAAAGTGAATGGATATTATATATAGAAAGAAAATCAAGATAGAAAATAAGGAGAAATAAAAATGGAATTTAGAAATAGTTTTGATAGTGCTTTTGGAGTAGTGAAATATGATTTATATGATAAAAGGAATGAAATGGAAAACGAAATGATGAAAAGAACATGGAGAATGGATAGCAGTATTAGAGGATATATAGAAAAGGAGGGATATTGATGATTAGAATTATAGGAGAAATCGTTATTGATGGAGTAAAAAAATTTATTTAATAAAATGCCAAAATAAGAAAATCAAGATGGATATATATAATGTAAAAGAAAAAAGGAGATGAGATGGATGCTAGAATGAATTTTATGAAAAAGAAAAAATGTTTAAGCAAATAATGAAAGATACAAAGATAATTTAAGGATTAATGAATAAAACGAAATTTTATAGGTATTTTAAAAAGTATTAATTGATTTATATAAGGAGCGTTAATTATGAGTAATAATAAATATACAGAAGCAACAATTATGGCAAAAGAAGGTTATGAAGCTAAAGTCGGATTAGAAGCATTAAGTCGTGCAGGAAAAAATATACAGTTAAAAGGGCATGTTCATGAAATATTATTTAAAGATCAGTATAATTTAAATCCAATAAATATAGTTCAAGGAAAAACGGCTGCACTTACGAAATCTCCAACAGCGCAAATGCGAGATATTGTTATGAAACAAGGAAATAAAGTGATTGGTCATGCGCAATTAAAAGATACAGTAAGTAATTCAGGTGTAAGAAAAACTATAGAACAAATAAAAGCAGGTCATTATAATAAAACAGTAGTATATGGAACAGAAGAAACGGTAAAAAAAATTGGCAATTCAGTAACACAGAAAGTAAAGTCTACAGGAATTTCGTCAAATACAACAAAAAGAATAGCAGATAAAGCACTTGGAAATGTAGCAACATTAAATACAGTAACGTCAGCAGTAAAAAGTGGTGGATCTGTAGGAGCAATAGCTGGGGCAGGAATAGAGGCAGTATCATCAGTAGTAGACGTATTCAATGGTAAAAAAGTAGTAGATGAAGCAGTAGGAGATGTAGCAGTAGCAGGAATAAAAGGAGGCATTACAGGAGCAGCAGGTGCAGCGACGAGTACTGTAGTAGCAGGAGTGACAGGTTCAGCAGTAAGTGCAGCAATGACAACAACGGCAGGTACGGCGGTAGCTTCAACGGCATTAGGTGCAGCAGTAGTGGCAACAGCTCCAGTGGCAGTAGGTTTTGTGGCAGCTTGTGCAGTGTGTAGTCTTATAGGTGGTCTTTTTGATGATTGATAGAAATGTATAAATAAGAAAGAAGGATTGTATAAGAAAATAAACAGTCCGATAGCTTTGAAAGATATCGGGCTGTTTATGTCGTAATAGATAAAAAAAGAAAAAGGATTTTTTTGTAATAATAGAGAAACTTAAAAATGTATTTGTGTTTGGACAGCCCCCATTCCTATAGCTGTTTTTATGCCTATGCCTGAAAGCATGGCAAATTCGGAAAGCATGGCAAAGATTTTTTGAGCTGTAGGATTGGGCTGTATACCAATATTATAAGTACCAACAAAAGCAGGAATACGTATTCCTTCTAAGGAAAATGGTCGCATATTTAATTTATAATCAGCTACATAAAGATGTTTTTGTAGTTGAGAATATACGGTCTTGTCATTTAAAAAATCTGTTTGAGAATAAGTATTCCAGCGGTTCAGTAAATTGGTTATGAGTAAATGTAGGTCAGGAAAAATAATATATTTTCCTTGACTTTTAAAAGTCGTAGAAGTGATAAATTTGAAATCTATAAAAGCTTTTTCATCTGTATTAATTATTGAAGAAAAATATTTTTGAGCAAGTTTTTCATAAGTATTATTATAGATGATTTCTTTACTAAGGGTGGTAATATTGACTTGTTTATGGCGTAAATAAATACTATATGGCAAGTCTAATAGAGGCGTTAAAATTTTATTTTCAGCTTCATCATTTAGTGAAGAAATTCGCCAAATCAAACAATTTTGTTTTTTGCTAAAAAATATATATTGACTGTAAGGTCGTAGATTTTGCTGATGAAGATATGTAGCATAATCATGGTCAATACGTTCCATGAGTACACCTTGCATGATAGAGCCTATAGCTTGATTAAGCTTTATAGATGAAGGTAAAGCAAATTTTATTTCTAAAGTTTTTAAACACATGATATTCACGTCCTATATAATGATATATATATTATTATATAGAGAATATGTATATATAACAAATAAATATATAGAAAATAAAAGGAGTAATTTTTTATGAGAAAAGTATTTTTATCCGCAAGTTTAATATCTAAGATGGATCCTGAAAAGCCTACAAAATATATCAGTGATGATTTTGAATTAAGTCCAAATAATTATCAATTTCCACTTTCATATTTAATAGATGAAAATGTAGAAGAAGGAGATAAAGTAGTAATTATAACAGCAGTAACTCAAACTGAAACACCTATGCAAAATTATGAAGCATATAAACAAGAAGTGTTAAATATAGTAAAAGATAAAAAGATTGATATTGAATTTGTAGAAATAAAACAAACTATAGAATTTGATTCATTGACATTCAATCAATTTTTTAAAGAGGTAGCTAATTTAATACAAGATAATGATATTATCTTTACGGATATAACTTTTGGTATGAAATGTTATAGCATTAGTATGTTTATAGCTTTAGCATATGCTACAAAAGCAGGACAAAATATTGATTTAGATACTATTATTTATGCACAGAAATATTCTGGTAATAGAGAAGAAGGAATAACTTCTAAAATTTATGATTTAACAGGACTATTTTCTCTTAATACATTGGCTAGCAATGCAAGAACAGGGCAAAAGAAAGATTTGGATAATTTACTAGATTTTATTATTGATTAATATTTGTACTGTTTTGTAATTTGTGATTAAAAGATTGAGGGTAATGTTATGGAAGTAAATAAACAAAAAAAGAGACCTCAAAGTATAGAGGATTTAGCATATGCAATAAAATTTGATTTTGATAAATATAATAAAAATAAATTAATGAGGTTTAAAAGTGATTTAGCAGCAAGTTTATTAAATAAACTTAATTTATATGATTTTGCAAAAGCCGATTTAAAAGCTACCACTAAATTAGATACAAGTTGGAATAGTGATAATTATGATGGTGAAGTATTTAGTAAAGCTTTTAAATCAGCAATGGAAAGTTATGGAAAGTTAGATGAAAAAACAGGTGAGATTATACCTTTTGAAATAATATTTGGTTCACATTATAAAAAGAAAAAACCACAAATAAAAGTGAATAAATATGAGGAAAATAATTATAGAGTAGAAACAAAAGTAAAAAATAATATAATTAAATTGTTTTTACAAGAACAAGTGAAAAAATTAGGGGGTATGAAATTACCTGATGATTTAAAAGTTGAAAAAAGTGATGAGTGTGTAGAATTTTTAAGAAAATTAAAAGCTGACGAAAAAACTATAAATAAATTAATGGACTTATATACAGATAGATATATGCAACGTATACAGCCTGTTTCAGAAAATAGTGAAGATGAAGGTATATCTATGGCTGATTTTGCAGATAAAGATGAGCAAGTAAAAGAAGTAGTAATAGATCAAATAGCAAATGGAATAGACATTCTTTTCATGCAAATAGAAGATAAATCTTTAATAGAATATGCTAGATATTATATTACTATGAAAATTTTATTGAAATATAAAATAATAGGCTTTGATAACCAAATATTAGATGAGTATATAGATAAGGATTTAGAACAATTTTATTATAATAGATTTACCGCTTATACAGATGAAAAATATATCAAAGATATAATAGCTGAATATGTAGGTAAGGCATCAGATACAGTAAGAAAGAAAATTGATAAAGTAAAAAAAATAATACAAAATAATTTATTAAAATCAGCTAGTAGATGTAATTAAGTAGGTGAAAAAATGGGAAAAAATATAGTTATTTTTGTAATGAGCCCATTTAGAAATAATAGTTTTATTTCTTATAGTGATAGGAATAGAGATTTTCAAGAAACTTGTGAGCACACAAATGAAGTTTCATTGAAATATATATCATGGAAATTAAAGCAAGATAATAAAAAAATAGATGCTGTATATGCTTTTGTTTCTGAAGAAGTTCAAAATGATTTAGAGAGATTTAAAAGTTTATTTAGAGATTATGATTTTGATATAAAAGCTATTCCGCTATATAATAATGGCAATTTATCAGGGTCTTTTAGAAGTATTTCAGCTATGGCAGATATTTTGCAAGATTATATAAATAATAATCAGGCTGATGTATGTATTCATATAGATATGACGGGTGGCCCCCGTCATGCTGTTATGTTAATGATGGCTTTAATTCAAATGATAAAGTTTACTGGTGCTAAAGTTGGTATGGTAACATATGCTAATATTTTAAAAGGAAAAACAGAAGGCATAATTGAAGAAACAAATGAAATTATGAATATGTTTACTTTAATCAGTGGTGCAGAAGAATTTGCAGCTTTTGGTAATGTTTCTCAAATACAGAAATATTTTGCTTCACGAGAAGATATTTCATGGTGTTTAAATAATGTATTAGATGCTATGGAAAATCTTTCAGAAACTATAAAAGTATGTGGTAGCTATGAGAGTATGAAAAATACTTTAGCTGATTTAGCAGAAAATATTAGAATGTATGAAAAGTTTTATTGGGAACGAAAGGATACACTTTCAGAACAGGAATTATTTTTTGGTAAGTTATTGCCGACTATAAAAAATGAGTATGCAGAAATAATGCCAGATAATGGAAAATCGGCAACACCTATACAAATTATTAGATGGTGTGCTAGACGTAGTTTTTTACAGCAGGCTGTAGTATTTTATACAGAATGGCTACCAGATTATTTAATTAAAAGTAAATTAATAGAGATTACTAAAAAAGAAATAATTGAAAATTGTGAAAAAGCAAAAATGGAATGGTCAAGTTGGCCTATATATTTATTTAGAAGTTATGTAATACCACCAAAAAAATCTGCACAGCAACAAGTAGTAAGTATAGATATTACATCAGATAAATTAACTTATGAAGATTTGCAAATGTTATTGAAAAGCAATTTATCAGCAAATGAAATTAGAGTAAAAATAAGAAATAAAAATGAAAAATTTGAAGAGTTTATTCAAAATATAATCCAATTTAATAAGAAAATTACATGGGAAAATTTTGCCCAGAAAGTCAAAGCTTTATCAAATGATGATCCAATAAAAAGAGTTTTGAAAAAGACTGCGCCTACAAATATATCATTTACAAATTATTTAAATAGACGTATAAAAGAATTGATGTCAGCTACAAATGTAATTTTAGCTTCGGTGGAGTATTCTGGAAAGGCATTATGTAATGAATTATTTGATTTAGATAATGTTAATAAGAAAGTAAATACACCAGAGGAAAAAGGTGAAAATAGGGTAAAAACTTTTGAAGATTTATTAAAGTCCAATGCTTTGAAAAGTAAAATTCCAGAGCGTGATTTATTAGATTTTGTCGGTCAATATAGTGAATATGTTAATCAATGGCGTAATAAATTTAGTCATGCAGTTAGTAATAATTCAAATAAAGAAAATAATTTAAGTATAACTCAAGCCATTATTAATAGTGTTAATTTAATTGAATTAAAGGAATAAAGGAAGGTGTTAAGGTTATGAGTAAAGAAGTAGGAGCAATTTTATTAGATACGCGTTCTATTCAAAAATATGTATTTTCCTGTAATAAATTGAAAACTAATGTAGGTGCGTCTTATTTAGTAGATGGAATTTTTAATGATTTAATGCAAAAAATAGTTTTACCTAGTTTCAATTTAAAAATGCCTGAGATATCATGGCAAAAGTCTAAACAAATAGAAATGATAAAAGATGACTCTATAAAGGCTGAAATTGTTTATATCGGCGGTGGGAATATGCTGATATTGATAAATAAATTTTCAGGAAAAGAAGATAATCTTAATTTATGTCGTGAAATTGTGAAGAAATGGACATTAGAGATACTAAAAAAAGCACCAGGACTAAAAACAGGTGCTGCTATTGGTATGATGGATGTAGAAAGATTTAAAGATTCTTTAGATAAAATGTATGTCCAATTAAAACAAAATCAAAATACAGTTTTGCCACAAGTTGATTTACCTTATACAGGGCTTACTTTAGAATGCAATATCAGTGGAAAGACTGCAGATATTTTTGATTGGGTAGATAAAAACTGGATTGCTAAGGAAGTAAAAGCAAAAACAGATGCATATACATATGCATCAAAAAAAGTTCGTCATGAATATGAAGATATTTTAAATGATAAATATGATTTTGTTAGCGAATTAGAAAAAATTGGTTGCAAAGAGGGAGAAAGCTATATTAGTGTCATTCATATAGATGGCAATAATATGGGCGTAAAATTTAGCAAATGTAAAGATTCACAAGAACGTAAAGAATTATCTTTAAAAGTAGCCCAAATTGTTCAAAATGCTTTTTACGAACTGATTAAAACTATTATTGCTGAATATGATAGTAAAGCATATGCCGAAGCTTTAGATATGGAGAAGTTAATTGATAAAGAAGGCAAAAAATTATTACCTATAAGACCGATAATTATAGGTGGAGATGATATAACTTTTGTTTGTCCTGCTAGAGTCGGTATTGAGTATGCCAAAAGATTTATTGAAGCTGTTAATAAGCAAGAATTTTTAAGCGATGAGCAACATAAACGTATGTCTGAAGAAGTTAAAAAAGAAGATAACTCAATAATTTTAAGTAAAACAATGAGTTGTTGTGGTGGAGTAGCTGTCGTACCATTGAAGTATCCATTTTTTAGGGCATATCAATTGGCAGAACACCTTTGCGGTTCAGCAAAAAATAAATCTAGAAAAAATGATAATAGTTTGATTGATTTCGCTATATTATATGGAGAAATGACACCAGATTTAGAGCAATTATGTCGTTATCAGTATAGTGCACCAGAAGGATATCTACATTATGGACCATATAGTGTACAAAAAGAAATACAAGATGGTAGTCATATCAATGATTTATTAGTATTGAAAGATGATATACGAGATAATGTACCAAAGAATAAAATCAAAGAATTGCGTGATGTATTAACAAAAGATATGCATACACAAATACGTTTCTTAGAAAATTGTAAAGAAATACAAAAAATTATAGATGAAGAATGTAATCAAGAAGGAATTGGCGCACAAGCTTTTTGGCAAAAGAAAAAAGGTGAAAGTGAATTAAAAACTCGTTATGTAGATGCTATAGAACTTATAGATTTTACTTTACCTAAGGAGGAGTAGAATATGCATAATTTTAAAATAAAGATAACAACGAAATCTCCATTACAGTTGGGTTATGGTAGAGCGGGTATTGTTATAGACTCAGATGTTGTACATGATAAATATGGTATGCCTTATTTTCCAGCTAAAAGATTTAAAGGTCTATTATATGAAAGTGCTTTAGAGATAGCTGAAATATTTGATGAGAAAATCTTTACAAAAAAAGATATAGATAAATTGTTTGGTCAAGGAGAAGATGGGATATCTAGAATATATATTAATAATTTTTATTTAAAGAATTATGAAAAGATGTATTCTGATTGGCAATATTTAAATAATAAATATAAAGGATTTTTCACAGTACAAAGTATTTTAGATTTATATACAGATATAAGGTATCAAACAACAATTGATAAGAAAACAGGAACAACAGTAGATGGCAGTTTGCATAATATGCGTATTATTGATGCAGGAACAGAATTTTATGGAGAAATTATTTTAATAGAAGATTGTGAATTAAATCAAAAGATTTTAGCTTTAGCTTTAAAAAATTTAAGATTTGCAGGTGCTAAACGCAATCGTGGTTGTGGACGAATTAATTGTTTATTAATTAATGAAAAAGAATTACCACAAAAGATTTTTAAGGAAGTGATTTAATTGAAGCAGATAGAATATCTAATAAAAACACTATCACCAATAGTTTTAGCTGAAAAAAATAATGATAGTACGCTTTATAATACAAAGAAATATATTTCTGGCTCTATTTTTCGTGGGATGCTCGCTGGAAAATTTATTAAAGATAAAAATTTGGGCGATAAGGCACATCAAAATCAAGAGTTTTATGATATCTTTTTAGCAAATAAAGTACGTTTTTTGCCTGCATATCCAATAGGTAAGAATATTATAGATAACCTTGAACCATATATTTTGCCGTTATCTTTGATGAAGAATAAAAAAGGAACTATAATAAAAGATATTTCTGATGGTGAAAAAATTGAAACTGGTTTTAAAAAGATGACGGGTTTTGCTTTAAAAAAAGGCAATGATATTTATAAAGTAAATATAGATACACAAATTGAGTTTCATATGTCTAGAAATGGAGAAAAATCACGTATATTAGGCAGTGATAAAGAGGGAAAAGTATTTAATTATGAATATATAGAACCTCATCAATATTTCAAGGGATATGTGATAGTTGATGATGATATAGCAGATAACGTATATACTTATTTACAAAAAACAGCAAAAGATAATATATATATTGGTCGTTCACGTAGTGTGCAATATGGTAAATGTAGCCTTGATATTTTAGCTATGAAATCTATTTTTATAGATAAATTAAATAAAGATAAGAAATTTTATTTATATGCCTATACACCATATATTCCAACTGAACAATGGAATAGAGTAGATAACTTAGCAGAAAATTTATGTGAAAAAATAAATAAGAAATTATCTAGAGATGATATAAAAATTCAAAAAGGCGATTTAATCTATGCTACAACTGAAGAATATAGTGGTTATGTAGGCGTATGGCATTTACGTAGAGAGCGTAAAATGGCATTATCAGCAGGTTCAATGATTGAATTTAGAGTTGATAATATTGATGATGATTTAATAGAAAAATTAAATGAAATTCTATATACAGGATTGGGAGATAGAAAAGAAGAAGGTTTTGGTCAATTTAGATTAATACAACCTATGCAAGGTTTAAGTTTTAAAGAATTAGCTGAAAATATAAAAGTTAATGCTCAAATATGTAATGAAGTTAAAAAACAAGCAAAACAAATAATTAAACAGAGAATTTTTGAAGAAATAAAAAAACAAGCTGTAAATGATTTAGAGAATAAAGCAAAATTTATCTCTAAAAGTAAAACTACTTTAAATCGCATAGAAGATTTAGTAAATAGTAATAAAACTAAACAACAAATACAAAAAGAAATACAAGATTTTAATAAATCAGCCAAAGATAATTTAGAAAATATGTTTTTAAATAAGGATAATTTCTTAGAAGTTTTAACAGAAGACAAGAATGTAAAATTACCATACAGTAATATAGAATGGAAAAATAGTTTGATTGTAAATAAGGAAGATTTAAAGATATTGCAGGATATGGAGAAAGACTTAGGTAAGGATATATTTGTGATAAATAAAGATGATGAATATAAACAGTATTTCTTATGGTTTGTACGTCATGCAAAGAAAATAATAAGTAAGAAAAATAAAGAAGTATAATGAGGGGGATAAAATAAGATGGATAGAAACGATGAAAATTCAGCAAGAATTATAAAAAAAATAATTTTTAATATACCTATGCAGACTTATTCTCCCTTGAGAATATCTTCTGGTGTAGATGATGGTATTACAGATATTTTAGTTTTGAAAGATAAAAAAGGTAAGGCATTTATTCCGGGAACATCAATAACAGGTGTATTGCGTGCCAAAATGAGTAATATTTATGGCGATAGAGCTGTTGATAGATTATTTGGTAGTATTGATGATGATGGAAATCAAAGTATGATAAATATCAGTGATATAGTCTTGGAAAATGCAAAGATTATAAATCGTGATGGTATAAAGATAGATTCATTTACAGGTGTTAGTAAGCAAGGTGCTAAATTTGATTTTGAAGCAATAGATAAAGGTGCTACAGGCGATTTATATATAGAGGTAACTTTGCGAGAAAGTTGTTTATCTGAGCAAAATAAGCCAAATATATCTTATAGAAAAGAACATAAAGACTTTGCTATAAATGGTGATGTATATGGAGAATTAACAGCTACGATAGCAGATATTTTAACTGAAGGAATAAATGTAGGCTCATTGACAACTAAAGGTTATGGAAAGATTAAAAGTAGAGAGCCTGTAAAAATGTATGTATTCGATTTTAAAAATCCTCAAGGAGCCATGAAGTGGTGGCAGTATTTAAATGAGGGAATTTTACAAGATGTTGCATACACAGGAAATAATTCAGTTGCTGTTGTTAGTGAAGAAGATTTTGTAATGCAGATGGAGTTTGCATTGACAAGTTCAATGATTATTCGTGATTATGATGTAGATACAGATGATGAAAAAGAAAAAATAGCAGCAGTACAAATGAAAAGTGGAGAAGATTTTGTAATACCTGCTACAAGTATAAAAGGTGTATTAAAATCAAGAGCTTATAAAATATTGATGAATTTAAATCATCATGATGAACAAGAAGCAGAAGATTTTCTTGATAAATTAATGGGTAGAGAAACAGATAATAAAGAAGATAAAGGTCAAAAAAGTCGTTTATATATAGATGAAGTGTATATAAGACCTAATATATTACACAGCAAAAAGCAAAGTCGCAATCGTATTGATCGTTTTACAGGTGGAACGATAGATAGTGCATTATTTACAGATAAACCTATTTGGCAGACAGATAAATCAAAGGCTACTATTGCTATAAATTTACAAGTACAAAATTGTGATGAAAAAGAAGCAGGATTGATGCTATTAGTAATGAAAGATTTGTGGCTAGGTGATTTAGCTATTGGTGGAAATAAGGCGATCGGTAAAGGTGTATTGAAAGGTAAAAAATGTACAATACAATATGCTGGAGAAAGTTTCTTAATTCAAGATGATGGCGATTTTCATGTGAGTGATAATATAGATAAATTAGAAGCATATGTTCAAAAATTGAGTGGTGAATAATAATGTGTGAAAATGGAAAAAAAGAATTAAAGAATTTTTTTAAAGAAGAAAACTACTTAGATACAGTAGAAAATATGTATTGTTTGAAAAAAGATTATACGAATATAGATGATATATATGAATTTCTAAATCAGAATGCAAAAGATAATTATAAAGTTATTGTATATGCAGTCAATGAAGTAAAATTGGGATATTATAATTTTAATGATGATAAAAAATTTATTTTTCCTGATGATGATGAAATTAATGAAAAATATATAATTGAGCTTCGATTATTTAATGAAAATGAAGAAATTTATTTGCGAAAAGATAATGATATAAATAGTTATAACGCTAGAATTATTAAAGATAATTTAGATAAATTCGTAACAGAAGCAGAAAAGATAATAACAATTGATGATGCTTCTACTTTATTTGGTAAAAAAGTTATAGATAAAAATATAAGTGATAACTTTATAAAACTGCAAGAATATGGCAGAAAAATATCATTAATAATTCCAAGTGAGGATAGAGCGAAATATTATGCACTTGTTACACGTAGCTATATAACTTTTGATGAAAAAACAGGGCAGGCAGGTATAGGATATTATCGTTATTTAGATATAAGACCGCAAGTAAAATAAGGAGGTTTTATTGATGGGAAAAACATTAACTTGGGATGAATGGAAAGCATCACATAGACATAAAGAAAATAGAAAAAATAGTAATAGTTTTAGTAATAATTATAATAAAACTAAACAGAGTCCAACAACACCATATAATTTTGTTCCATTGAATGATGTAGTGTTACATCCTCCATTATATGAATATGTAAAAGGCTATACAGATAATGTGGGTATGCAAAAAGGATATAAAGAATTTTTATTAGCTGACAAAAAATATAGTGGATATTGTGAAGTGGATATAGAAAATATTACTCCACTATATATTGCAGGAGAAGATAAAAAGTTCTTCTCTGATGGAAAAAATCTCTGTATACCAGGAAGTAGTCTACGTGGTTGTTTGAAAAATATTTTTAAGATAATCACTAATGGCACTATGCGTGTAGATAAGGAAAATCCAGATATCACTGATAAAATACTTTATTTTAGAAATCTTGCAGGAAAAAAAGTAGACCCTACTAAAAAATTATATAGTGATAGATTTACTTATGATAAAACTTATAAAGATAAAGATGGAAATTTAAAGACTAAAAAAGCAAGTATAGCTAAAGCAGGTTTTTTAGTACGTGAAGGCAAGCAGTATTATATTTGTCGAGCTGAATTAAAGGTAAAAAAAGGCGATAAATGGAAAGTAAATCGTAATGCACCACGTATAGAATGGAATAATGAAGGTGCTGATATATTTACAGGGAATATGAATAATAAAAAACATTATTATCAAATAAAATCTCCTGTATGGAAAGATAAATATATAATACCTGATGATATATTGAATGGTTATCGTGATGATAAAAATAGAAATGGTCTTGATTTATTAAAAGTAGATAATCGTAAAAAAGGTACAGATAGAGAACAATTTTTAAAAGGTGCAGAAAAATTTGATTATATAGTGCCATGTTTTTATGTGGAAGAAAATGGCATAGTTAGTCATTTTGGTGCAGGTCCATATTATCGTATTCCTTATCGAGAAAGTATAGGAGACCATGTACCAAGAGCTTTAAAAGAGGAACAAATAGATTTTGCTGATGCTATATTTGGCAATAAAGAATGTTGGAGTAGTAGAATTTTTGTAGAAGATTGTTATTTAGATAATGATAAATCAGTATTAGAAAAAGAAGATTATGCTAAAATACTTATGGGGCCAAATCCGACATCATTTCAATTTTATTTGAATACAGATGAATATAAAAATCCACAACATTGGGATAGTGAGGCAGGTATTAGAGGTTATAAATTTTATTGGCATAAAAAAATGGATTGGCAAGGCACTAAAAATGATAAAAATGAAAATATGAATAATATAATTGCTCCAGTGAAAGCAAATAATCATTTTAAAGGAAAAATTCGTTTTGAAAATCTAGATGCCATAGAATTAGGTGCTTTTATGTATTTGTTTGGTATAGCAGAAGAAGAAGATATCTGTTATAAATTGGGTATGGGTAAATCTATTGGTTTAGGAAGTATAAAATTAATAGGAAAATTCTATTTTAGAGATGATACTTATTATAAGAAACTTTTTGCCACAGATAAAAAAGGCTTTGCTAAATGTTTAATAGAAGTGGATAAACAGATGTTTATTGATGAATTCAAATCATATATAAAAAATAAATTATCTGCTAAATCTTTTGTATTATATAAGCAAAAAATAAAAGATTTGAAAGATATCTTGAGTACAAAATATATGATGGGATTAAATAGTGAAAAATGGAATAATATGACTAGATATATGGAACTAGGAAATAAAGAAGATAAAAACCTAGTTACAAGTAGAGTGCCATTGCCTACTATTGAAGAAGTAATTAAAGGTTTGAAGTAAATAGTGAAAAAGAGCTAAGAAAACTTAGCTCTTTTTTTATAAAATTTTTTATAAGAAATGCCAAAAAAGAATTTTTTGTATAGATATATATTATAGAAAGCAAAATATTATTTTTAATTTATCAAGAAAGGTATGATTTTTATGGGTTTATTCGATTTATTTTTATCTAAAGAGACTTATATACCAACAACTGTACCATCGAGAAGAAACATTCCAGATATTGATGGTAAAAAAGAAAGAAGAGAAAGCTCTAGAGCCATAGAAAGAACATTAAAGAATGTAGGATTGGAAAAAATAGGAAAAGCAGTAGAAGTTGTAAATAATGTGGGAGATTCATTAGAAAATGTGAATGAGGCAACTAGTATATTAAGATTTTTTAAACGCAAAATGAGCGTAGATGAAGCAAAACATATATTAAAAAAAGGCGATCATGTAGGTGTTCATCGTAGTGTATATAGTCATCATGGTATATATGATGGAGATGGATGGATATACGAATATAATGAAGGTTCTATTAGAATTAACAGCTTAGAAGATTTTGCTGACGGCTCAGATATTTATCGTGTAGAGTATGATGCAGTATATACTAAAGATGAAATCGTTGATAGAGCGAGAAGTCGTTTATTTGAAGAAGATTATAATGTAGTAATTAATAATTGTGAACATTTTGCCGTATGGTGTAGATTAGGAGAGAAGAGCAAATAAGAATTATAAATAGCTAATAAAATAATTAAACAGAAAAAAGGCTCTAGTCATTTGACTAGAGTCTTTTTTTGCTAGTTTCCGTCCCCTAAAAGCGGGGTTAGTTTTAAACAATAGATGGTTCTGGTTCGATAAAGAACTATTTACAGAAGAGTTTCCGTCCCCTAAAAGCGGGGTTAGTTTTAAACAAGAGCAACAAAAGTTATTTAATGACGCTCTTATGTTTCCGTCCCCTAAAAGCGGGGTTAGTTTTAAACTTATACATTCTTTTATAATCAAGATGCTGAATATGTAAGTTTCCGTCCCCTAAAAGCGGGGTTAGTTTTAAACTCTGATAAATTGCAAAAAGTGATGGAAATTAAGTTTCCGTCCCCTAAAAGCGGGGTTAGTTTTAAACTTTGAAACTTCTTATTGTCCAAATGAATCTATGCGTTTCCGTCCCCTAAAAGCGGGGTTAGTTTTAAACTGGGAATTCAGAATCTATAGAGAAAACTGGAAGGAGTGGGTTTCCGTCCCCTAAAAGCGGGGTTAGTTTTAAACTCATGAAAGAGAATTATATCTAAAAGCAATAACTTCTGGAGTTTCCGTCCCCTAAAAGCGGGGTTAGTTTTAAACAAGTGATAATAATATATAAATAAATTGGAGGGTTATAGTTTCCGTCCCCTAAAAGCGGGGTTAGTTTTAAACCCTGTGCCCTGGAGCCCGCGTCGTTATTGGGCTGAAAATGCACTTTGCGGTTGAGAACAGGATTTAGATTGATTGAGTGATGTTAGACACTTTAAAAAGTGCCACGAAGCCAGTAATGACGCGGTGCGGCGGAGATGCCGTTTTTTGGCCATTTTGGGCTATTTTTTGCGTTTTAAAAATGAAGTGATGTATAAATATTAGCAAAAAAATATGTGATATTCTTCATTAAAACTCAATCAACTAAAGATATTATAACCTATTTTGAGGGATTTTACAATGCAAAAATTTGCAATATTTTGTTATAAGAGTTTTGCGACTGAGAT
>OAWS01001169.1_pt1 | contig 14937 bp, 14 predicted proteins | sample 1517141 | NCBI WGS metagenome assembly OAWS01 (sample SAMEA2580173, study PRJEB22360) | human gut metagenome | biome: human gut; feature: human-associated habitat; material: faeces | place: Denmark | collected 2008/2010
AAACTGCAAACTTAATACTCAAAAAGGGCTTGTCGTCATGCGACAAGCCCTTTTTCCCCCTTCACCGCTTATGCAGCGGGTCGTATTTCCAGTGATGGGCATATTCTTTTAAACTTTCAGCGACGGCGTATTGAGCCGCATCTGTATAGACCATCTGAGCCTCTACCGTCTCTTCCCAGATGGGAGACGGCCATTCGCGGGGCGGCTCGATGTAGTAGAGCAGAAATTCTTTGACCTTTTCGATGAACCATTCTGGCAGGCGGGGATGGAATTTCTTATAAAAGATGAATAAGTGGATGTGGTTGGGCATGACCGTAAATTCTTTGATGATGGCAATCTGGTTGTTCCGCTGCATGGCTTTGAGGGCCCGCGTCACAGCCATGCCCCAGTCCGTCGGCTGCCAGACATGCTGTCCCTGATGGCGCTGGACTTTCCCTAAAGTCTCTTCCTTTTGGTACGTACAGAGCGTGATGAGCTGGTACCGGGGAACGGTGGAGAATGGTTCCAGCCATGAGGGGATAGAAAAAAACGGTCTGTGATACATGGGACTGCACCTCCAAGATAACAAAACCTTTAAAACAAGCTGTGTCGTTGCTTCGATTGTACCGGGCAATTATGAGAGAAATATTAAAAAAGGGGAGAACTTCATTAAAAAAAGATTAGAACTTGTTTTTGCTGGACAGCGTGGTATAATAAAAATATTTTCACTTCGTGCACGTTGTGCAGAAAGGACGATTCTATGGTTCGCAGTATGACTTCGGGTAATCCCATCCGCCTCATCTTGGCTTTTACCGTGCCCCTTTTGATAGGAAACGTTTTCCAGCAATTCTATAATATCGCCGACATCATCATCGTCGGCCGGACCATCGGTGTCAATGCCCTGGCTGCTGTCGGTGCCGTCGCGCCGGTCTTCATGGCCGTCTTTGGTCTGACCATCGGCTTGTCGTCCGGTTTTTCCGTCATCACCGGCCAGCGTTTCGGCGCTGAAGATATGGACGGCGTGCGCCGGTCTGTGACGACGTCAGCCATGCTGGCCCTGGCTTTGACGCTTCTGCTGACCCTTGGCGTCAGCCTGGCCATGCCGCTCATCATGCGGCTTATGAACATATCTGATGTTTTATACGACGATGCCTATCATTATATGCTCATCGTCGTCCTCGGCCTGGTGGCCATGATGAGTTATAATCTCTTGTCCTGTATCTGCCGGGCCCTCGGCGACAGCCGGACTCCACTCTATTTCCTCATCGTGTCGTCCCTCTTGAACATCGCTCTGGCCTTGCTGTTTATCGTCGTCTTTGGCTGGGGCGTCCCCGGTTCGGCCATCGCCCTGGTCATCGCTCAGGCCGTTTCGGCCATACTCTGCCTGTGTTTCATGGGCCGCCGTTTTCCAATGCTGCGCCTGACCCGGGCCGACTGGGCCTTCGACTGGCCCTTTGCCTGGCAGCACCTGCGCCTGGGCCTGCCCATGGCCGTCCAGTTCCTCATCATCTCCATGGGCATCCTGGTCCTCCAGTCGGTCTGCAATACTTTTGGACCCGAAACCATTGCCGGCTTCGTATCGGCGACGAAAATCGAACAGCTGGCCTTGCAGCCCATGATTTCCTTCGGCATCGCCATGGCCGTCTATTCGGCCCAGAACTACGGTGCCAGCCAGTACGGCCGCATCCGCCAGGGCGTCCGCCAGTGCTCCCTCGTGTCCCTGGCGTTCTGCCTGGTCGCAGCCGTTACCATGTACAGCTATGGCCGGGAACTCATCAGCGTCTTTACGACGGACCATGACGAAATCCTCATGGAACAGGCCTTCCTCTATCTGAAGATGTCCGTTCCTTTTTATATCTTCCTAGGCCAGATTTTCGTCTACCGCAACGCCTTGCAGGGCATGGGTATTTCCAGCGTACCCCTCATCAGCAGCATCCTGGAACTGGGCGGCCGCAGCGTTTCGGCCCTGGTCCTGGCTGCCATGTGGGGCTACTTCGGCATCTGCTGTGCCAGTCCCATCTGCTGGGTCATGGCCTGTTTGTTCACAGGCGGCTCCTACTTCTGGATCATGCACACCATGAAAGCCAAAGGCCGTTGAGAGAAGAGTGGAAGCATAAAGGTTCTACTAACCCCTAGCCACTAACAATTTAAAAACCTTCACTAAAAACTACAAACTTAATACTCAAAAAGGGCTTGTCGTCGTGCGACAAGCCCTTTTTTTCTATTCAAACTGATTGACTAATTCTATGAGTTTTTCTTTATGCTGCGGATACCATTCGTCGTAGGACTGGTTGGCATCGAGGAGTGCCTGGTTGAGGGCAAGGAAGAAGTCCGGCAGGTGTTCGATGGTGATGACGCCAATCTGTTCCCCCATGACGCCTTTGCCGATGGCGTAGTTGCCGCCGGCGTAGATGGTGAAGGCCGGTTCCATTTTGTCGCCGACTTTCTTGCTGGCACCGCGCAGACCCAGGGGAGCCAGCTGCTGGACCGTGCAGTTCGACGGACAGCCCGAGAAATGGCATTTCGGCAGGAAGTGGCTGTCGATGCCGCGGTCTTTGAACATCTTGGCCAGTTTGACGAAGGTGCCGTGGGAATCGCGCAGGCCCTGCTGGCAGACCGTCGCGCCGATGCAGCTGACGGAATGTTCAAAGGTTGTCGTTGCCGTGTCGTCGGCCGTAAGGGCTGCGACTTTGCGGGCTTCGTCGGCTGTGAGGTTGATGATATAAGCCGTTTCGTCGGCGTTGAGGCGGATTTCAGCGCCTTCCATGGTCTGGAGCGTCTTCAGCAGTTCGTGGAAGACAGCTACTTCCGGCGTGCCGCCCAGGGGCTTGTATTCGACGTAATAAAGACCTTCCTGTTTCTGTTTGCCAATGCGGCCATTTTCGAGGATGCTGTCGTCGGCACCGCTCTTGGCCAGGGGCGTTTCTTCTTCAATGGTCAGGCGGTAATCGCCTTCGGCCTTGGCTTTCGCTACGGCATCGCGGACGGCCTGACGGAACGCATCGTCGCCGAGCTTATTGAGGATGAAGCGGGAACGGTTCTGGCCGCGGTGTTCATAGTCGCCGTATTTCATGTAGACGTCCCGGCCATAGCCCAGGATGTAGTAGGAAAGATCCAACGGATCGACGCCTTCGTCGATGAGGATGCCGAAGCGCGAGCCGTTGAGGCCGAAACCGCCGCCGGCATAGACATCGAAGGTGTGGTCCGGACGGGCCACGAAACCCAGGTCCTTGAAGGTAGCGTGGCCTTCGTTGTCGAGACCGCTGGAGAAACTGATCTTATATTTCCGCGGCAAGTTGAACTTGGGAATACAGTTGATGACGAAATTAGCCGCTGCCTTGATGTACGGCGTCATGTCGAAGTATTCGCCCGGAGCGACGCCGTGGAGCGGGCTGGCCGTGATGTTGCGCGGGTTGTCGCTGCCGGCAGCTATGCAGTAAATGCCGTGGTCGTAACATTCCTGATAGAGGTCGAGGACTTCTTTTTCGTTCAGGTGGTGGAGCTGCAGGGCTTCACCCGTCGTGAAGTGGATGAGGTCGATGTCATAGCGGTCGAGGACATCCTTCAAAAAGGCGATGTGTGCCGGTTCGATGGCACCGCCAGAAAAACGCAGGCGCAGCATGTTGCTATGGGCCCCCCGTTCGCCATAGCTGCCGAACTTGCCCGACGTGCCCTTATATTTGGCCGGCGGCAATTCCTTGGCATAAAAAGCCCGCGTCGCTTCGGCGAACTGCGGGAAACGGCTGCGTATTTCTTCTTTTGTTTCCTTCGTGATCTGAGTCATTTCATAAACACTCCTTAATTAATCCTAGTCCTTAAAACTACACTCGATTTGTGTCTTATTATAACAGACTTTTTTTAAGAGGGCAAAAAGATTCGCCGAAAAATTTGCTTTTTGTTCTATTTTTGGGTACCCTTAGTGTATATACGAGAAGCAAATTCAGAGAAACCAGGTGAGGACCATGCAACTCCGGGACTGGCCGCTGCGCAAGCGCCTCCTTTTTTCCAACTTCATCATGATTTACATTCCCGTACTGTTTACGGTCGTCGTCAGCATCGCCATCTTTCTGGCCTTGCAGTTCGGCAACATCAATCGGGCCAATATCATTTCCTTTATCTGGCCGGAGAGCGGGCAGAATCTGTCCATCCAGTTCGAATTGAGCCGCCTCCGCGTCCGGGCTGACCAATATGACGGCGACATGGATCCGCTTCTCCTGGTGGCAGACCACTTGGAAGACCAGGGCCTCGATGTCTCTATCTGGAGTGATACGGAAGACCTGTATGATACGCCTGACATCGACCGGGATTATCTGCGGTATCGGGTCATGTTGGTCTATCAACAGGGCCATGCCGCTTTGAATTGGACGAGCAGCGGCTTGCGCTTTTATTATATTTCACCGTCTTCGGGGATTCATCTGGCTGTTGCCGGAGCGATACCGCTCTATCCCGATGGCGGATATATCGACTTGTCTTCTAAAACTGTCTTTAAGGTTGCTTTTGCTGTCATGGTCCTCCTGACGGTCTTGCTGACCCTCATCATCGGCTTGGCTTTGTCGCGCTGGATGGCCCTGCAGATCGTCGGGCCTGTCGAAAAGCTGCGCAATATGGCCGATGCCATCAGCCAGGGCGATTTTGACCATCCCGTCCCGATTCTATCTCATGATGAAATCGGCGATACCTGCCAGGCTTTCGAAAAGATGCGCCTCCAGCTGCGGGCGGCCCGGGATACGCGGGATAAGTACGATCAGAACCGCAAAGAGCTCTTGGCCGGCATCTCCCACGATTTGTCGACGCCGCTGACGAAAATCGAAGGCTATGCCAGCGGCATCCGCGACGGCATTGCCAACACGCCGGAAAAAGAAGCCCATTACTTGGATATGATCGTCGATACGTCGCATCACATGGCCAGCCTGGTCCGGACACTGTTCCTCTTTTCCAAGCTCGACCTGGGGCAGGTCCCCTTCCACTGGGAAAGGGTCGACGTCTGCGCCTATATAAAGGACTATATCAGTGAGCAGGCCGGTCATTTCCACGAACAGGGGCTGGACATAACCTTCCAGTCGCCGCTGGATCAGGCCTTCATTGCCATGGACCGCCAGCAGTTCCAGCGGGTCCTCGAGAATATCATTGGCAACAGCTTGAAATACAAGGACCAGGCCGTCGGTCACTTGACCCTTACCTTGACCGATAGCGGGGAAGGGAGCTATCTCCTTTCCTTTGCCGATGACGGCTGCGGCGTTGACGACAGCGAATTGCCGAAGCTCTTTGAAAGCTTCTACCGTACCGACAAGGCCCGGACCAATGTCGCCAAGGGCAGCGGCCTGGGACTGGCCGTCGTCCAGCAGATCGTCCAGGCCATGAAAGGGCAGATCTGGGCCCAGGCGACGGTGCCCAAAGGCTTGACTATTTGCATTATCTTACCGAAAGGGGAATCTATAAATGAAACGCATCTTGATTATTGAAGACGACCTGGGCATTGCGGAACTGGAACGGGATTACCTGGAAGCCAATGGCTTTGCCGTCGCTATTGAAACCGATGGAGCTGCCGGTGAAAAGAAAGCCCTGAATGAGGTTTATGACCTCATCCTGCTGGACATCATGCTGCCTGGCCGCGATGGCTTCCAGCTTTGCCGGACTATACGGGAAAAGAAAGACATTCCCATCCTCATGGTCTCGGCCCGCCAGGAAGATATCGACAAGATACGCGGCCTCGGCCTCGGTGCCGATGACTATATCGTCAAGCCTTTCAGTCCCAATGAACTCGTCGCCCGCGTCAAAGGCCACTTGGCTCGGTACGAACAGCTCACATCCCGTGAAACCCATCGCAACGTCCTGTGCTATGGGGATTTGGAAATCGACGAAAGCGGCCATCGCGTCTTCGTCAAGGGGAAGGAAGTGGCCCTGCCCAATAAAGAATTTGAGCTCCTCTTGTTCTTCGCCAAGAATCCGGGCATCGTCTTTAGCAAGGAAACCCTTTTCGACCGCGTCTGGGGCGGTGAAGCACTGGGCGAAACGGCGACCGTATCGGTCCACGTCAACCGCGTCCGCGAAAAGATTGAAGAAAATACGGCTAAGCCCCGCTATATCGAGACGGTCTGGGGCGCCGGCTATCGCTTCCGCGGTTAAGGCCTGACGGACTTTTTACAGTATCTTCTCGTTTTGTTATCGCTCTGTTTATACTTTATTTAACTCCTCTTCCTATACTGAAATCATCAACTACTAGGGAAGGGGAGTTTTCTGATGTATGAATCCCATGTGAAACCGGAAAAGCTGGTACTGCCAATCTGGCAGCGCCTCTGGCAGAAAATCATGGCGTCGCCAGCCGTCATCCTCCTGGTCCTGGCGGCCGTCCTCTGTTTGGCTGCTAACCACCTGCTGGTCGTCACGGACCCTGTCGAATCGAATTACGTCCTGACAGCCAGGGAAATGCTGGCCTCTGGTGACTATGTCTCGCCGCGCATCTTCGGCAATTATTGGTATGACAAGCCTATTTTCTTTTATTGGGAACTCATTGCCGCTTTTAAACTCTTCGGTGTCAGTGACTTTGCCGCCCGCTTTTTCCCGGCTCTGTTCGGCATAGTGGGTATCCTCCTGGCCTATGGCTTCACGGCCCGCCTGTACGATAAGAAGACGGCCTTCCTGACGGGCCTCATCTTGATGACGACAGTGGAATATTTTTACTTGTCCAAGGCCATCATTACCGATATGACGCTCTTCGTCTTTTATTCGGCCTGCCTCATGGCTTTTTACATTGCCTACAGCGAAGGGAAGCCACGCTGGTACTACCTGGCCTATTTCTTTGCCGGCCTGGCTGTCCTGACCAAAGGACCTATCGGCCTTTTCCAGCCGGGGCTCATCATCCTGCTGTTCCTCTTATGGCGCCGGGATTTCAAGGCCCTGCTGCACATCAAGCTCGTTTCCGGCCTGACCCTGTTCCTGGCGACGACCCTGGTCTGGTACGGACCGATGTACGCCCTCCACGGCAGTGATTTCATCAGTCAGTTCATCGGCGTCCATAATATCCTGCGGGCTACCGTCTCGGAACATCCCAAATATAATGTCTGGTATTATTACAGTGCCGTCTTCCTGGCAGGCTTCGTGCCCTGGGTCTTCACGCTGCCCCTGGCTTGGCGCGACTATGGCCTGCCCCGGAAAATCGCAGCGGCCTGGCGGGAAAAAAGGCTGCCCCTGCCTGCCTTTTCCATGAAGACCCAGTTCCTCATCGTCTGGGCGGCTGTGATTTTCGTGACTTATCAGCTCATGGCGACGAAGTACATGACCTATACCTTTCCCTATATGATTCCCCTGGCCATCGGTTTTGCGTCGTATCTGAAGAAATATGACCGACTGGTCCTCAACCTGGCCGGCATCGTCATCGCCATCTATGTGGCTGTGACCTTTAGCGTCATCGTTCCCCAGTGCCGACAGGCCTCGGCGTATGGCGCCGCCCAGGTCGTCAGCAGCCTGGCCGATGACGAAACGACGGTCGTCACCTATGGTGGCAGCTATCCCGTATCCTTGACATACTATTCCGGCCATACGGCGTACCGCCTGGCGGAACGGGACAACATCGCCAGGATGCTGCCCGGCGGCATCAGCTGGAACGCCAAGAACGTCATGCCCTTCATGGCCATCGAAGACCTGCCGGACCAGGGCAAAGTCCTAGCCGTCGTCCGCGACCGCGATGAAGCCCGTTTCCTGCAGGACGTCTCAGGGACATGGCAGTGGCGTGCTCAGAAGGGCGTCTGGGTCATTTACCAAAAAGCATCGGATTTGTAAGGCTCCTGGAAAGGCCTTGTGACTGAATTGTAACAGCCCGTGTGTATACTATAGTCAACCTTGAAAGGGAGCGTGATAACGATGAAGAAATTCAACTATATAGTACGCATGATGCTGGTTCTGGTCGTCACCTTCATGACCTTCAGCGGCGCCGCCCTGACGGCACAGGCTGCCGAACCGCATAGCTATTCCCACAGCTGGGAACAGCGCGATGACCGTGACTACCGCCATCACGACGGCGATTGGGAAAAGAACCGGAAACGTTGGGAAAAAGACCACAAATCAGAATACCAGAAAAAAGTCGATAAAGCCAACCGTAAGGCCAACATCGCCATCGGCGTAGCCGCCGTAGCCACCATCATCGCCCTGACGAAGTGAGTGGGGATAGTGGCTAGTAGTTAGTGGCTCGTGGTTCGTGCTTCGTAGGGGCCGTCCCAAAGGGCGGCCCGCTTAATTCCTTGCAAACAAAAAGGGGCTCGCCGTCGTTGTGACGAAAGTGCGACAGCCCCTTTTAATTCTCGTCCCGTCTGTTATAATAGGGGGTGCAATTAGATTCTGTCATAAAGGAAGTGTATGTCATGAAATTAACGGACCGCCTGGCTGCGGCTGTGTCTCTCATTCCGCAGGGAGCCGTCATTGCCGATATCGGGACCGACCACGCGTATATCCCCGTCTCCGTTTGTCAAAGCGGACACTGCCCATCGGCCATTGCTGCCGATATCGTTCCCGGCCCGCTGGCCGCATGTGCGACCTGCCCGCGGCTGTAGCTCATGTCCGCGGTGCCGGTTTGACCGACCGTATCGACTGCCGCCTTGGCGATGGCCTGACCTGCATCCAGGCAGGGGAAGTCGATGGCGCCGTCATCTGTGGCATGGGCGGTCCGCTGATGGTCAAAATCCTGCAAAACTCGTATGAGGTCTGGCAATCTCTGCACTTTGCCGTCCTCCAGCCCCAAAGCGAGGCCGGCATTTTGCGCCGCTATCTTTACCAGCACGGCTGGCACATCGAAGACGAACGGCTGGTTATCGACGACGGCCGCTTCTATGAAATGATGCGGGCTGTACCGGGTCAGGCCGACGCCTTGCCAGACTGGCTCTACGATATCGGTCCCGTGAACTGGCAGCGCCGCGACCCCTTGCTGGGCCGTAAGATTGATATTCTCATGGAGACAAAAGGGCATATCCTGGAAGGCCTGAGAAAGAGCCGCAAAGATGTGCACGAACGAATTGAAAAAATAGAAAGCGAATTACGCTTCTGGAGGGAATTGAAATGTCAACTACCGTAGGTGAAATCGTTAACGTCTTGAAAGGATGGGCGCCCTTATCGCTCAAAGAATCGTGGGACAACCCGGGCCTGCTCATCGGCAGCCCCGATGAAAAGGTCGATAAGCTCATGGTCACGCTGGACGTCATGATGGGGACCGTCGACTATGCCATCGAACACGGCATCCAGATGATTGTCAGCCATCATCCCGTCATCTTTGACGGCTTGAAGTCCCTGCGTACCGATACGTACAGCGGCCGCCTGTATCAGAAGCTCCTGGCCCATCATATTTCCGTCTATAGCGCCCATACCAACCTGGACAGCGCTGACGGCGGCGTCAACGACGTCCTGGCCCGTCTCCTGGGCTTGACTGATTTGCAAGGCCTCGTTCCCGTTGCCGAAGATAAGCTCTATAAGATCGCCGTCTACGTCCCCGAAAGCCACGGTGATGCTGTCCGCCAGGCCTTGGCTGACGCCGGTGCCGGTTATATCGGCAACTACAGCGACTGCTCTTTCACGACCAAAGGCGAAGGCCGTTTCAAAGCCCATGAAGGGACGCATCCCTTTATCGGTGAAATCGGCAAAGTCGAAAGGGCGGCAGAAGAACGGATTGAAACTATCGTTCCCGAAAGCAAACTCCATCAGACCGTACAGGGCATAGTGGCAGCTCATCCCTATGAAGAACCGGCATACGACATCTATCCCTTGAAAAATGCCGGTCATCCCTTCATGATGGGCCGCGTCGGGACCTGGCCGACGCCGGAACCGGCAAGGGACGTCTTGAAGAAAATCAAGACCCTCCTCCATCGCGATGCCTTATCCTATGCCGGCGACCCTGACGTCACCGTTCACCGCGTCGCTCTCCTCGGAGGCGGTGGAGCCGGCTTCATTAAACTGGCCAAAGAGGCTGGCGCCCAGCTCTACCTTACAGGCGACGTCAAATACCATGACGCCCAGGAAGCCATCCGCCAAGGCATCGTCGTCGCCGACGGCGGCCACTTCGGCACCGAATTTCCCGTCGTAGCCGACCTCTGCCAGCGCCTGGAAGAAGCCGCAGCTAAAAACCAGTGGAACATCACCTGCGAAACCGACCCGACCAGTAAAGACATGCTGCAGTATATGTAAGGTGCCTTGCGGCGCGCCGTTCGCAATGGCTCCCCTGATAGGGGAGCTGTCAGCGAAGCTGACTGAGAGGTTGATTTCCTGGCAGATAGTGCCGCTGTGAAGTTTAAACACAGCCCATTCTTATCCAATGGCGGGATTTTACGAGCCACGAACTACGAGTCACAGCCTTTTTCACGGCCATCAGGCCCCACATCTCCCATAGAAAGGAAAATCTATCATGACTAAAGAAGAACATATAAAACATTTATTAGAAGATCCGGTATATGCCATCATGGGCAATGAAGAGCTTTGCCTGGGTCGGAGCAATATGGACGTCGCCAAAGAACTGATCGCTGCCGGCGTCACCATTATCCAGTACCGGGAAAAACATAAGAAATGGCGCGCCAAGTACGAAGAAGCCAAGGCCATTGCCCAGCTCTGCCACGACCACAACGTGACTTTCATCATGAACGATTCGACGGACCTGGCCATTGCCTGCGGTGCCGATGGCATCCATGTCGGACAGGACGATGCCCCGGCTCAGATTGTCCGCCAACTCGCCGGCCCGGACGTCTTCATCGGCGTATCGACCAATACCATCGACGAAATGAAACAGGCCCTGGCTGACGGCGCCGATTACGTCGGTTTCGGCCCTATGTTCCCGACGCAGTCCAAAAAAGACGCCGACGAAGTCGTCACGCCGGAAGCCAAAGCCTATGCACTGCACTATGAACTGCCCGTCGTCACCATCGGCGGCGTCAGCCTGGAAAACATCCGCAGTCTCTACGACGAAGGCTTCCGCTCCTTCGCCATGATTTCCGCTATCGTAGGCCAGAAGGATATCAAAGGCGCCGTAGAAAAAATCCGCCAGACATTGGGGCGTTAGCTATAAAGCTAATGTTACCTGTCATAAATTCCGGCTGTGCTCAAGATTCACGCGGCCTTTTTGGCCCGTCGGGTGCCGACTAATAGGAGGCGCAGGACGGTTGCCAAAACGGACAGCTGTGGCTGGGCAGCCCGTTATGGGATTTGGCCATACCTATTCTTGTATGATGGTAGGTTTTTACGAGTCACGAGCCACTATTTTTCACGAGCTGAGGGGTTCCCGCGGCGATGTCGTCAATTTGAGCTTGTCGCCGCATAGCGGCAGCTGAGTTCGAGGCGAGCGATCTGCGGGCCGTCAGGCCCTTGACTCTCATCCCTAAATATGCTATCCTATACGAATGATGAGTATGAAAAGCAATCGCTAGTGCTTTTGCATTAGAGGAAAGTCCGAGCTCCGTAGGGCAAGATGCCGGCTAACGGCCGGCGAAGGTGACTTTAGGGATAGTGCCACAGAAATGTGTACCGCCACGCAAGTGGTAAGGGTGGAACGGTGCGGTAAGAGCGCACCAGCGGTGCAGTAATGCATCGGCTAGGTAAACCCCATCTGGAGCAAGACCGAATAGGGGAGGGATGAAGCGGCCCGCTGATCTTCCGGGTTGTGTCGCTTGAACATGCCGGCAACGGTATGTCTAGATAGATGATTGCTGCTGCGCAAGCAGAACAAAACTCGGCTTACTGATTACTCATCACCTTGTGAATGTAAAGGGGTTGTCGTGCGAAGGTTTCTGCCATCATGCGAGACCCCTTTCTCTTTATAGTTTATAGTACGGAGTTTGTAGTAGAAGATGACTTTAAATTAAAAAAACTTCACTACAAACTACAAACTTAGCACTCAAAAGGCGCTGTCTTTATGCGACAGCGCCTTTACATTTCCCCTTGTCCATGATATTATTTCAATAAGTGGTTTCAGATGGTAATAAACCATAAGAATGAATTACCATGATAATGAATACTTAAACAAACAAAAGCGAGGGATTTAAGTTGGCATTAATCGTTAAGAAGTTCGGTGGCAGCTCCGTTGCGACGCCGGACAAAATGCGGGCTATTGTACAACGAGTCTTGAAAGGCAAACAGCCGGAAGACAAAATCGTCATCGTTGTTTCAGCAATGGGGGATACAACAGACGAATTAGTAGCATTAGCTAAGCAGATCACTTCGAAGACTTACGGCCGTGAAATGGACATGCTCCTGACGACGGGCGAACAGGTCTCCATCGCCCTCATGGCTATGGCTTTCCAGGAAGCTGGCCAGAAGGCTATTTCCTTTACGGGAGCACAGGCCGGTATCAAGACCAGCGACGCCTTTAACAAAGGCCGCATCCTGGCATTGAAACCGGGCCGCATCATGAAGGCTTTGGACCAGGGCAATATCGTCATCGTCGCAGGCTTCCAGGGTATCACCGGTCATGGTGATATTACGACGCTCGGCCGCGGTGGTTCCGATACGACGGCAGTTGCTATTGCCGGTGCCATCCATGCTGATGTTTGTGAAATCTATACCGACGTTGACGGCGTATATACGTCCGATCCCCGTGTCGTTCCCAATGCGAAAAAAATCGACCAGATTACGTACGGCGAAATGCTGGAAATGGCGAAACTCGGCGCCGGTGTCATGCAGCCCCGTGCCGTAGAAATGGGCAGCCGCTTTGGCGTCCCCATTCACGTACGCTCGACTTTTTCTGAAGATGAAGGAACTATGATACAGGAGGATTGCTCTATGGAAGTCAAACAGTATCTCATCCGCGGCGTCGCTTCGGATAAAAATGTTGCAAAAATCACCGTTTTAGGGATTCCCAATAAACCGGGCTTTGCTTATCGCGTTTTCGCTGAATTGGCAGAAAAACACGTCGATGTCGACATGATTGTCCAAAGTGTCCGCATTGCCAACGAAGGCGTTACGGATATCACCTTTACCATCGCCCGCACGGACCTCGAACAGGCTAAGGCTGTCCTGGCTAACCTGCGTAAGGAAATGCCTGTCGAAGACGTCCTCATCGATGACAAAATGGCAAAAGTTTCCGTCGTCGGTGCTGGCATGGCCGGCCATCCGGGCATCGCTGCCGGCATGTTCGGTGTCCTCGGTGACAACGGCATCAATATCGAAATCATTTCCACTTCGGAAATCAGCATTACCTGCCTCATTTCTGAAGACGTCATCGATAAAGCCGTCAAAGCTATCCACGCGCACTTCTTCGACGAAGACTAAGGGGGATACATGTCTGTATTGGATAGCTTTACAGAAGAGATGCTGCAGTCTGAACTGCCCAAACGGGTCATCCTCGAACGCCTGACCCACGGCCTGGAAGTCGAAAAGCCGCCGCAGTTTGCCATCCCGGCTCCGAAGTACACCTTTGAAACGAACCTGCACGGCTTCCGTTACGATTACCAGAACCAGACCGTCACCATTTCCTATAAAGTAGCCCGCGGCCTTCATGACGATATGACCGTGTCCTTTATGACCTTCCGGGTCATCCTGGAAGGACTGGGCGTTTGTATCCGAATGCAGAAGTGGTAGTGAAATACAGAGGGGGTTGCCGCCAATGCGGCAGCCTCCTTTTTGCGGTAAAAGAGGGAAATCGCAGGCCGCAGATGGCCGTCCGCCGCGGTCCTGTGGACCGCAAAAAAAATACACGGTCCTTGGCCTTGTGCGTAGGGGACGCCTAAAAGGCGTCCCGCTGTGAAATTTAACACAGCCCATTCGGGTCTAATAGTGAGCTTTTACGAGCCACGAACGATGAACGAAAACGGGGGCCAATTAGGCCCCATCTCTCCCCGAAAGGAAGGAAACCGATGCATTGTGGAACCGATATCGTACAAATCAGCCGTATTGCGGATATGGCATCGCGTCACGGCCGTTCACTAGGACGCTTTTTCACGGCCCAGGAATTATCCTATTGCCAGCGGCCCGATGGCACGTGGCGGGCTGAATCACTGGCCGGCATCTTTGCCGCTAAAGAAGCCTTGTTCAAAGCCTTGGGCACGGGTTTCCGCCAGGGGAAATGGACGGACGTCGAAGTCTGTCATGATTCACTGGGCGCCCCATATTACCAGTTCCACGGCTACTACGCCCAGGCTGTCCCACTGAAGACCGAACTGCCTCCGTCCCTGTCCATCGCCCACGACGGCGATTACGCCATCGCTTTCACTGTGTTGGGGTAGAAGGGGCCGTTGTTCCCTCGGACTCAGAATAAATACATCGCTTCGTGACGCCCTTGACTCGTAATAAAATAGCCCCGACCGGGGGTTGCGTAGGGGCCGTCCCAGATTTCTGTAGGGGCTTCCACGTGGGAAGCCCCTACAGAAATTCGACAATTACCCATTCGGGTCTAATAGTGAGCTTTTACGGACCACGAGCTACAAACCACGAGCCACGGCCTTTTTCACGAGCCGAGGGTATCCCGAGGCGATATCGTCACTTTGAGTTTGACGCCGCGCAGCGGCATCTGATTCCAAGGCGGCCTGTGACTGGCGGTATGCAATCTGCGGGGCCATCAGACCCCTTTACAAAAAGGAGAAATATATTATGCAAAAAATTACTACTGCCGCTCAGATGCGGAATATGGACCGGATCGCCATGCATGGCGTATATGCCATGGCTCCGGCTGTCCTCATGGAAAATGCCGGCCACGCCGTGGCCGAACGGGCCGGTGCCTGGCTTGACGGCTGGGACGGCAAGGACGTCGTCCTCTTTTGCGGAAAAGGCAACAACGGCGGCGACGGTTTCGTCATTGCCCGCCATATTTTAGCTGCCGGTGCCAGGGTTTATGTCTATGTCCTCGGCAAGGAAGAAGATTATAGCGATGAAGCGCGTCAGCACTTGCACACCTTGCAGCAGCTGGCTGATGAGGAAACGTGCCTGCTCTTGCCGGCACCGCAATCCGATGCCGACTGGGCGGGTCCGCACAAAAGGGGCCCCCGCCGGCCGGGA
>OAWS01001188.1_pt1 | contig 14718 bp, 11 predicted proteins | sample 1517141 | NCBI WGS metagenome assembly OAWS01 (sample SAMEA2580173, study PRJEB22360) | human gut metagenome | biome: human gut; feature: human-associated habitat; material: faeces | place: Denmark | collected 2008/2010
CGCCCGCCGTTTCGGCAGGAGGACGGCATCGACGCCGGCACATTCTGCCGTGCGGATGATGGCCCCCATGTTGTGGACGTCTTCAATGCCGTCGAGGAGGACCAGGAACGGTACCTTCCCCTTTTCATCGGCAGCGATGAGGACGTCTGTCAAATCGGCGTATTCCACGGGCTTGGCAAAGGCGATGACCCCCTGGTGGCGGTTGCCCGGTGCCAGGTGGTTGAGGACCTTCAGGGGCACGTCTTCGACGAGGATCTCCTTCCGGTCTGCCAGGTCGCGGATGCGCTGCAGCGGCTGCGATTCGTTGCCGGCAGCGACGTACAGCTTGGTGATGGACCGGCCGGCCTTCAGGGCTTCGGTGACACTGTTGCGGCCGATGATGATATTTGCCTCACTCATTCCATTCCTCCATGTTTCTCGTTACAATAGGCCTTCGTTTCTTCATAGACCTGGCCCATGACGGTGTCCAGCCGTTCCTGACGGCCGGCCATGACCAGGTAGCCCACCAGGGCTTCCAGGGCCGTACTGTCGTGGTATTCGGCGACAGTCGCGCTCTTGGGCGCCAGGGTATAGGCATTGCGGGCCCGCTGACAGACAGCCTTCTCTTCGTCCGTCAGGCCGTCGTGGATGCGGCGGTAGACATAGGCCTGGGCCTTGGCCGATACAAATTCCGCCGCCAGCGTGTGCAGGACCTGGACGTGGGGAATGCCCGTTTCCACCAGGCGCTTGCGCAGGGTCAGGGCGTAATAGGCATCGCCGACGAAAGCCAGGTTAATCGAGTCGAGATGGGCCGCATCCTGGTCGGGCACGTCCAGGCGCTTGCCGTCGGCAAAGGCCCGATAGGCCCGTTTCTTTAAAGCTTGCAGTTGTTTGAATTTCACTTTTTCCAGCGTGCTCCCTGCGGCGAATCTTCGATAGTGATGCCAAGGGCAGCCAGTTTATCGCGGATGGCGTCGGCCAGGGCGTACTGCTTCTGGGCACGGCATTCCTGACGGATGTCGAGGATGGCCTGCATGAGGTCGTCGTAATCCTTGCTGCTGGCATCTTCCTTCTTGCCGGTCCAGCGGTCTTCGAGGATGCCCAGGATGTCCGTGAAGGTCTTGAAGACGCGTTTGACTTCCGACAGGGCTGCCGAATCGACGGGGACGCCGTTGTTGACGACGGCATTCTTGAAGATGTTGACGTTCTTGGCCAAGTCGAACATGGCGGCGCTGGCCAGGGCCGTATTGAAATCGTCGCACATGGCGTTTTCAAAGGCTTCTTCGTCTTTGTGAGCCGTTTCCAGGAGCTGCTGGGCTTCCGGCGATTTAGCACCGGCCGGCATAGCCAGGAGTTCCAGGACGTTGTCGATAGCTGTACCCAGACGTTCGAGGCTGCGCGTCATTTCTTCCAGCCGTTCATCGCTGAAGTCCAAGGGGCTGCGGTAGTGGTTGGAAATGAGGAAGAAGCGCAGGGCATCGGGGCTATAGTGTTCCAGGACGTCCTTGACCAGGAAGAAGTTGTTCAGGGACTTGCTCATCTTTTCCGAATTGATGGTGATAAAGCCGTTGTGGAGCCAGTATTTGACCATGGGTTTCTTGCCGGTGAAGGCTTCGGACTGGGCGATTTCGTTTTCATGGTGCGGGAAGATGAGGTCGCTGCCGCCGCCGTGGAAATCGAAGGTATCGCCGAGGTATTTATTGCTCATAGCCGAACATTCGATGTGCCAGCCCGGACGGCCTTTGCCCCAAGGGCTGTCCCAAGACGGTTCGCCAGGCTTAGCGCCTTTCCAGAGGGCGAAGTCCATGGGATTGTGCTTGCGGTCGTCGACTTCGATGCGGGCGCCGGCCATCATGTCGTCGAGGCTGCGGCCGCTCAATTCGCCGTAGTCGTTAAATTTTTCGACGCTGTAATAGACGTCGTGGTCGATGACATAGGCATAGCCTTTGTCGATGAGGGTCTGGACCATGTGGATGATTTCATCCATGTGTTCCGAAACGCGGGGATATTTGTCGGCCCGGCGGATATGGAGCTTGTCCATAACTTCGAAGTACGATGCGATATAGCGATTGGAAATGGTATCCCACGTGACGCCTTCGCCGTTGGCGGCGTTGATGATCTTGTCGTCAACGTCGGTGAAGTTCTGGATGTGCGTGACTTCATAGCCCAAGTGTTCCAGATAGCGTTTTATGACGTCCCATGTGACGAAAGGACGGGCATTGCCCATGTGGGAATGGTTGTACGGCGTGATGCCGCAGACATACATCTTGACCTGGCCCGGCGTAACGGGTACGAAGGTTTCTTTCTTGTGGGTCAATGTATTATATACTTTCAGTTCTCTCATACGGTAACCTCCCTGAAATTTGAACAAAAAAGCCACCATCCCCGATGACAGAGACGGTGGCCCGTGGTTCCACTCTGTTTTTACGGCACAGCCGTAATCTTTACTGCGCAGTAACGGGCGCACCCGGACCGGATTACTCCTTTCACCCGGCCTGCTCACAAAGGCAGCATTGCAGTTTTATGACCTGGAAAGGCTCTCAGCCGTGACCCTTCCTCTCTGTCGGATGCCACTGCAACTCATTTTGATCATCGCAGATTATTATTGATACATATTATTAATTAATATGTATGTATATAGTACCCAATAATCGGGCTCATGTCAAGCCTTTTATGCCAGCGTTTCATCCAGGCGGGCCAGGACTTTGTCGCGGCCCATGAGGGCGACGATGACGTTCAGGTCCGGACCGTGCATGACACCGGTGACGGCGACGCGGATGGGCATGTAGACGAACTTGCCTTTGACCTTGAGGCCCTTCTGGATTTTCTTGAAGAGAGGCTGTACTGTGTCCGGCGTGACGTCGTCGAGAGCAGCCAGTTCATCGCGGAACATTTGAAGGACGGACGGTGCCGTTTCTTCTTTGAGGACAGCCGCCGTTTCTTCATTTTCCGGGGCATAGTCATCGCTGAAGAAGACCTTGGCAGCGTCGACGATCTGGGCGCCGTACTGGACGTGTTCGCGCATGGCCGCGCAGACGGCTTTCAGCCAGGCAGCTTCCGTTTCATCCGGATTTTCGCTGGCGTAGCCGGCCTTCTGGAGGTGCGGCAGGCAGACGGCGTAGAGCTGGTCTTCGTCGAGCTGCTTCATGTAATGGAAGTTGATCCAGTTCAATTTTTCGATGTCGAAGACGGCCGGGTTCTTGGCGACGCGGTCGAGGGTGAACTGTTCGATGAGTTCGTCACGGCTGAAGATTTCCTGATCGCCGTCAGGCGTCCAGCCGAGGAGGGCCAGGAAGTTGACCAGGGCATCGGGCAGGTACCCCATGTCGCGGTACTGCTGGACCGACGTAGCGCCATGGCGCTTGCTCATCTTCTTCTTGTCGGCGCCGAGGATGAGCGATACGTGGGCGAACTTCGGAGCTTCGAAGCCCAGGGCCTTGTAGATGACGAGCTGGCGCGGCGTGTTGGACAAGTGTTCTTCCGCGCGGATGACGTGGGTGATGTGCATGAGGGCATCGTCGAGGACGACACAGTAGTTATAGACCGGGATGCCATCGGATTTGACGATGACGAAGTCGCCGACGTTGTTGGAATCGAAGGACACGTGGCCGCGGACGAGGTCGTCCAGTTCGATTGTTTCGTTCTTCGGCGTCTTGATGCGGATGACGTGGGGACGGCCTTCCTTTAAATACTGTTCGACCGTTTCCTTGGGCAGGTCGGCGCATTTGCCGGAGTAGACCGGTGTTTCTCCTTTTTCCATCTGAGCCTTCTTTTCGGCTTCCAGTTCTTCCGGCGTGCAGAAGCAGTAGTACGCCTTGCCTTCGGCTAAGAGCTTTTCCGTATATTTCTTGTAGATGTCCAGGCGTTCCGTCTGGCGGTACGGGCCATCGGGGCCGCCGACGTCGATGCCTTCATCCCAGGTGATGCCCAGCCATTTCAGGGCTTCCTTGATGTTCTCTTCCGATTCCGACGTCGAACGCTTGCGGTCCGTATCTTCGATGCGGACGACGAACTTGCCGTGGTTGTGCTTGGCAACGAGGTAGTTGAACAGTGCCGAACGGGCACCGCCGATGTGGAACGGGCCTGTCGGGCTCGGAGCAAAACGAACGCGTACTTCCTGTGACATAAAAAATTCCTCCTAAAAACTTATATATGTATATTATTGATAGCTAAGGACCATGGCCGCCGCCTGGGCTGCCATGCCTTCTTCCCGGCCGACGAACCCCAGTTTCTCTGTCGTCGTCGCCTTGACGGAGACAGCGGCCTTGGGGATACGCAGGGCCTCGGCAATATTTGCAATCATCTGCGGCACATAGGGCTTTATTTTCGGCCGCTGTGCCAGTAAGGTCACGTCGAGGTTGACGATGCGGCAGCATTTCTCCCGCAGCAGGTGACGGACCTTTTCCAAGAGGACCAGGCTGGAAATGTCCTTGAAAGCCTGGTCCGTATCGGGAAAATACGTCCCGATGTCGCGGAGCCCGGCGGCTCCCAGCAGGGCGTCCATGATGGCGTGGATGACGACGTCGGCATCAGAATGGCCGTCGAGGCCCCGTTCAAAGGGAATCTCGACGCCGCCGAGAACGAGGCGCCGCCCTTCCTTCAGGCGATGGACGTCGTAGCCCGTACCGATGCGCTGGACCTCTTTCCCCTTCATGTACAGGGACAAGATGGGGATGTCTTCGCGCGTCGTCACCTTGCGGTTCTTCTCGCTTCCCTCGAGGATGACCACCGGTACGCCCAGGGCTTCGACCAAGGACGCGTCATCCGTGGCCTGGATGCCTTCAGCCTGGGCATGTTCATGCGCTTTCACGAGCAGGTCGCGGTGGAAGATCTGCGGCGTCTGGGCTGCTACCAGGCGGCTGCGGTTCAGTGTATGGAGGCGGCCGTCGTCGCCGCGGACCTTGACCGTATCCTTGAGGGGAATGCCGTAAATGGCAGCCTTAGCCGTTTCCATCATGGCCGCGCCCTGGTCATACCAGTCGGGACCGGCAAAGGGCCGGGCGCCGTCGTGGACCATGACCACGTCCATGTCGCGGCTGACGGCCATGAGGCCGTTGTAGACCGAATCTTCCCGCTCGGCTCCGCCCAGGGCATAGCGCACGGGCTGGATGGGATGGAGGTCATCGACAAGGCGGCGGATTTCCTTCTCATCGACGCGGGAGTGGACGATGACCACTTCGCTGACCGACCGGGCCGCAAAGATGTGCCGCAGGGTATGCGCCAGAACGGGCTCACCGCACAAGGGATAGAAGAGCTTGTTCCGCTCGTAGCCGAAGCGGCTCCCCGTGCCGGCCGCTACGACGATGACAGATACTTTCACACATTTCACCTACTCATTTGCAATCTTGACAAATATCATGCGCCCAGCCGACGTCTGCAAGACTGACGTCACCGTAACGGGCACGGTAGAACCGATGTACTTCTGGCCATCTTCGACGACGATCATCGTGCCGTCATCGAGATAGGCCACGCCCTGGTTCTCTTCCTTGCCGGCCTTGACGATGAGGACGTTCATGTGTTCCCCAGGGATGCGGGCCGGTTTCAGGGCATTGGCCAGGTCGTTGATATTGAGGACGGCCACGCCCTGGAGGGCAGCGACCTTATTCAAATTATAGTCGTTGGTGACGACTTTGGCATTGATCTTGCGGCCCAGGCGGACGAGCTTGGAATCGACGCCCTGGACGTCATCGAAATCATCGTTGATGATGCGGACTTCGACGTAATTATCTTCCTGCATCTGCTTCAGGATATCCAGGCCGCGGCGGCCCTTATTGCGCTTCAGCAAATCCGACGAATCGGCGATGAGCTGCAGTTCTTCCAGGACGAAGACCGGCACCAGCAGGGGCCCTTCGAGGAAGCCCGTACTGCAGATTTCGGCGATACGGCCGTCGATGATGGCACTCGTATCGAGGAGCTTGCCGGAAAAGTCCATATCCTTGCGCTTGCCGCTGTGCTCCTTGCCGGACTTGCCCAGGCGCAGGTTGCTGACCAGGGCGATGATTTCGCTCTTCTTGCGGGTGGCAATGCTCATGCCGGCATAGCCGAAGACGATGCTGAAGACAATCGGGCCATAGGCCCCGATGATTGGCAGACGGGCGAACGCCAGGCCAATTAAATTCGCAATAATAAGTCCAAAAAGCAATCCCAGCGTCCCGACGATGATATCCTGGCTCTCGAAATCACTCAGGCCCGATTCGATGCGGTGAATCGCCGCCCAGATCAGGCGCAGCACGAACGGTGAAATCCCATAGCCCACCAGGGCCCCGACGAGGATCCCGATGATGTAGGCCACGATGGTGATGATGGTCGTCCCGAAAATACTGCCGTGGAAAAATTCCCCTTCGATTTCAGCACTGATAAAGGGCGTCGTAATCAGCTGATCGGCAATCATGACAAAAATGACCGCCATGATCAGGACAATGACCCCTTTCATGATGTTGTCGGCCACATTGCGCCCATTGAATTTCTTCGACTTCGGCTCCTTGTGGTCCAATCCATATTTATCTTCCATAGAGTAGTAAGACACCTCCCCTTATGCGTAATTCTGTAACTATACTAGTTTACCACATTTCCCGACAATGTACCACCGGTGGCAGGTAAAGTTTTTACAACCGTCCGCATATAGCATTTTGAACTACTAAATCCAATACTTACTCACACAAATACCGATAAAGTTTGTCCTCGACCGGCTTATCCAAGAGAAATTGGAAATTGACGATAGGCAGCTGCTGCCCTTTGTCATTGGAAATGGTCGTTTCGACAGGTTCTCCCAGGACGGTTAAATCGCCGATATAATAGAAATCAGCCCCTTCGGCATCACTCTTTTTCACGAACAATAATTTTCGCGTGTGCTCATTGAAAATCGCTGGAATCTGCGACGACGTCAGGTGAATCCGGGCCCGCGTCATCCAGCTGAACTGCTGCGGCGAAACGAATTGATCTTCGTACTTCGTATTGGCTGAAATATCCTCCCGCTTCTCATAGGTGTCGAAAATGGGACACGTAGCGCCGACAATCTGATAGCCATTGAGCGTGCCTTCACGGTTCGTTTCATAATTGAGGATGCGCGACACATCTTTTCGGGAATACCGGCCGTAGCGGACAAAACCCTGGACGATTTCCGGTTCATCGTGAATATAGAGATTTTCAAAACGATACGTTCCATAGTCGAGGATATCTTGGACATAGCGCTGAAATTCTTCATCAGCCTTCAATTCGTTCCAATAAGGCGTCGCCGTATAAACGCGATGTTCAAAGGAAATAAGCGGCTGACTGCCGTATTTTTTTCTGGCCGTTTTAGTGAAAAATTGCAAATCCAGCAGGCGGGCCACGCTTTCCATCGTTTCCGTAGACGGCAGGAAACGGTATTGTTCCGTCATTTCCTTCGCCAATGCCGCCGTAGACCAAGACGCTTCCGTCAACAAATGGCGCAAGACCAACAATTCCTCTATGCGTTTGCCATTGGCCAATTCCAAACTCAGCATCTTCAATACCGCCCGATGGGCTTCGGTCAAGGTCGAGGCATAAGGTTCCATATATTGAACAAACTCAAAAAAAGAGTCTTTCTTGGCGACGAACAAAGCCGGGTCCTTGTCCCCAAAACGGATAAAATCCATCATCATGGGCTGGCGGCCCAAGCGATAGGCCATATTGCGGTATGATTCTTTCAAATCCCGCAGGTCTGCCAAAGCACTTTTGGCATCAATAGCCGCGTAAATTCGTTCTTTGGCGATATCGTCAAAATGAACCGACGTCGGACCCGGCAAAAAATTGACCTGCATGAGACGGCGGACAAAATCCTTATCGTATGTCCGGTCGCCAAACAGGGCAATGGGAAGCAGGAAATTATTTTCATAATTGCCGATGAAATCGAGAACTTCCAAATAGCGCTTATGTGGATATTTTCGCAGTCCCCGGCCTAACTGCTGGACAAAGACGATCGCCGACGTCGTCGGACGCAGCATGATGACCTGATTGACCTGGGGAATGTCGACGCCTTCATTGAAAATATCGCAAGTAAAAATATAGTCGAGATACTGCAGGTCTTCTGCTGCCTTCGCCTCCAAATGACCAATGGCTTCGCTTCGTTCCCTTTCGCTCGACGCACCCGTCAAGGCAACGGCTCGTTTTCCATGCTGGCGAAAAGCTTCAGCCAGGGCCTGCGCTTCGTCTACATTGCGGCAAAAAACGAGACCTTTGATGCGTTCGGCGTCACTGCCATACAAATCAGCATAATATAATATATGTTTTACACGTTCTTCACAAGTCAGTAAGGCAAAATCACTCATGTCATCTAACACCTTGCCGTTAACCGTAATTTCGCTGATGCCGTGATAGTGAAAAGGAACGAGCATATTTTCTTCCAGCGCATCGTGCAAACGGATTTCATAAGCAATATGATGATGGAACAGCGCATAAATATCGAAATCATCGGACCGCTCCGGCGTCGCCGTCATGCCTAACAGAAACTTGGGCTGAAAATAGCGAATGACTTTTTGATACGTCGCAGCACCCCCGTGATGCACTTCGTCAATGACAATATAATCAAAAGTGTCGGGCGCAAAGGTATGAAGGATTTCGTCTTGGGACAAAGTCTGAATGGTCGCAAAAATATAAGGCTTATCCAATTCTTTATCATGCCCTGTCAGCAGCCCCGTATCGGCCGGATTGATGCCAATCCGGACATAACTATCCCGTGCACTTTTGACGATGAGCTCCCGATGGACCACAAAGAGAAACCGCCGGGGCTGCATTTTTAAGACGTCAAAGGCTGATAAATAGGTTTTCCCAGTCCCCGTCGCTGAAATGAGCAAGCCTCGATCCTGCCCGTCATCGCGAAGCTTTTGAATCCCAGCTAAAGCCGCCTTTTGCATGGCATTAGGTTGAATTTTATGGAAGGGCACATATACGGACTGCCGTTTCGGCTTATTATGCGTGTACACAGACTCGTAGGCCTGAATCCACGCTTCGTCCACGACTTCCGCCGTATCCCACAAGGCATCAAATTCTTCCTTCGTCTGCCGGATGAGAGAGCCGTTTTCTGCCGATGTAAAGAAAACATTCCATTCCTGATTGTGCGTCAAGGCGTTAGCCGTCATATTGCTGCTGCCAATGACCATGGTATAATTTTCCGGCCCTGCCTGGGGACGATGGAAAAGATAGCCTTTGGCATGAAAAGCCCGTTCTTCTGTCACCATGCGCAATTCGACATTGGGAAACTTCAACAATTCTCGCAACGCACCGGGTTCGGTAAAATTCAAATACTGAGAGGCTAAAATTTTTCCCGTCGCCTTCCGGTTCTGAATGAGCGCATCTTTCAGGCAGGCAATGCCGCTTTTCGTCAAAAACGCCACGGAAAACAAAAAAGAATCACAGACGTACAGCTGCGACAAAATCGTGTCGAGAACCTTGCGCTTTTTCTCTTTATTATTGGTCAGAATCTTGGGAACATAGCGTTGGTCCGCTTCTACCGTATAATCAATAAATCCTTCACGCAGGCACTGTTCCAAAGCCCCGTATTCAACCATGGCTGTCGCCTACTTTCCAGAAAGTTTTTTCATGATGGGCACATCGGCCGGCGCCCAGTCCAGCGTCGGCATATCTTCGGGAGTCATCCACTTCGCATCGACGTGTTCTTTGCGGACAAAGTCGGGCTTGTCCAAATGGCAATAGAAGGCATACATGGTCATGGAAAAATCAGGGTAATCGTGATGGACGGTCATGTACAAATCCGATTCCTTGACAGATACATGGACATCCATTTCTTCCCGCAGTTCCCGTTCAATAGCCGTATGCTTGGCTTCACCCGGTTCAATCTTGCCGCCAGGAAACTCGTATTTGAAACTGACATAGTCAAATTTCCCCTGGCCCCGTTCCATGCAAAGAATTTTTCCATCATACTCCAAAATCGCAGCTACCACTTCTAAATGCTTCATCAAAAATTCCTCTTTTCTGTACTATTTCCTGCACCTTCTAAAAAACGTATTCCGACAGGCGTCTCATGGCTTCTTCCAGGCGGGTCCGGGGCAAGGCCAGGTTCAGGCGCATAGCGTCTTTCCAGGCGAATTTCCGGCCATCTTGCCAGGCAACGCCGACGTCCCAGGCTTTTTTCAGGAGTTCCGGCAGGGTCATCTGGTTGGCTTTCAAGTATTCCCCACATTCGACGAAGAGCATGTAAGTCCCCTGCGGCAGGCTGACTTGGCAGCCCGGGAAATGGTCCTGGATGTACTGGGTCGCATAACGGCAGTTGCTTTCCAGGACCTGGTTCAATTCGTCGGTCCATTCGTGTCCGTCCTGGCTATAGGCGCCGATCAGGGCATGCATGGAAAGGACGTTCATTTCGTTATAACAGGTCCGTTGTCCGTGCTGCGTAATCTTTTCTCGCAAGAGCGGATTGGCGATGATGTGGTAACTGCCGATCAGGCCGGCCAGGTTGAAGGTTTTGGACGGAGCATAGAAAGCGACCGTACGCTGGCTGGCGTCTTCGGAGACGGCTGCCGTCGGGATATGGCAGTGGCCTTGGAAAATGATATCCGACCAGATTTCATCACTGATGACTAAGACATCGTATTTTTTGAAAAGGGCCATGGCCTGTTCAATTTCCCAGCGTTCCCACACGCGGCCTGTCGGATTCTGAGGCGAGCAGAAAATGGCCAGGTGAACATGGTGCTTCTTGATTTTTTCTTCCATGTCGGCGAAATCCATGCGCCAAATGCCCTGTTCTTTGCGAAGGGGGCTGAAGACGACGTGCCGTCCCGTGTTGCTCAAGTCACCGATAAAGCCAGGATACGTCGGGCTGTGGACTAAGACGGCGTCTCCCGGTTCGGTCAGAACCTGGATAGTGCTAGTAATGCCGCCGTGGACGCCATTTTCATAGCCAATCATGTCGCGTGTCAGTTCCGGCCAGTCATGACGGGTCGTCTGCCAGTCGATGATGCGCTGATAATAGGCATCAGACGGCAGGAAATAACCAAAAAGCGGGTGTTTCAACCGTTGTTCCATGGCCTGGACGACAGCCGGGCAGGTTGCGAAATTCATGTCCGCTACCCACATGGGGATTTCATCGAAACCAGGCTTGGCCTTATCCGGTTCAAAGCCCCAAACAGTCTTGCCAATGCCATCGAAAGCCGTAGCATCTTTACCAGCTCGGTCAATAATCGTCGTAAAATCGTATTTCATCTAAATGACTCCCCTTTCACGTTACGTATCTCATAGAATATTACAGCGGGCTTCCCACGTGGAACCCCCTACACAACGGCCATTGGCCGTGTATTTTTTTCAGTGAACCCTCACCCGACTAAAGTCGGGTGCTTCCAACGGCACGATTAAGTTCGTGTCATGCTGTCTTTAGGACAGCGGACTGTCTTTCTACGATAAGGCACTGAACTCAGATAACTTGATGGCATTACGCCACAAGCTCCGCATTCAGACTAAGTAACGTAGACAAGGTGCAGGTGGTTCTCTTGGTACATTGAGGAACTTTTGCCTCAATGCCCAACCTTGCCTTCGCAGGCAAGGATTTTAGGATTTCTCGAATAAAATACCGAGCACCAATGTTATAACTGGCAGACAGGTCACAATGATACCTTTTGCCAGTTTTGAAAGTACACATCGAATAATTGTGTTCGTCTCGCTCGACCTCACCAGAACCGTCGAAAGCGAGTTTTGATGTATTCCATGCACAAACACGACGGACGCGAACCCCATCACGGTGGGCTTTGTCGGCAACGATACGCTGCACAGCTTGTGCCCGCCAATGATGGAGTTTCTGCTTCTTCGAGCCCCGCTTCTTACCCTGAGTGTCGAGATGTTCAAATACAATGACGTCAGCGGAATAGAGCATAGCTACATCAGCGACGAACTGAGCCGTCTTATGGGCAATGTCAAGGTTTACGCCTTTTGCCTTTGCCCATAACCTCGGCATTTTCCTCGCACCCTGCTGCTGTGCCTTCTTGATTTTGTTCAGCTTATGCCCCGAGAGTCTTTTTCTCTCGGCAGGGAAAGGATCTTCCTGCCGATGACAGTGCCATCTGATAACATAGCGGAACAAGTACAAGCATTGTTAATGCCAAGGTCTACTCCGATGATAATTTGACGGTCAATGGGTTTATCTTCGAGTTTGACATTTTCCTCGAAGGTAAAATCCAAATACCAGTTCTTCCCCTGTCTACGAAGAGTCGGTACGCACTCCTTGCGGGTTGCACAATGACGTTGGATATAGTCAACGTCAGATTTACGAAGCTGCACATCCAGCCAATCCCAAGTATTTCGAATCCAGACTTTTAGTCTGGCTGTATATGTGCCAGTACGAACAAAGCAGTTGTCTCGATACATAGCGGGGTAGATATACCCTGCAACTGGAATCCCAGGTTCTCACAAATGCCCTCCCCAGAGCTTCTTTCTGAGCGTATCACCATGCTTTTTCATAAGCAGTCGAGCAGACACGCCTTTAATAGCTTTCATTATGTCTGGGATGAAGTGCTGCGGGGAACAGTCTATGAGAATATGTACATGGTCTTTGTCTGTGTTGAGTTCCAAAATTTCGAAGTCATTGTCATTGGCTACTTTTTCTAGTATCTGAACAAGGTCTTCGACAATTTCTGGTGTCAGTACCTTATGTCTGTACTTCACACACCAAACGATATAATTGGACGCCTACAGTGACATACGGCACATTGTGGTCGGGAACGTATTCGGGATAGTTTTCCGTACGATAGAAGCTGTGAAGCTTGCCGTCTTTGTCGACATAGTTTTCTTCTACTTGCCGGCTCTTCCATTCCGTATGGGCCGGGACCAAGTAGGATAAGTTAAGGAACTCCAGGGAAACTATTGACGAATTGGATGCGGATGTCCGGGAATGAATCGACAAATTGAATCGTGAAGTCTTCACCGTAATCGACGAACTGCCATTGGCCGATGTTATCGGGAAAATAGTTGACGGTCTGGACGCGCAGGTCTGGAAATGCGCTGACGACTTGGACGCGTATATCCGGAAAGGATTGGACGACGCGGACTTTACCGGCCAAGCGGATACCATTGAAATAGCCGTCTGGCGTCACAGCCGAAGCGGCCAAGGAGACCCCGCTGATACAGAAGAAACAGAGAGTCACTAAAGCTGCATGAATCCATTTCCGCATGATGATACACTCCTTTCCGATTAGCCGACCATTTGCAGCTTATGGTTTACCTCCCCTAGTTCAGGACGGGCGCCCCACGTGGGCGCCCCTACGGGTCAGGCAGGCCGCCCTTTGAGACGGTCCCTACGAACTGCTAACTGCTAACTGCTAACTGCTAACTGCTAACTGCTAAATTTAGCGTAACAGGTTTGCCTGAAAAAGGCAAGCGAAAAGGCGCTGTCTTTATGCGACAGCGCCTTTTGAGTTTGCAATTTCTAGTTGGTCGTGGAGGATTATCTCCGAAAGGCCTTTTCGATGGCTTCGCGCAGGGTAGCTACGCCCAGGAAATGGCAGTCCGGGAATGAGTCTGTTTCAATATCTTCCAGGTTTCCTTTGGGCAAGATGAAGGTGTTGAAGCCCATCTTGGCCGCTTCTTTGACGCGGCGCAAGGCCTGAGGGACACGGCGTATGTCGCCTGTGAGGCCGACTTCGCCCATGACGACGGTCCGGCTGTCCATGGAGATATCCCGCAGGCTGGAGTAAACGGCCAGGGCCACGGGCAGGTCCGCTGCGGTCTCGGTCAGGCGCAGGCCGCCGACGACGTTGATGTAAACGTCCTGGCTGCCCAGGGGGACGCCCAGGCGTTTTTCCAAGACGGCCAAGAGGATGATCAGGCGGTTATAGTCCATGCCCGATGCTGTCCGCCGCGGGACGGCGAAGACGGAATGGGCCGTCAAGGCCTGGATTTCACCGAGCATGGGCCGCATCCCATCGAGGACAGCGGCCACGGCCGACCCCGCCCGGTCGGCCGCCCGTTCAGCCAGGAGCAGCTGGGACGGGTTCTCCAGTTCCGACAAGCCGCTGCTGGTCATAGTGAACAAGCCCGATTCATTGGTCGAACCGAAGCGGTTCTTGATGCCCCGGAGGATGCGGAACTGATAGTTCCGTTCGCCTTCGAAATAGAGAACCACGTCTACCATGTGTTCCATCATGCGCGGGCCGGCAATGGCACCGTCCTTGGTGACGTGGCCGATGACGACGACTGGGATGCCTTCGCTTTTGGCAAAGGTCATGAGGCGGCTCGTGCCTTCGCGGATCTGGGCCAGACTGCCCGGCGTCCCTTCGATGTCGCGGCTGTACATGGTCTGGATGGAGTCGACGACGAGCAGGGCCGGGCGGCGCCGCTTCGCTTCGTCGAGGATGTTGTCCAGGGACGTGTCGGCCTGGATAATCAGCTGCGGCGTGGAAATGCCGAGGCGCTGGGCACGCATCTTGATCTGGCCTGCCGATTCTTCACCGGAACCGTAGAGGACGCTGCCGTTCTTTTCGCAGACTGCCGCCGCCAGCTGCAGAACCAGCGTCGACTTGCCGATGCCCGGGGCGACGCTGAGGAGGATCAGGGCGCCCGGGACGATGCCGCCGCCGAGGACGCGGTCCAGTTCGCCGATGCCCGTTTCCATGCGGGCCATGTCTTCCATGGCAATATCCGTCAGGGATGCCGCCTTGGAAGCCGGACCGCTGCGCTGCATGCTGCGTGCCCCCTTCGGCGCTTCCGGCGCAATCTGTTCTTCTTCCATCGTATTCCATTCGCCGCACTGCGGGCAGCGGCAGAGCCAGCGGCTGG
>OAWS01001196.1_pt1 | contig 14545 bp, 11 predicted proteins | sample 1517141 | NCBI WGS metagenome assembly OAWS01 (sample SAMEA2580173, study PRJEB22360) | human gut metagenome | biome: human gut; feature: human-associated habitat; material: faeces | place: Denmark | collected 2008/2010
ATTCCACGACCAAATACAGCAAGGCCGTAACGCTCGACGAATTCGTTGCGGCTACCCAGCGGACGCTTGCAGACGCCGAAAGCTATGCCGCCGAGATAAACTCGCTGAGTGAAGCCACACGGGTTAAAACCTTGTCGAAGATTCCCTACATCAACGAACAATATGTGCGGATAGTCAATAACCGCCTTGTCGTGGAAAAGAACCTCGCCAACATGGACATCGTGAACTTTAAGATAAGCCGACATATTTACGCGACCTATGTAAACCTTACTGACGAACTGCAACGAAACGGCTACAAGGTAACGGTGCAGACATACAGCAAAGTCGTGGAGCACCTCGCGGCCAATCCCTCGGCGCGGACTACTTTTCAGGAGTTGTTCGATGAATACAGCCGACTGAAAACAATGACCGCGCAATTTTTCGTGGTAGAAAGCCCCGCCGAATTATGCGCTGTAATAGAACAGCGGCATCCGCTGGTGAAGCAGGCTTACGACGAGTTGGGAACGGCCAAAGTGCAGGCGTTGAAATACCATGTAGGCAACATCCGCCGCGAGTTGGTAAAGGGGCTTTCAATCGGCGACGACTATAAAATCGTGAAGATGATAAACGACGCATTTCAGAAACAGACGCCGATTGCCAAGAACAAGGCCAAAGAACGCTTGCAGGAGATTTACGACACGCTGGGTCTGCAACGAAAAGCCAAAGCGACAGACCTTGCGCAATGATACGAGATAAAGGATGCGCCGACACGAATAGAGGGTAACCCGACCGCGTGTGTGACAATTATCAGGGACAAATTCGTGAGAAGATAGAGGGCGAGCCACGGCCCCGCGAAGCGGTGGCCGGGCTTCGCCCGACCACCTGCCGACGAACATCCCGCGCGGACAATCCCTATTTTTCACCCCTCCCCATTTTCGGATGGAAAACCGAATTTTTTACTTACTATTTAATAGGATTCCACATAAAACAGACCACCCCCTATTTATGCCCGAAACCATATAACAGCATAGAATTATCTGCATTATATAGAATCGGAAAGCTATTCTTACATGGAGATATGCCGCCCTGTTTAGTTGGTTATGAATGGAGTTATCTTTTTACAAGTAATGGGGAATAACTCTAAACTTTACAGACCATGAAAACATTAAATGAAAGGGCGACAAAGATTCTGAAAGCCTTGTTAGCCGTGCGGGCTTACAGAATCGGCCACGGAAACGGAGTTTACACACGCTTACGTGCCGCAATGATTGAGCGCAATGGAAAGTACAACCTTATTTCGCTGGTAGAATACTACGAAGCTAAAGGTAAACTTGCGCAGAATACAGAAATGAATTTTGCATTTGACACAAGTACAAAGCAATTTATTCCGTACTATTACTGCAACAAAACTCTCCGCATTGAATCGCATAGTGCGTACCCGACAGAAAACGGAATGGAGAATTGCGCCGAGGAACGACAGGCTGACCACACAAATTTTGCAAACCGATGGCTAATACGCATGAACTCGCAACAACCGATTATATGAATGCGCAACGAGTAGTACAGAATTGTGTTTTGAAGAATCAAAGCACGGTTATCGAGGAAATGATACGGGCAAACCTTATTTCCGAAGAATATCTTTATCCGTTCGCGGATGATGTTATGGAATGGTGGCTGATTGATTCATGGCTGGCCGAACGACTGAAAGCGCAAGGCGAGGTTATCATCGAGGAATACGGTTGCTACTGGTGGGGCAGACAATCCAGCGGACAGGCTATTTACATGGATGGCGTAATACAAGAAATCTGCGGGAACGATTAACCCAACCTACAACTAACAAAGTTTCGATTCCATACTCCCTGCTATTGGATAGAAACTTTGTTTTTCAGAAATTTGATACGGCAACAATCCCGAAAAGCGGGATAAGGTCATTGCGTTTTCAGAATATGTTTTTTACCTTTGTGGATGACATATTGAAATTTACGGAAGCGTAAGTTTATTCTCGGATAGTGAACGTAGGAAATTCATTGAACATGAGAATAAGCAGACCTTATCTCCCGTCATATCCTTTACGGATACGGCGCGGGGTTGTTGCTTATTTGAATGTTCGGGCAATCCTACGGCCTACTATCCTCAAATGAGCTTTCAGCCCTGCGCTTTCTTATTTATTGAATCCACTATTGAGGGGCGGATAGTAAGATTTGAAACACTTGTTCAACTTAAATAAATCTTACTATGAAAAAACTATTGGCTTTTGCCGCATTATTTGCGGTGGTTGCGCTCACATCGTGTAAATACGATGATGATGACCTTTGGAACAGCGTTCACGGATTGGAAAACCGTGTCGCAAAATTAGAGGAACTCTGCAAGCAGATGAACACAAATATTTCATCGTTGCAGACTATCGTAACAGCATTACAAAACAACGTCTATGTTACGGGGACTACACCTCTTATGAAAGACGGCAAAGAAATCGGCTATACAATTACTTTCAGCAAAGGTAACCCTATTACCATCTACCACGGTAAAGACGGACAAGACGGTGAAGATGGGATAACACCCACTATCAGCGTAAAGAAAGATACTGATGGTGTCTATTATTGGACGTTGAACGGTGAATTTATCGTGGTCGATGGTGGAAAAATCCAAGCCGAGGGCAAAGACGGAACCAACGGCACGACCCCGCAATTCAAAATCGAAAACGATTATTGGTTTGTTTCCTATAATAACGGAGCAAATTGGACGCAGTTAGGTAAGGCCACAGGTGAAGACGGCATTGGTGGCGATTCCATGTTTTCGGGTGTGGATTATGAAACCAGCACCGACTATGTAATTTTCACTTTATCGAACGGTACGCAAATCAAACTACCCACATGGTCAGCTTTTGAAGCCTTACAGCGTCTTTGCAACGAAACGAATACCAATCTTTCAGCATTGCAGACGATTGTAACAGCACTCCAAAACAACGATTATATTACGAGTGTAGACCCGCTGACCGAGAACGGCAAGGTGGTAGGCTACACGATTAAGTTTGCCAAGAGCAACCCGATTGTAATTTACAACGGTAAAGACGGTGCGGATGGCGTTGATGGAAACACGCCCGTTATCGGTGTGAAGAAAGACACGGACGGCATCTATTATTGGACGCTGGACGGTGAGTTTATCGTTGTAGACGGACAAAAGATAAAAGCACAGGGGACGGACGGCAATAATGGTGCGGATGGTTCAGACGGTGTTACGCCGAAACTCGAAATTCAAGAGGGCTATTGGTGGATTTCCTATGATAACGGAACAAACTGGACACAGCTGGGCAAAGCCACGGGAGAGGATGGCAAGGATGCAGACAGCATCAAAATCACGCAGGATGAGAATAATGTTTACTTTGAATTGGCAGATGGAACGGTAATAACTATGCCTCAGAATAATGATACGACAACACAAAACATTCAATTTGCTGATCCCATTACGAAATATTTGTGTTCTAGTCAATGGCTTAACAGTAGTAATATAGATAATCTCAATTCGTGGGATAAAAATCTTGATGGTGAACTATCGTATCAGGAGGCAGCAAATGTAAAATATATTGGGTATTACCATTACTTTCATGGTAGTGCGATTTCGTCATTCAATGAATTACGATATTTTATCGGGGTAACCTATATTGGAAAAGAGGCATTTAAAGACTGCTCTAAATTATATACTATCGTTATTCCAGATAATGTAAAAACTATTGAGCAAAATGCATTCTCGGGATGCTCAGATTTACAGTTTGTTACTTGGGGAAATAATATTACAGATATTCAAGATAGAGCATTCTATGGATGTACCTCACTCCGATTTATAATATTAGGGGATTATGTAGAAACTATTGGAGCATATGCATTTTATGGAGCATCTAGTATCAATATCTCAACTTTACGTGTTACGCTACCCGCAAGTGTCAAATCTATTGGAGACTATGCATTTCACAATCGCAATGTAGAATTTGTCTATTGCAAATCTCTTACACCGCCTTTTTTAGGAGGTGCCAACGTTTTTGGAAATGATTGGGGAACTTCATGGAAATGTAAATACTATGTTCCGATGTCAGCTGTTGATGATTATAAAAAAGCTCCATATTGGAAAGATTTAGGCGATAATATTGTTGGATACGATTTTACAGAGTAAGCCCAATGGAGTACAAAAATATTTTTGAAATAGAGTTTATCCAACGGACACAAGAAATTGTTAACGGATACCAAATACCGTTTGAAAATACATTGTTCATCAATGCATGTGTTGGATTATTGATAATTCCACAACAAAGCCTATTCAATCATCTTCCGACAGAGGTTGTTTCAGCGGACAAATGGGGAATTGCCGATACAGACATTAGCTGCATAAAAGAACCCAATAAGAGCGTGAAGAACGTGGCTCGGCATATCCGAAATGCCATTGCACATGATGGAATCCGATTCGGGAGCGATAACGTAACGGAAAAGACATTACACATATTAAAATCACAGATTGGAAAGACGAAAGACACAAAACAGAAACATTTAAGGCGGTAATAGAGGTGACGAAATTTAAAACGTTTGTTTGGGCATTCGCTCAATTTGCCTTAACTCAACAATCACTATTCAAAAGCCAAAACTGATTGGCAAAATTCCGAGTGACAGACTTTGTGAAAAGGTTAATCCATAAGACCCTTTTGCAGAGTTTGTCACTTTCTTATTTTGTTTATTCCACTAATAATCTTATCTTTATAAAGATAAAATAACAATTAAATTTTAGCTAAAATGAACAGATACAAACAACCGAAAACAGAATGAATGACCAAAGCATGAGAGGATAAACAAGCTATATGTAAGCTGGTTGAATGGAGCAAGACAGAGGGAATAGGCTTAATTGTCATAAAGCCTCAAAATGAGATTTATCCCGAATTATTTTACTTCGTTTTCTCTCCCGAAACAGCGGACATAAATAAACCCGTCGAAATCGCACTTGTAAAGAATAAACAATGAATTATCGGGTGAAAAAGCGACCTTGAAGAGATAAACGATATAATAGGAATAATAATCGCCAACGAGATGAAGATGGAGGGCATGAGCGAAACGGTAAATTTATTCGACTGCCTTGTCAAAGCGAACGCTATAATATTTCATTACACTACACCCGACGGACGGGACGAGATGGTGAAATTCCCGTTAGCTGGATTTTGCGAAAACTATCTGATGCAGTTTGCAAAGTAGCGGCAGAAACCGTACGGTAGTAACGGAACAGACGCACGTATTAGAGGTAAAGAATATTACTCCACAAAAAATGGAGTTATATATACTATATATCTTAAAAGGTTAAGGGCAGGCCGAAAAAAATGCGGTTTTCCTTTGACTTCAAAATTAGGACCGACTTTGCAGGATGGTCTATTTTAAGACCCCCTGCACAAGTTGGTCCGATTTTATCAAACGATGAATGAGATAAAATTAAAAATAAATAGCAATTAGTTTGGAGTTAAATTGCGTCATATCTTAAAGAATAGGGAAAGAGGGCCGAAAAAATGCGGCGTTTTCTTTTGCTTTCAGTAGACAGACACAAATTCTCGGCTTAACGGTCGGGAATTTTTATTTGAAAACTATAAATTCACTATGCCAATGAATAACAAGAAAGAACGTGTTACAGAACTTATTTAGCCCATTAAACAATTCTTTAATTAACAATCATTTACAAACCAGTAGACAGACGCAAATGTTTAACCATCCGTTTAACCAATGCGAAAAACATGGTAAAACACATTCGAGAAAATCGTCGTAAAAGGAAATAGATCAGTTGGTTACCCCTAAACGCGTAGCGTTTTGGGGGCTTGAGAGCGCAACCTTGCCAAGGTTGAGGTCGCGGGTCCGAGTCCCGTTTTCCGCTCACGACAAACGAGTGATAATCAATGAATTATCGCTCGTTTTTCTTTTTCTACCGTGTGTTACAGATGTCCGTTGTGTAACACAAAATGCCTTGAAATCGCCGTTTGTGATACAGAGTGTGATACATAAAATCGTGCACTACTGTCCCGTAAAAGCGGGCAAGTCGGTCTTTGAAATAGTTGAAACATAGTCTATTAGAAGTAATTTTTCATGTGCGACGATTTGAATTTGTAATTTTGCAGCCCATAAAGGGACTGCTCTATGAACAAAGACAAATATGTATTCGCTCAATTGGTTGCATTTCTCGACAACAACAAGTTCCGTCACCTGGTTGACAAGTATGATGGGAACAGGTATGTCAAGAACTTCACCTGCTGGAATCAGCTCATGGCACTCATGTTCGGACAACTCTGTAACCGTGAGAGCCTGCGTGATGTTGTCGTTGCATTGGAGACTCACCAATCCAAATGTTATCACCTTGGAATGGGGCGTAATCCAATAGCGAAAACGACATTTGCCACAGCGAATCAGAATCGTGACTACAGGATCTTTGAAGACTTTGCCTTCTTCATGATGGAACAGGCTCGCAAGAAACGAGCAACCGACATCTTCAAGCTGAAGGGGAATGTTTATGCATTTGATTCAACAACGATTCCGCACTGCTTGTCAGTATTCTGGTGGGCAAAGTTCCGCAAGAAGAAAGGAGGCGTTAAGGCGCATGTCCTTTATGATCTGGAGTCCCAAGTTTCTGCTTTCTTCCATATTACGACTGCATCGGTACACGATTCAAAGGCAATGAAGGAGATTTCCTATGAATCAGGTTCTTACTACGTATTTGACCGTGGTTACAATGCATTCAAGGAACTCTACAAGATTTGTCTTAATGAATCATACTTCGTGGTTCGGGCGAAGAAGAACTTACAGTACAAGTGTACGAAATGGAAACGTAGATTGCCTAAGAATGTGCTTTCTGATTCCGTTATTGAACTCACGGATGTGAACACACAGAAGAAGTTTCCTGAGAGGCTGCGACTTGTGAGATTTCACGATGACGAGCAAGACAGAGACTTCGCATTTTTGACGAATGCATTCCATCTTACCGCTCTCGAAATTGCTAATCTCTACAAGAACCGATGGCAGATTGAGTTGTTCTTCAAGTGGCTCAAGCAGCACCTCAAGATTAAGAAATTCTGGGGCACTACAGAGAACGCTGTCAGAATACAAATTTGCTCTGCAATCATAACTTATTGCCTTGTCGCCATCGTCCAACACGACATGCGACTAAAGCGGTCAACTTATGAGGTCCTGCAGATTTTGAGCATCTCACTAACGGATAAGACTCCACTGAGAGATCTCTTCGAAAAGACTAATTTCAACGATGTCAAAGAACTCGATTATCCCCTCTTGGAGGGACTATTTGATTAATATTAACTTCGTCCCAATTTTAACGGGACACTAATGAAAATCGTGTAACACACGAATCGCATTTTGTTGCTTGCGTAATCCGTAAAGATTATGACAATCAACGTCGTATGTCGCAGAGACGCTATCAACAGAAACCGTTTAGCCCCTCTTGCTCTTGTCTTTACCCATGACCGCCGCCGTAAGTTCGTCGGTCTGGGCATTTCGGAAGCTTTGGTGCATTGGGATTTCGACAAGCAACAACCTACCGCCGACTGCCCCGATAGAGCAGAAATACAGTTTCAAATAACCTCCAAGATACGTGAATACGAGAAGAAAATCAAAAAGTTGGAGGTGCTGGAAATTCCCGTTACATTCGATACGCTGTTTGAACAGAACGGCAAACGAATCAACTGCACGGTCGGGGAGTACTTCAAACAGATTATCGAACGCTTGGAAAAAGTCGAAAAGTACAGTTCCGCCAGCAAACATAAGGTAACGTTGGTCCTTGTGTCGCAATTCCGCTCGGTCAATATGCGTTTTGATGAATTGGATTTGACGTATTTAAGGGAGTTTGAAATCTTCTTGAGTCAAAAGGGTAATGTAAACAACAGTTGCAATTATGCAGCATTCCAATACTGCCGGTTGTATCTTATTGAAATTCTACATCAAACCACAACATTAATGCCAACACCACTAGACCCGAGAAGTTGTATCTTATTGAAATTCTACATCAAACCACAACCGAAACAGGTGCGGACGGCCGAAGGCTGTGGTTGTATCTTATTGAAATTCTACATCAAACCACAACGCCGCTGCTAACGAGGAGGGACAGCGTATTGTTGTATCTTATTGAAATTCTACATCAAACCACAACGGTAACGTTAGAGGCTATGTACTGAAAGAGTTGTATCTTATTGAAATTCTACATCAAACCACAACGTGCCCGCCGTTGATTCGAGCCTTGTTTCGTTGTATCTTATTGAAATTCTACATCAAACCACAACGGTTCCGTCGACGTTCTCCCTGGTCGTCCGGTTGTATCTTATTGAAATTCTACATCAAACCACAACGTCAAAGACGGCCAATTCGAACCTCTGCCCGTTGTATCTTATTGAAATTCTACATCAAACCACAACGCAAGGTGGCGCTATTGCCTTCAACGACCGTTGTATCTTATTGAAATTCTACATCAAACCACAACGTCGGGCCTCATATTGATTGATAAAGTGTTACTTACGGGCTGTCTGCCACTATAAAAATACGATCGGGTGTTCCGACGAAGCCAGTTTGATGCATTTTCCGTATTTCAAAGAACGAAAATAACGATTTATCAGAAAAATTCCAATTGTTGCGGAATTTCCGGTTTTGCTCGTTCGCTTTTACCCCAAAAATTTAATATGTCTCCATACTGTTTGTCCGTTACAGCAAGAATACTTGTAAATCCTGTCGGAGGCATCGATCGTCGAACCCGCTTAATGTGAACCTGCATATTCTCCTTCGATGCACAATGGCGCACATAGACTGAATACTGCATCATTGTGAAACCATCTTTTTCCAACGCCTTGCGAAATTGCACCGCATGACGTCGTTCCGTTTTTGTATTGGTTGGCAAATCAAAAAAGACAAACAACCACATGATTCGATAAGCATTCAAGCGTACTTCTGACATTCGACTACTCCAATAAAGGATATGCAATCTTTTTTTGGGTTCCAGCAAAGCATTTGGCCAGGGAAGAGGCTGAAAACATAAGTCCTACTTCGAGAGGTCGCACAACCTTGTCGAAACGAGTATCGACAAACAGGAGCCGCAACAGTTCGCCTTTCACCTTTTTGGTCAGTTGTGTATTCCCGTTTCTGTAAAGTTGGTAGACCAATTCGTCGACATACGGTCGATAGGGTTCCATTACGTCATCGGCCAGCGGAAAGGAGTTGTAACGATTCCGATGGAAGATCCCGAATGCTGGGAACAGTCCGGAGCCCATGATCGCACGGGCCACGGCGGCTCGCAGGATCGTATAGCCGTAATTGAGCAGGTTGTTGGGCGGCGAACCTTCGCGGGAACGGTAAAATTCGGCACCGAACAGTTCTGACCAGTAGATTCTCGCTGCTATGCCCTCCCGGTTGTCGGCGTCGGCGCTCTTGACATTCATGTAGCAGGGTTTCAGTTTGTCTCCGTCATACCCCAACTTCCGCAGCAAGGCAGCCTGGTTGCGGATTTTGGTCTCGACGATCTGTTTCCAAAGGCCCTTCTTCAGCGGTTCGGATGCAGCGATCTGCATCCGATAATGTTCACCTTGCGTTCTGTTTGAATCCAAATTCGTCAACATGGCGTTCGGCATTCGGTTCTCTCCGCACAGGATAACTGCCACGTTGTTGTCCGACAGCGCATTCAAGAGCGGCAGCGTGATGGAGGTCTGCTGGTCCTCCAGCACCACGAAGCCGATATCCTCGATCGGGATGCTTTTCCGTTGGTCGGGGGCCTCGCGCGTGTGGATGATCATCTGGCCGTTGCGCAGGCTCAAACAGTAGGGTGTCGAAAAAAACAAGGTTCGTTTCAGCATGGCCGGTCATCTTTGAATTTTATCTCGCCCGTTACGGTCAGTTCGAAATCATAACCTTCCACCAACATGTTAAAATTGGAAACGCTGAGGCGCAATTTCGGTGATGGATTGGATTGGCAGAATTGAGAGGTCCCAGCTCCATATAAGGAGGTAAGTGTTTTCTGATCTCGGGCCTCCTGATGAAAGAGGAACTGTACCCGTCCTTCTGCAGCCATTGCTGTTACCTTGTAGAGTCGTTTTACCAACTCCTTGCGGGTACATTCATAAAGTTCTGCCGGGGTATTTTCATAAAACAGGACCATGGTCCCCGTTTTTAAGATGTATTTCAAGGGGAAACCGTTCGTGTCGGTCTGCGGTACCAGATCGGGGCGGGCTTCCCGGTCAGCGCTGGCTTTGAAATATTGGGCAGCTTCGAGGTTGCTGACGAGTTCAAAGGTGCGTTTCGTTTTGCCCTTTTTGTCCTGGCCCTCATAGATGACCGTGCAATAGTTCCCCTCATTTACGACATGATAATCCCGCTTGTACTCTTTTGCAGATAGGTCGCGCTGTTTTTTTAGCGCGATCGGATGTTTGACACTCGGTGTGAAGATCCGCACCTTGCGGATGGGAATGCCCTTTTCCCGGTTCATCCAGATCGTGTATTCATCGGGATTCATCGCCGTCTTGAATCCGACCTCGTCGATTGCCTCCCGTACGCGATCCCGGACTGCATCGTCGATAATCTTGTCGATGTCCGTCGGCTGCAACTGCGCGAGCGATTTGCGGATGACATAGCGGATCTCTCCATCCTGCTTAATAGCGCCGTAGAAGGTATCCTGATGCAACCGGCAGCGAGCCGTGTCTCCTTGCTGGTAGATTGGTTCCCCGTCGGCATTCAGCTTTATCCGGCCGCGAACCCGTAACTTCCTGCGCGTCTGTTTGGCCATGTTGTCGGGCGTGTGGTGGGCAACGAGCAGTTCGTCGGCCGCCGCCTTGACATCTTCGGTAAAGGTCGGCCAGGGTTTCTCGAAGCGGGGTTTGCCGCTTTCGCCGTAGCCGTATCGCTCCTCGTCGGCGACGTATTGCGCCCAGCGGTCGTACTCCCGGCGGCCGATACAGGCGATCGTGATGGCGTCGATGCAGTGGTGGACGTGGTTCGTGCGCTCCTTGCGGGCATACTCCTCCTGCAGTCCCCACATCTTGCGGAACGCGGCGGTCGTGGAACCTTTGACCGTATAGATTCGGTCAAAAACCGTCTTCAGATAGAGCCGTGCATATTTGCCGATGATACCGATGTCGACTCCCTGCCGATTGCTGAATCCTTCGGGAATCTCGGCCATGGTGAAGCGTTCGTATTTCCCGCGCCAGTAGTCGAGCTGCATCTGCAAATAGTGGCGGCGCTGGATGGCGTCGTCCTTTTCGGATTTAATCGCTGCGCTTTTGCTCCTGCGAACCTGGGCTTCAATCTGCTTTTGCAGACTCTCCATTTTTTCCCGCCAACCAAACGATTCGATCCGCTCCATGATCTCGACATGATTGGACAACTCGGCCGGCAGTTTCGCCCGTTTTGTCTCCCGGTTGAACCGGTTTTCGCAGAGCGTCTTGTTCATCTGCGAGTCATCGCCGCCGCGAGCCTGCGGGAGCGTGTGCTCGATGTCGAAATCCGGAGCCGACCCGACGAAGTCCGAAATGCGGATTTGCCGCCCGGTATAGGGACAGACGTGCTGCTGTTCTTCCCACAGCCGGTATTTCAGCACTTCGTCGTCCGAGGGTTTTATCTCGCGGCCGGTTTCGGCGGCATACTGGCTGTGGATCTCTTCGGCATATTTCCGATTCTCAACCTCCCGTTCCCGCTGATACTGCTCGATGGCCTTCCGCCTGTTCGCATCATTGAGTCCGCGGGCGAATTCAATCCGGATCTTCGTGTCTCGGTCGATCCTGCCTTCGCGTAACAGCGTGTTTATCAGGTTGCGCAATCGGAACAGGGCCCGCATGGCCATCGGGTTGCGAATGGTCGCAGTACGTGGAGAGCCGAGTTGCAGAATGCCATTTGCCTTGGGTTGCGCATCCGGATAGGTCTCGATTTTCGAGGGATGATAAAGACGGATCAGACGAGAGGCATCCAATCCATGATCGCTGAAATAGTCGGCAATGCGGTGCTCCTTTGAATCGAACTTGTTATACGGATTTCGCTTGTAGTCAAGCAGCAGCGAGGCGATGTCCTGTTCGATTTCATGCCGACGGCTTTCGTCGGCATAGACCTCCTTCGGAAGTGCCGCCCGCAGGTTGGCCAGGAATACCGCCTCGTCGTACCGATAGCCACAGCGCAGATAGACCAGAATCTTGCCGATGGCATTTAGGCTCAACGCCGCGTAATCCTGCGGGAGTTTGATGGCTGCAAACGCTTTGGCTTGTTCATCCGTGAGTTGCAATTTTTCGCAGGCCCAGCTACGCAGCCGACCTTCGTCGTTGAACGAAAAGAGGGCGTGCCATACGTCATTCAACATCTGGTCCTCGTTTTTTCCTGCTCCAAGCAGGTAAAGGCTGCGAATCTCCGTAATCCAGTCGTCTCCGAAGATCGCTTGCAGCGATGCCGTGACGGGGCATCCCGATACGGTGGCCGTGCGGGCGAAATTGAAACGATAAGGAGCTTCTGTACGCTCCTCTTTGCAGGCATATTTCCCTTTGCCGGCGATTCTGCGGGCGATCTCTTCGAAATCGAAATAAGGCTTGCTTTTCCGGAAGAAGAGCGAACGAATCGTCTCGAACTCTTCCTGTGTCAAAGGTCGTGGAGCATTGTCGCCCGGTCCTGTAATCCGGATGTTGTTGACGAACGACAGCATCCGGAACTCCTCAAAACGGGGATGCGAAACGGGGCACCGACTCTTCGTCGGCTCGAAGGTGCATCGGCCGACTGACCCCTTCTGCGATTTGAGGTCGCGCTGGAAAAAGATTGCCCGATGCAGCGCCTTACGCCATTCGTCGGGCAATTGCTGCCGGTCGCAGATGGCATTGAACTCGGCCAGGTAGTGTTCGTTGCGCGAGGTGTATTTGTCGCGGATTCGTTCCTTGTGTTGGTACAGTCCGTAGAAATATTCTCCGAGGTACCGACACCCTGCCGCTGCTATTTCAGCCGACAGATTTTTGATACACTCCTTGACCGTGCCGTCTTCTTTCTCATTTCCTGCTTCCTTGCGATTGCTGAGGAATCCGCGTCGCTGTGCCAAATGATAAAGCGCCCGGCCAAGCAGCCAGCGCTGTGTGCGATTCCCGAGATCGAGCCGCTCGGACAGGGCTACATAACGATCGTGGTAAGGATTTCGATCCCCATTGTCGTCGGTTCGCTGCCAACGGAGGAATTCATTGTCCTGCGGGTAACGTTTCTCTTTTTGCCAGGCGGTCAACAGCTCCTCGGGCAACGGCGGGCAAAGGTCGTAACGGATGAGTATTTTGAGCAGTTCGATTTTTCGCAGACGCCGCCGGAAATAGTGGCGGCGCAGTGCCCGGGCGCTCGTCCGATCCTGAACGGCAGGTTTTTCATTGTTTTTGTCGCGGGCAACTCCCTCCTGGAAAATGTCTACACCTTTGTCAATCAGCGTATATTCGTTCTCCGATTCATCGACAAGGGCCCATCCCAGTGAGTTGGTGCCAAGGTCCAAACCCAATACTTTTGCCATATGAAGAAAGTGTTTTCTGTAAAATTAAATAAAAAATTGCAGAAATTCATCTTTTTTTACTATATTTGTGGTGTAAGAATTCTACATCTTATCACAATAAGGCTATATGCCGAAGGTTTTCAACCTATTGTCTCCGCGTACTCCGTGGAGACTTTTTTTATATTTCGTGAATAATTTAAAAACCGTCGGTTGCTATTGCGGAGTGTGCCGGCGCTGTGGCTTTTTGCCTTCGGGAGTTCATGGTGCCGAAAACAGAAGGTCGCATGTCGGACCGTCCGCCACTCGCCGTGCGACGCACCGACATGAAGCATCCCCAATTGCAGCGTTCATCAAGGGCATATCGTTGGAATATGCAGGAATACTTTATATCGAGACTCTGAAACCGGGAAAACACGCGAATGGAAATTCAGCGACGCCTTCTGTTCCCGGGCGCATTCGCGCACGAGGCTCTGCCGCGGGCGGACGATGACGAACCGGATAAAAAGCGCACCCCGAAATCCTTTTCCGGATTTTCGGGGTGCGCTTCATTCGGGCGGGCGGCTGTCCGGCGCGTTATCGGGCGGGATGTTCCGGGCGTTTGCTGAAAATGGCCTTGATCCGGTCCATGTCGAACTTGGCCGAGCGGTCGTAGCAATAGATGCCGTTCTGTTCCTGTTCCACGTCCGTGAGCTGGGTGTAGCAATAGCCCCACACCTGTCCGGAGAGCGAGAGCAGCGCGTCTACCTGGCCTTCGAGCCGCGTGTAGAACTCTTCGAGCGTACGGGGCGCCTGTCCGTAACCCCACGATTCGGTCTGGGAATCCGTGGCCTGCTTCTCCTGGTCCTTCACCCATTTGATGCCGCCGAATTCATCGACCAGGTAGGGGCACGAGCCATCGTACTGCGGCCAGGCGTAGTTTGCGGTCGCCTTCACCTCGTTGAATCCGATGTTGCGCGTCTGGTCGCGGGTCGTCCGCAGGCGGGGATGGAAGAACGTGCCGTCGCTGAAGATTTTCTCTTTCAGTTTGGCCGGGTTCTGCTCGTAATTGTGGACGGCCCAGATGTCGGTCCTG
>OAWS01001198.1_pt1 | contig 14497 bp, 16 predicted proteins | sample 1517141 | NCBI WGS metagenome assembly OAWS01 (sample SAMEA2580173, study PRJEB22360) | human gut metagenome | biome: human gut; feature: human-associated habitat; material: faeces | place: Denmark | collected 2008/2010
AGCGTTATTTCGTCGCTGGGGGATTTACGGCATGTCCCGACTATCGGATTCCCTGCCATTACGTTTCCCGTTATAGACATCACAGACGTAATGGCCCACCTTTCAGCATTGGCCGCCGCCGCAAGATCAATAGCTCCCACCATGCAAGAATTTACAGACGCCATACTGGCACTCCGAGGACTACCGTGTTATTATCCACCACTCCGGCCCCGCCCCCAGCCGAAGCCGCGTAGGTCCCGGGCCAGGCATCGGCCGACCTGGTTACAGCGCCGCCGAGGACGCCAGGCGAAGCGCAAAATGCGAAAATAGGTAGATATATAACGCGCGAATATAGCTTTTTACAGAAAATCGGCCTACAACAACCTACACCGCTAAAAATCAACAAGATGAAACAATACAACGAACCTACAACCGACCTACAACGACCTACACACAAACCTACATTTTGATACTACAACCTACAAACCTACAAAACACATTATCACAAAACATTGACTCATAGCATTGTAGGTCGTGTAGGTTGTGTAGGTCGAAAAAACATATCACTATGATAGAAATTGAAGAAATAACCCCGGAAGAACTCGAAATCTACACGACACGACTCGTGCCGAGGTTATTGCGCGTTGCTCCCTATCGCTGGACCCGTATCGACGCCATCGCCAAGGAGGTCGGCCGGTTCATAGATATTTGCCAATGCCTCTCCGATCACGGTTTTTTCAATGATCCCGACGGCTGGCTAATCCTCGAAATTTACAAGGATTCCCTCGTGCGTCTCGACCCTATGTACGTGAGAACACGAACCGCAAATCCCTTACGACTATGCAAATAAAATTCAGACCCGACGACCAACTCGCCTACGACTACCTGCGTTACCTTTTCGATGCCCGCCCAGGAGAGCCGATCCGCATTACCCTCGCCAACGACTTCGGCCGCATGGCCGTAGGACTCTACAAAGTCAGCGACACACCCGACGACCGCCCGGACGACCCGCTGACCGCTACGCTCGTACTCCCACGCCACCAAACAACCTACGCCGCAATGACCCGGTATATCTACTTCACGAACGTAGACACCAAACGGCTCAACATGATTTTGGACGCGCTGTTCAACATCGACCTGGACACCTACTACCTGCAAGGCATCCAGGCCGGAATGCCGAAACGAGACATCATCGAAGCGTTCGTCGTATCGCGGCGCCTCGTATCCGCCGATTACGCCGACACGCTGAATAAACGGACCTATCGTACATCGCTATCCGCCATCCGCCGAAAGGCTGATATTATCCTTCGAAAAGCCCGCTACCATTTCAGCCAGATAGAACCGCCAACTCCGCCGAAAAAGTAGTCGCCGCATTCCTTATTAAAATATTTTAATTTGTATCGCGATTTTGTCAATTTAACTGTCAAAAAAATGCCACAGAAATTTATCGCCCGGATCGGAGTCAAAGCATGGAACGACGCATCCGGATTTTTCCAGGAACTACCGCTTTCCAAAACAAGCCCGCGGACAATCGACATTACATCCAAAGAGGACGACAACGGTCTCTATTGGAACACGAAGGTATCGGCGAAACTCCTGAACGACGTACCCCTTCTGCATGATCCGTGTATTATAAAGGTGCGCCTCCGCGACTCGTTTTACATCATCGGCACGGAGGATATGCCGGCCCGGCCTTTGATAAAGGAGGGCGATCTGCTCGAATTTACCGTCGAATACAAAACAAAATCCCACCCAAAAGCCACTAAAAAGGTCCTTTCTATCGCGCCCGACTGCGAGTAAGTTTGCGAAAAAGATCGCAAATGTTTCGCATCCCGACAACTGAAAACACCCTCCATCTCCTATCTGACGTGCGCCGGGGGCAATGGTTCGTACATGACTACGAATCGTTGCTTCCGGTGGCGTTATCGTTTTTACGCGGTGAGAAAATCCCCGAAGCTGCTATCCGCCCGGTGTTCGAGTTCTCCACCTCCGAGGCACAATTCTCCGCCGCAATAGGCAGCGAAGCCAAAGCCAAGCAGGTCGCCGTTATTCCGATCATCGGAACTATCACCAAATACGACTCGTGTTTTACCACCGGCGCTATCACTTATGCCAGGGCGATTTTGACCGCTGCTAACCACTCGGAGGTTGGGGCAATCGTTCTCGACATCGACTCCGGAGGCGGCGCGGGTAATGCTATTTCCGTGCTCAAAGAAGCGATCCACCATGTGCAGGCCCTCGGCAAACCGATTATCGCGCATGTCGATTGCTGCGCCTCCCTGGCATATTGGGCCGCTTCGCAATGCGACGCGATTTTCTGCGACAACTCTCTTTCGGCCGTCGGGTCGATAGGCGGTCTTTACCAGATCGTAGACGACACAGGAAAAATGGAGAAGGAGGGCTACACGGTTATCACAGTCTACGCCGACGAGAGCACCGATAAAAACCTCGACTACCGCATGGCCCTCGAAGGGGATAACACTCTGCTGAAAAAAAATCTTTCCTACAACGTCGCACGATTTCACCAAGACGTGAAAGCCGGCCGACCCGACATCAAGGAGGACGCTGCCGGCGTATTCACCGGCGCCATGTTCCACCCGGCCGAGGCGCAAGCCTTCGGTCTCATCAACGGCGTAATGACACTCACGGAGTGCATCGAAAATGCCGCGATCCGTGCACAGTACAACCACTAATTTTTCAAGGATATGGATTTTAAAAAATTTCTCTCCAATACCCAGATGGGTAAACTGGTTGCCAACTTTATGAAAAAGGAGTTGTCAACCGACGACCAGGGGAAAGTCGTACTTTCCGCGGAGGAGGAGCAGCAGTTGACGCAACGCTTCGGGGCGAAGTTCGTCGAGAAACTGAAGGGGAAAACCTTCTCCTCGACCGATGATAACACTACCGAACTGTTCGAAGCCGCTCTCGATCATGCTCGCCAAGAAGTCGAAACGCATTTCACCACCCGGATCGAACAACTCCAGAACGACCTGGCAATGTTGGCCGAAGCCGCCGAGACCGCACCGGCTATCGAGCAGGCCGCCAACGCTGCCCAACGGTTCGTCAAGAACGCCGGCACGTTCAAGGCCAACATGGGCCTGGTCCACAACCAGACCGCCGCCGCATTCTTGCAGTCCGGCGTCATGGCGACCACCCCGACAATCGAGGTAGCCGACATCAAGGCGGAACTCGGCCCGTACTTGTCGCAGGGTAACAACCTCGACGTACTCCAGGAACTCTACCAGGGTTTCACGACTTCCAAGCATCTGAACTGGAAGCGGGCCGTAACCGAGTACAAGGCCGTCGAATCCGAGGCCACGGATCACGTCATCCAGCAGTTCAAGAAAGAATGGTCCCCGCGTGGTGGCGCAAATTTCATCCCGCTCAAGATCAAAAACTACCGTCACAAGGTAGATTTCGCCATCAACCCGGCCGAGGTCGGCGAAAGCTGGTTGTTCCATTTATACGACGAGTCGCTGACTCCCGACCAGATGCCGATCACCCGCTACATCATCGACAAGGTCCTGCTCCCAAAGATCGGCGAGGACATGGAGTTCATCACGGGCAAGGCCAAGTTCGTCGAAGGGTCCGAGAAAACGGAGGAGACGATGAACGGCATCGAAACGCAGCTCGTCGAAGCCAAAAAAAACCTCGACAAACACATTCATTTCTACGCGGACGCCAAGAATCTGCTCGAAGCCACCGACGCCGAGGTGCTGGCCATGATCGACGACTTCGTGGCATCCATTGCCCCGCTCTACAAGTCGAAGCAGATGCCCGTATTCATGTCGGCGGACGTGTACCTTAAATACAAGCGGGCCTACAAGGCGAAGTGGGGTGAGAAATCGGGGACCGAGAAGGTCAATTTCGGCGAGGACCGCGTAGACTTCTCGAACTGCTACCTCCAAACGCTCGACTGTCTCCACGGCTCGCCCATCGTGTTCTCCACGCCCCCGCAGAACTTCGTCGGCCTGCGCCACAAGAACCCGCCGCAGTTCATCACCGACATCCAAAAGCACGATCGAGAGGTCCGCATCTACATCGAGTTCTGGTACGGCGTCGGTTTCCTGCTCGGCGAGGCCGTGTTCGCCATCGTGCCGGACGGCTACGACCCCAGCACCGTCCTCACGTCTACTCGCGAAGGAACACCCGGCAAGTGGATCGTAACCGAAGCCGACAAAACCGATGCCGCCATGGCAAATCCCGAAACCCTCTAAACCAACTCAATCATGGCTTACGTAGCAAAATCAATAGGACGTCCGGCCGGTGGTGCTGGCAATCCTACCCCCAAGAATCCGAACGTCCTCCTTTTCGACATGGAGGACGTAGAAACCTATCCGACCCGAACAGTCGGAGTTACCACCGCCTCGGAAGGCTTCAAGCTGAAAGAGGGAAAGGAAATGTTCGGTCTCTATCTGACCCCCGGAAGCATCGAGATCATCCAGGAAGCAGAAGGGGATGCCGATGCCCGTGGCTACAAAAAAGGCGTCAAAGGCGAACACCCCGGCAATTCCGTGCAGAGCGAGGATTTTGTCGAATTTTATTCGAACAAAAACCTCGGCGCCTTCGTGCGGGATTGTAACGACAACTCCGCCCGGCTTATCGGAGACCCCTGCAACCCGCTTTCGATGAAGGTCGAATCGACCGAATCCAAGGACGGGACGAAAAAGACTATTACCCTCCAGCAGGAGGTCCGCGACGAGTTCCGAATCCTTCGCTACACCGGTGAACTGCCGCCCGTAATCGATACGGTTCCCGAACCTTCCGAATCTTTATAAAGCTACGGAAATGAACAAAACCAAAACCACACAGAACGAGACCCCCAAGGCAGCAGGCAACACGCCCGCTGCCGGGGCCTCCATCGGTGGCAATGTCCCCCCCGCTGACGCAGAGAAAGAAACCCCGACCGCCGAGGTTCCCGAAACCGAAGACGCCGCCGAAGCACAGGCCACCGCAGAGGTAGCCTCCGCCAAAACAGAAATCGTTCCCGTCCTTACTATGTGTAAAGACGTGGTGATCGTCGTTTGCGGAACGCCCGAAGCCCTTCCCCTTCTTACGAAAGCTTGGAAACAGAAAGCCGCCCCGGCCGTTATCCTCCCCCGCGAGGTAGGTTCCGCGCCCTTCGCGGAACTCATCACCGGACTGCTGGCCGAGGAGGAAATCCCGGACACCTTCGTCCTCGTGCCGGCCAACTGCTTCCCCACGCATCGTGTGAACCTCGCCGACCTTATGGTTTACCGCATCCGCCGCAAGCTGACATCCCCCGTGTCATGGGTGGAAACCAGCGACACCCGGCTCCCGGTACTCCTCGAAGCGACCGCCGTACTCAAAACCCTGGAACTTCTCGACAACGACGACACCTTCACCGCGGAGGAGTTTTTCGAGAAATACAATGGCATCGCCCACGCCGGAGAACTGCCCGAGGCGGTCGGCATGTCGTTCGGCAGCACCGTAGCGTTCGCGGATATGCAGACCCCCTGCATGGCGAAAGTCGCCGAAGCACTCCTCCGGAAGAAATTTATCTGCACGACGGCGGAAGGGTTTACACCGATCAAAGAACGACTCGCGTTGCTCTATGGCGGAAAATAACTCGACTGCTGCCGTTCGCGCATGGTTGAGAGCAGGAGCCGAGGTTCAATCGGGCCTCCTGCTCTTTTCACAATTCAGCAGCAACACCCGACTCCCGGTGCTCGTGAAAATGAACCCGGCGAAATATCGACCTCTGCTGATCGAAAAGTTGTGCGCCCTGGCAGGCATCGAGAAAGAGCAAGAACAAAACACTACACCCCGCCGCCGCTTCCGCGACGACTTCCCGTATCTCCGCGATCCGGATTGTCCCCCGGAGTTGAAAATTCTGGCGGCCGATAAAATCACGGCCCACGAGCGTTACATCCAGGCCCATGACCACTTATTCGACTGCACAACCCTCGACGAGTGCTACCAGACCGCCCGGAGCGCTATCGAGAATTTCCAAGAGAACCGCGACATCTTCGCCGAACTCGACTACTACCGCGAACACCATGCAGTTCTGGGGAAACACCGGATTTTCGACCACCTCCGGCAATTACGGAAATTACGCGGGCTGAACATCGTAGCCCTACTGGCCGAACAACGCCGCCTGCGACTGGCAATTTGGCGGATTAACGACGAAATAAGAAAGGGCACAAAACCCCATCTGCTCACCCAACGGGAGCAACGCCGCCTGCAAAAGGAGGACCTTTTGCGGGAGGTGGACAACCTAATTGAAGCCTACAATGTCCGGTAAAATATTAGATACAGCCGTTCCCGAGTTAAATTATCGACGGAACATCATCGGAGACAGTCTGACACCTGACTTGGTGCAAGAACTGCAAGGCTACGGCGCCTTGGAATGGAGTCCCCGCGACATCGCTATTTCTATGGGCTTCGACATCGACCAATTCACGGCCGAGTATAAAGACCCGGACAGCACCGTTTCCCTGATAATCACTCGGGGCCGACTGCAAGCACAAGCCGATATAAGTAAGAAAGTCTTCGAGAATGCCAAACTCGGTGACCTTCCATCTATCCTTCACCTGGAAAAAATACGCCGCGAAAAATCGTTTCAAACCTCGAAACTCGACATCTTCGGCGGCTTCGACGATCAAAAGTCATTCGAGAAGGTATCCGAATATATCGCGGCCGGCCGAACAGCCGAACTCTCCAACAACGAGAAATTATTCATCGACCTGCTTTCGATCATTAACTCCCTGGACCGGCAGTTCGGGAAGCGGGCAACTATAAAACTGCTGACACAGCAGTTCGGCTACTCCTACGACCGGGCCGTGGATTACTACGACCAAGCCGACCAACTGTTCTACTCCAACCGGAACACGACCAAGGAGGCCCTGCGGAATAAGTATGCCGAAATGCTCGACAACATCGCCCACGCAGCTCTCGCAGCCGCGCAGACCCCCAAGGACTACGAGGCAGTCAGCGAGATAATAGCCAAGGCCGCGAAAATCCGAAAACTCGACGAACCGGAAATCCAGAAACTTCCCGCCACCATGTACCTCCGACAAATCCGTATGTTCTCACTCACTCCCGAAGTGCTGGGGCTTCCGCCCGTGAACCGCCAGGAGGTGAACGAGCAAATTCAACAACTACACATCCCCGAAGTCGAAAAACGGCGCCTCCGTCAAGAGGCTCTGATCGAGGACGTGGATATTATCGAAATGTTCGAGAATGGGAAAGCGTGCGAAAATTAAACCGGAGAAAAAACCGTATGCCGACCTCCAGTTTATGAACTGGTTTTCGCAGTTTTGCGCAATGATAATGCCGCGCAAACTCCGTATCGTGGCCGGCCGCGGTTCGGCTAAAACAACCGAAATACAAGTAGAGCGGTTGATCGAAATGGTATACGACATGCCAGGGGCCCCCGTGGCATGGGTGGCCGACACCTTCGCAAACCTTACCACCAACGTACTCCCAATGGTATTCGAAGCCCTGGAACGGAAAGGGTTCCGCGAGGACATCCACTATGTCGTAGAAAAGCAATCCCCGACATTCACCGAAAAAGAGTGCGCCGACCTGCCTCAATGGCTGAAGCCTCATTTCTGGAAACCCTACAACAAAATTATTTCTCACAAGCGAACAATCATATTCTTTACGGGTCTGAACATCACGTTCGGATCACTCGACCGCCCGGCATCCCTGGCCGGTCGCTCCTACGTGCATATCCTGGGCGACGAGGTGAAATATTTCCCCGAAACGAAAATCGGCAACCTGCTTAAAGCCCGCCGTGGCTACCGTATTCAGTTCGGCCACTCCCCGCTATACCTGGGGGAAACCTTCACGACGGATATGCCGAACACCGGCAATAAGGGCGAATACGACTGGATATTCAAAGGTGCGAAGAACATGGACGCACCCTTCCTCCTCCTCGTATTGAAAACGGCACTCATCGCCAACGACGCCCTGCAAGAATATATCGCGGCAAAGGAAAAGTTTCACCGCACACAATCCGACACGGATCGCCAGGAATATCTGAATAAATACAAAACCGCGAACCGCTGGCGGCAACGCTGGCAGAACCTTCGCAGGCACGAGAAGGCCCAGAATATGTTCATGCTTGTTTCCTCCTACGTGAACATCGACATCCTCTCCCCCGAATGGTTCGCCGATGCTTTGGCTTCCCAACTCGCAGACGTGGAGGCTGCGATATTGTCGATGCCGCCCCGCATCGACCGGGGTCAGCAGTTCTATTGCAACCTCGGGGAACGGCACTTTTACTACGACGGCAACAATACCGCCGTGGAAAATGCTCTCGGGTTCCACGATGCCGAGGACTGCCGGCTCCTCCGACACCTCGACCCGAACCGTTCGATAGATATGGCGATGGACTTCGGCAATATGCTCTCGATGATCGTCTGCCAGGACGACGGCCGCATATTCCGATGCCTCAAAGAATTTTACAGCCTCCCGCCCGAATGGGTAAGGGAGATCGCCGACAAATTCCTCGACTATTTCCGCCCGCACAAACAGAAGGTGATAAAGTTCTACTACGACCGCAGCGGAAACAACTACGGCCGCAGTAAACAGTCAATGGCCCTACAAATGAAAGAGGCAATCGAGAAGGACGGAACGGGAGCAAAAACCGGCTGGCGCGTGCAGCTCATGTCTCTGGGCCAAGGCAATATTCCAATGGCCGACGAATATATTTTCATGCGTGAACTGATGAGCGGGCACAATCCCCTCCTCCCCGAATTGCAAATCGACGCTATACATTGCCGACATCTGAAAGCCGCCCTCGAACTTGCCAAGACCACCGTGGACTCCATGAAGCGAGTCGGCAAGGATAAGAGCGCCGAGAAATCGTCCGACCCCAAACGTCTCGTAGAATCTACGAACTTCACCGATGCTTTCAAATATGCGCTTATGCGTAAGACCTGGGCTGATATAGTCAAGCGCGGCACCACAAGCGACCTGCCAGGCGGAGCCGTCGGCGACGTGTCCGTGCGCTGATAGCAGCATCGACCACAACAGAGGAGGATGGCCCGAGCCGTCCTCTTTTCTTGTGTACCCCTCCCCCGGGACCCCCACCCCGGAGCAGACGTCTCCCTCATATATCACCTTTTCGGTCGCTTGCAATCGCAAACGACAAAGAGGGCGGGGCGGGCTTCGATTCGAGATAAAGAAACGCTTTTTTTCGCTTCAGATTTCAAAACATTGATTTTCAGTTAATAAAAGAAAACACAACACCAAAAACCGGGAAAAATCGGGATTTTCAGAAGCAAAAACGGACTTTTCGCCGTCCCCAGGGCACAAAAAGGGGAGAAATTAACGCCATTTCTCCCCAAAAGCGGATTAAATTCGTCGGTTTTAAGCCCACGACTCAACCCTATGTACGGGAGCAAAAGTACGAAAAAATATCGCTGATCCAAGGTTTCAATCGCTTTTTTTGTCCTTTATTCCACCCGGGACCGCGGCTATTTTTGCATCATGGATTTATTCGAGGCAATACGACAAATGCGGGACCTCTCCAAACGGAATATATCGTTCGGCTTCTCCTTCATGTCCTACAACGAAACGGCGCAGAAAAGCGAAGGCATCGTCGAGGTCAGACACGCCCGACTCCGCGCCCGAACGCAGGAAGCCCACCACCGAAACGCGGAGATCATCGAGGAATATGTCAACACCGACACGGGGGAGGCCCGCCGATTTTATCAACCTTTGCTTTTGAGTTTCAACGGCCAAAAAGTCGAAGCATGACAACGAAAATACACCGAATTTCAGACACAGCCTTCGCCCTGCAAATAGGGCAGACGGCCTACTCTCTCTCCACAAGCGTCCGGACAACTGGCGATACGACAATTTTCAACATCGCTCGGAATCCGAACTGGGAATACGCATACCAGAACGTCATGGGCAAGCGTATCGTCCCCTATGGCCCTGGAAACGACATGCCCGTCATGGTCCGCGATCTGGTCCAGGACAACAACCTCGCGCCTGGTATTCTCCAACGCCAGAAGGGGCTACTCTACGGCCAGGGGGCCTTTCTCTACCGCTACGTGTTTCGAAAGGGCAAAATCGCCCGGGAGTATGACGACAACCCGGAGATTTCCGCATGGCTCGCATCTTGGCAGGCGAAGAAATTCATCGAGAAAGCCCTCGTAGACCACTTGCACATGCAGGGTTTCTTTGCCCTGCACTTTATGGAACGCGCCCAGCGACTCGGCGCCCGAGCTGTCGATCACCTCGGCCGGAAAGCCCGCATCGCAAAACTGCAATTCGTGAAATCAACGAACGCCCGCCTCGAATGGACCGACACACGCTGTCTGGAGGACGTGAAGCACATCTTCGTCGGAGATTTCGAAAACGGCTGCCTCACTTCAGGTATTCAGACTTTCCCCGTGTACGACCCCCTCAATCCGGGTAAGTACCCCGTGTCCGCATCCTACAACTATTCCTACTCCTTCGGCCGTAATTTCTATTCAACACCGGCATTCTTGGGCGCGATCCGATGGATATTGCGAGGCTCCGATATTCCCATGATCTTCAAATATGTTACCGACAACGGTCTGAACCTTGCCTATCACATCCATTCCCCAGCCGGGTACTGGGAGAAGAAAAAACAAAGATTAGAGGAACTTTATCCTCAAGATCAACCCGCAGAAATCGAAACGCGCCTCGAAAAGGTCAAAGCCGAAATATTGGACACCATAACCGAGGTATTGTCCGGCAAAAAGAACGCCGGAAAATTTTTCGAAAGCATAGACTTCTACGACGCCGATCACAATTTATGCTCCTGGAAGATTGAAGCCGTGGACCAGAAAATAAAAGATTTCGTCGAGTCGCAGTTGAAAATCGGCGATGCAGCGAACTCGGCGATCACCTCCGGAATGCAGCTCCACCCCTCGCTTACGAACATCATGGTAAACGGGAAACTCGCCTCCGGCTCCGAAATGCTCTACGCTCACCAGATTTACAAGCTATCCGACGTTGCGATCCCCGAAATGGTGATTCTGGACCCGATCAACCAGGCTATAAAATTCAATTTCCCGGACACCGACCTACAACTCGGATTCTATCACCAGAACCTTATGGCCGAGGAGCAAACTGCCCCGGAGAACCGAACCCGAAACAATTAGAATATGATTTTCAACAAGAACAACGAAGGGGCCGCCGAACTGCAACGCCTCGTCGGGAACTATTTCCGAAGCAACGACTTCTCGGCTATCGAGTCCGAGATCAAGTCCGCCGCCGGCGTCGTTCGGCGACTGATCGGCCCGGAGGTATTCGACCGCGCCGAAAAATATTACAACTCCACCGACTTCGGTACACAAAATGACACCCTCGACCAACGACTACTGAAAGCCATACAAGCCCCCGTAGCGCAGTTGGCAATGGTGCGATTCTACCAGCAGAACACTCTATCACACGAGGACGGGGGCCGCAAGGTGAAAATCAACGAGGGCAGCGAGAAAATGCCCTGGCAATGGCAATACGACCGGGACGACGACGCCCTGCTCGACAAATACTATCGCGTACTCGACGACCTTTACATTTTTTTGGAAGAAAATACCGTCCCCGAATGGCAAGAATCCCCTTTGCGGAAAAAACTCGCGGCGTGCTTCGTAAAGAACCTCGACACCTTCCAGGAGGTTTTTCCTCTCGAAGATTCCCACCGCATGTTCTACATCCTCGTCCCCTTCATGCTGGAGGTGCAGGACCGCATCATCCGGCCCATAGTCGGAGACGAGGAGTTCGAAAAAATGAAAACGGCCCCCATGCCCGAGGAGTTGGCCGAACAACTGGCGGCTGCAAAGCGTTGTGTCCCGCTTTATGCCGTAATTACCGCCGTAAAGCGCATGTCGATCAAAGTGCTGCCGACAATGATCGTCCGCCGTTTCTCGGCCTCATTCCAAGGCAGCCGCGGCGGGAATATGGACGACGCAGCAACCCGGGCGCTGCTGCAATCCGTAGAGTCCGAGGCTATCGACGCCAAAAAAGAACTCCAAAAAGCCGTAACGAAACGCCGCCAACCGGTACGTGAAGCGGACCTTGTGCCGCAAAATTCCCGCGATAAAAAATATTTCATGACCTAACCATGAACCGGATCGAAATTCCCGAGGCGAACTTCTCGGCGAACATCCCGTCGTCATACTCCGAAATGACCAGCCCCCAGGTGTACTACGTGATGCAGCAGCTATACGCCCTCCAATGCGCAAAAATATCGCAGGCCGAGTTCCGAGTCCGGGTACTCTACTACCTCGCGGGAATAAAACGCACAGCCCGCAGCATCGCATGGGAACGACTACACCCGGTCGAAGCACACCGACGCGCGGAGAAGGTCGTACTCCTGGCCGAAGAACTCCTCGGATTCCTTTTCACCACCGACGGAGACGGGCTGAAGCCCGTATTCGACACGATAACCAACCACCTGCCGGTACTGGACATCGGACCGGTCCGCCTCGTCGGCCCCGACACCGGACTGTTGGATTTATCTTTCGGGGAACTGATCGCCACGGACGCCGATCTGGCACTCTACGCATCGACCAAGGACGAATGCCACATAGACAACATGATCGCCCGCCTATACCGCCAACCGGGACCCATGCAGCCGTGCGGCCGTAAAGTCGAACCGTTCAGAATGGAAGAAACGGAACGCCGGGCACGCCTTATCCGGTTCCTGCCGGGCTGGAAAAAACAACTTTTCCTATTCTGGTATGCTGCCTGCATCGACAATATCCAACACGGCACATTCTACGTAAGCGGCCGCGAGGTGTCCTTCGAACCCTTATTCAGTAAAAACGAAGATGGCGGGAACTCCCTGGGCTGGCTGGGCGTGCAATTTGACCTCGCAGAAAAGCATATCTTCGGAGATATGGCCGGAACCGCCGAGGCCAACATCATAGACGTTTTAGCCCTTTTGTTGAATTATAAATTCACGACCGACCATGTTAGAAAACTTAATACGGATAATTGAGTACTGCCAAACGATCAATGTCGGACTTTCGGTTCCGGAGCCGCACATCGTAGCCGACGAGAACCAGGGAACCACCGTACTCAATAGTCCGTCCCTCGAAGGCCCCCAAATCATTATTTCCATGCCTCTGGCAAAACTATCCGGGAACTGCGACGGAATGGCTGGTCCCCATACCTTCATTCTCTATACGCTGGAGAAGGCAAAGGAAATGACCGCGACGAAATGCAACGTCGTAGGACAATATCTTGCGATGGTCAATATGCTGAACAAAGTGCTCGGAAAATTTTCGGCGGATATAGGAGGCCAGGGATTGCCCGGCGTGTGTCCCCTCCTGGCTGACATGGAACTGATCGAAATCGAGGTGCTTCCAGCAGCCGGCGTGTTCGGTGGCTGGAACGGATATTCGGCGACGATAACACTCAAATAATCCTTATAGAATGAAGAACACAGTAAAATCAGTGAGGGGGGGGGTTCAGCGATATAGCACCGCACCCCTTCCCTTCATGGGGCAAAAGCGCCGTTTCGTGGACCAATTCCGCGAAGCGTTGTGTGAATTTTCATCAGCCACGACCTTCGTCGATCTGTTCGGCGGTTCCGGTCTGCTCTCTCACATTGCCAAACACGAGCGACCGGATGCCCGCGTTATCTACAACGACTTCGACGACTACCACCGCCGCATAGAGAACGTCGAACGGACGAACGCAATCCTCGCCGAAATCCGCGAAATTCTCGCCGGAATCCCCCGCATGGCGAAGGTTCCGGCAGATGCAAAGGCCCAGATCGTCGCCCTGCTCGAAGAACACGAACAGGCCGGATTTGTGGACTACATCACGATCTCTTCTTCAATACTATTTTCGGGGAAATATGCAACATCGAGTGAAGAAATCAAAAAACAAGGACTTTACAATAATACTAAACAGACTTCATATTGTTGTAACGGCTACCTCGACGGGCTGGAAATCGTAAAATCAGACTACCGAGATTTATTCGCCCAATACAAAGAGACTCCCGGCGTCGTGTTCCTCGTCGATCCGCCCTATCTCTCGACCGAGGAGGGAGTCTACAAATGCTATTGGCGGCTGCGGGACTACCTCGACGTACTCCGCGTCATCGACAGGCAACCATATATCTACTTTACCTCGAACAAGTCTAATATCCTTGAACTGATTGACTGGATGCAATCGAATAACATCCACGGAAATCCGTTTGCCGGCGCAAATCGCAGGGAGTTACATGTTACTCTGAATCATACTTCAAAATACACCGACATAATGCTCTATCGAGCATAATTGCATGCACACCGCAAGGGCCGGCGGGAATAATTCGTCGGCCTTTTCATTTTTCCGGGAATTTATTTGGATGTTTGCACCTAATTAGGTACATTTGTGGCATGAAAGATGAAGAAACAGCTGTAAAAACAATTCGAACCGTATACCAGACGGAAGAGTTTATAAGTTTCTACAATTCACTACCGGAAGCAGTACAGAAAAAATACGATTACACGTTGGATATTGTGCAACGTATATACGCGCTCCCGACGAAATTCGTCAAGCAACTGACAGGAACGCGGTT
>OAWS01001204.1_pt1 | contig 14432 bp, 9 predicted proteins | sample 1517141 | NCBI WGS metagenome assembly OAWS01 (sample SAMEA2580173, study PRJEB22360) | human gut metagenome | biome: human gut; feature: human-associated habitat; material: faeces | place: Denmark | collected 2008/2010
TAATCAGAAACAGTGCATAAAATCTCCTCAAACAAGGCAGATAAACAGCTCCACATCCCCGTTCCGGTTTCACGAAGATCCGGGTCTCCACCTCCTCCACACCCGGATCTCCCATGCCCTTCCACCCGGGTCTGAAGAAACTTTTCAAGTTGTTTTCGGTAAAAAAGTAGCTTGTCTTCATGAAAAAACGAGCCTTTTTTATCTACTTTGTATCAGCTTTTGAACATATCTGTTGTTTTATAAAAGTCTGGTATATAATACTTTATTGCTTTTTGACCATGATGGTTATGATAGATGAATGATAGTTGAAAATAGGAACTGTCATGGAATAACATGCTGTTTTACAAGTATATGAATTTAATTATGATAGTATGATAGTTGTTTTTTAAACAAAACTTTTATATAGAGCTCTGTTTTCGTTACATCCGTTTGATGTACCTTTTTTAAGTTTGTTCGTTTCTATATGAAGAGGATCAGCTTCCTTTTGCTGTCAAAAGGACAAAAGATGTTTTTCTCTCTCCCCTTGTTATATGAATGAAATTATGTAACTTTGCAGTTTTGAAATGCGAGTGTGCAATTAAAAGATAATTAAAATATTACTATCGTGGCAGATACAAAGTACATCTTCGTTACGGGCGGCGTGGTCTCTTCATTGGGTAAGGGAATTATTGCCGCATCATTGGGTAAACTACTTCAGGCAAGAGGTTATAAAGTTACCATTCAGAAATTTGATCCCTATATCAATATCGATCCAGGTACGTTGAACCCATACGAACATGGGGAATGCTATGTTACCGTAGACGGACATGAAGCGGATTTGGATCTCGGACACTACGAGCGTTTCTTGAATGTTCAGACGACCCGTGCAAATAATATCACTACAGGCCGCATTTATCAGAGCGTTATTAACAAAGAACGTAAAGGGGATTACCTGGGAAAGACTGTGCAGGTGGTGCCTCATATCACGGACGAGATCAAGCGCAATGTGAAATTGCTGGGAAATAAATACAAATTTGATTTCGTGATCACTGAAATCGGAGGTACGGTCGGTGATATCGAATCTCTTCCGTTTATCGAAAGCGTGCGCCAGCTGAAATGGGAATTGGGAAAGAATTGTATATGCGTACATCTTACTTATGTACCTTATATCGCGGCTGCAAAAGAATACAAGACCAAACCGACACAGCATTCTGTAAAACAACTGCAGGAGCTGGGTATTCAGCCAGATGTTCTGGTATTGCGTACTGAACATGAGTTGAGTGCCAATTTGTTAAGTAAAGTGGCCCTTTTCTGTAATGTAGCACAGGATGCCGTCATACAGTCTATTGATGTTCCGACGATTTACGAAGTTCCGTTGGTATTGCAGCGCCAGAAGATGGACGAGGTGATCCTGCGTAAGGTAGGACTGGAAGTCGGACCGACACCTGAGATGAAGCCTTGGCATCAGTTCTTGCAACGTAAGGTTGATGCTACTGAAACTGTAAGGATCGGCTTAGTCGGTAAATATGTCGAACTGCAGGATGCTTATAAGTCGATCGACGAATCTCTGTTGCAGGCCGCTATTTATAATGATCGTAAGTTGGATTTGCATTTGTTCCATTCTGAAAAACTGAATGATGGTAATGCCGCCGAATTGTTGAAAGATATGGACGGAATCCTGATTGCACCGGGATTTGGACAGCGTGGTATTGAAGGAAAATTTGCCGCATTGAAATATGCTCGTGAAAACGATGTCCCTTGCCTGGGTATTTGTTTGGGCATGCAGTGCATGGTGATTGAATTTGCCCGTAATGTAATGGGACTGGCGGAAGCCAACTCGACAGAAATGGAACCAAATACCCCATATAAAGTGATCGACCTGATGGAAGAGCAGAAGAACGTAACCAATATGGGCGGTTCTATGCGTCTGGGAGCATACGACTGTATATTGAAGAAAGGGTCTAAGGCTTATGAAGCGTATGGACAGACACACATCCAGGAGCGCCATCGACATCGTTTTGAATTTAATAGCGAATATCGCGATAAGTTCGAGGCAGCCGGCATGATGTGTGTAGGTGAAAATCCTGAATCGAACTTGGTTGAAGTCGTTGAGATTCCAGCATTGAAATGGTTTGTGGGGGTTCAGTTCCATCCGGAATATAACAGTACGGTCGTTAATCCTAATCCTCTTTTCGTTAGCTTTATAAAAGCTGCAGTTGAAAATAAAAAATAAAAATTATAGATGGATAAAAACACGATAATAGGTTTCCTGCTTATTGGAGTTGTCTTAATTGTATTTACCTGGTTGAACCAGCCTACGCCGGAGCAGATAGAAGCACAGCGCCGGATGCAGGATTCGATAGCCCGGATAGAATATGCAAAGCAGCTGGAACAGCAGAAAGAATTGAATAGAGAAGCAAAAGCAGACGACGAACTGGCCGGTTTGCCCGATTCTGTACGGCTTGCCCGTTTACAGAACACGTTTGGCGTTTTCGCCGATGCAATGGTTGGAGAGGAGGGTTCCACTGTTTTGGAAAACGAGCTGATTGAAGTCCGTTTGGCCAATAAGGGAGGGCGTATTGGATATGTCCGCCTGAAAAAATACGATAATTATAAAGGTGAACCTTTAGTGCTTTTCGATGAAAAGGACTCGAAGTTCGATTTTACATTGGTTACGGCTGATAATCGCGTGGTAAATACCGGTGATTTGTATTTTACCCCTGTAAAAGGAAATGATCGGAACAGTATTACCATGCGTCTGAATACGGGCGAAGGCAGCCATCTGGATTTTATGTATACCTTAAAACCGGATGATTATATGTTGCAGTTCTCCATTAAGGGAACCGGCCTGAATGGTGTACTGTCGCCAGGTACGACTGCATTGGACTTGTTGTGGCAACAAAAAATAATCCAGCAGGAAAAGGGGCGTAAGTTTGAAGATCGTTATGCAACGGTATATTATAAATTTATGGCCGACGATGTGGAGTACCTGAGCGAAACCAAGAACGACAGCAAACAATTGTCTAACCGGTTGAAATGGGTCGCTTATAAAGACATGTATTTTTCTTCTATCCTGATCGCCGGAAACGAAGGATTCGAGTCGACAACTATCGATTCGAAGATGTTGCCTGAAGACGGTTCTTTCCTGAAAGAGTATAAGACGACGACTTCCGTACCTTTCGACTTGAAGGGTAACGAAGCGACGGATATGCGTTTCTATTTTGGTCCCAATCAGTTCTCTCTGTTGAAATCTTACGATGATGATGTAGAGAAAGCCGACCAACTGGATCTGGAAAAGATCGTTCCGCTGGGATGGGGTATTTTCCGTTGGGTGAACCAGTATTTCGTCATTCCGTTGTTTAATTTCCTCGGACAATTTATTCATAGCTACGGCTTGTTGATTTTCCTGCTGACGGTTATCGTAAAATTGATCCTGTTTCCGTTGACGTATAAGTCTTATATGTCATCGGCCAAAATGCGTGTATTGCGCCCGCAGGTAGAAGAGCTCAATGCTAAATACCCGGGACAGGATAAGGCGGTAGAACGTCAGCGTGCGATCATGGAACTGTATAGCCGTGCCGGAGCGAGTCCGATGGCAGGATGTGTTCCGATGTTGTTACAGATGCCGATCCTGGTCGCTCTGTTCATGTTCTTTCCGTCGGCTATAGAATTGCGTCACCAGAGTTTCCTTTGGGCACACGACTTGTCTACTTATGATGCGATTGTAAGCTGGAATACATATATTCCTATTATTACACCGTACTTCGGAAATCATATCAGTTTGTTCTGTTTGTTGATGACCGTAACGAACATCATATATACGAAGTTCAATATGGATCAGACGAACACTGGACAGCAGCAGATGCCGGGAATGAAGGCGATGATGTACATGATGCCGCTGATGATGTTGGTATTCTTCAATCAGTATGCATCCGGTTTGACCTACTATTACTTCATCTCCACATTGATCACGATTTTGCAAACTGTAATTTTCCGTTATACGATTAACGAAGATAAGCTGTTGGCCAAGTTGGAAGAAAACAAGAAAAAGCCGATGAAGAAGTCTGGTTTCATGAAACGTTTGGAAGAAGCCCAGAAAGCTCAACAGGCCCAGTTGGAAAGACAGAAACAACAGCGGGAGAATAACCGTCGCCGTTGAGAAGTCGAATCTGATGGGATAAAAGGAATGCCGGTTGCTTTGGAGAGCAACCGGCATTCCTTTTTATGCGGATGCCGATTCATTAGTCGGTTGATACTCCCTATTTTTCAAGAAGGCCAATGCCTTTTCCATATCCTCTGGCGTGTCGATACCGATTGTTTCCTGTTGGGTAATTCCAACTTTTATCTTGTAGCCGTTTTCTAGCCAGCGCAGTTGTTCCAGGCTTTCAGCCAGTTCCAGAGGGGATTGGGGTAAATGGGTAATTTCTTTGAGTGTGTCGGCGCGGTAAGCATATAGCCCGATATGTTTGTAATAGGTATGATTCGGCAGCCATTCGGTATATTTCCTGCCTCTCATGTAAGGAATGATCGAACGGCTAAAGTACATAGCTTCATTCTTCTTGTTCAAAACTACTTTCGGTGAATTGGCGTTGAATAAGGTCGTTTCGAAATCATCATCCGGGCGAAATGGTTTTACCAGGGTGGCGATTTGGATGCTGTCATCGATAAAACATGCTTTTAGTATTTCGATCTGTTCCGGTTGGATAAAAGGTTCGTCGCCTTGTATGTTAACAACCACATCGTATCCATCTCCGATTTTACAATACGCTTCATAACAACGATCCGTACCGCTTTTGTGTTGGTCGGATGTCATGATGACATTGCCGCCGAAAGCTTGGACGGCTGCTTCTATACGGTTATCGTCCGTAGCTACGCAAACTGAATCAAGCACATTTTGGACTTGTTCGTATACCCGTTGGATCATCGGCTTGCCTGCCAAATCGGCAAGTGGCTTCCCCGGAAAGCGGGTAGAGGCGTAGCGTGCAGGAATTATTCCTATAAACTTCATGATCTATGAATTATAATTTATGATTTATGAAATTGTCAATTGTTCACCGTTTTTCCTTCGCTTAACTGAACGACTTTTTCATGTTCTCCAACAATCCATACAATATCCCCCTCTTCAAAAACAGTTGAAGGAGATGGGTTTTTGATGGAAGAGGAACCTCGTTCGATACCGATGACCAGACAGGCAGACCTGTCCCGTATGCCTGATTCCAGAATTGTACGCCCGATCAGATGGGATCCTTCGGCGATGGTGAATTGTTCCATATTGACTTCATGCGTCGTCTGCTCCTTGTCGGTTTGGGCCTTTTTATATCGCTCGACCAGATATTGGCGGAAATGTTCAAGATCGACATCTGCACCGACTACTACCAATTTGTCAAATGGATAGAGACGTTCTTCTCCTCCGGGAATATTAATCCGCTGTTCTCCCCGAATGATCGTTACGATGTTGACATTGCATTTCTGGCGGAAGTTGAGTTCCTTCAAGGTTTTTCCCATGCTGGGGGAGTTCTGCTTTACTTCAAAATCGGCTAAATGAAGGTCGCGTTCCAACAGGTGGTTGGCAAACCGTTGGTTGATCGGAGCTTTCCGCTCGTTCTCCAATTCACGTGCGGAGAGGTTACTGAAAAAATGTCGTTCCATCAGGATGGATTGTCTTTTCAGCCGTTTGGATAAAATGACAATAACGATGACGGTTGCTGCGATCGCCAGTACGATACCGACTGTAGCATTCAACAAACGGGCGACGGGCAGCATGACTAGGCCGATACATAATATAATACGCAAAATGACCAATGAAACCAATGGTCCCCGGTTGTACTTGCTGTCCAGCCATAATTGTTGGAATTCGGCGGAATGGTTCTTCTTCATCATGATCGCACGCAGCATGGGAGCTATTAGTAGTAGGATCAGAACGAGTGAGATACCCGCTCCCCGTATGCCCGGAAGTTCTTTCATGATAAAAGGAGCTATGAACTGAAGCCAGATAAAGATCAGGACAAGGGTAACGGCTGTATAAGTGCCGACTATGCGGATCAGCGCCTTCAACAGTTTATTCCAGGCGCTTTTCTGGTGTATGGTATTGGAACCGGAAGAATAGCGTTCGAGAAATTTCATCCATGACTTCGGTATGACCTGATCAGCAACCCGGCATGCCGGTTCTGCCATACGAATCATGTAAGGTGTAAAGAAAGTCGTGACAACTGAAACCGCTACGACAATAGGATAGAGGAAATTATCGGTTACCCCTAATGACAGCCCCAACGATGCAATGATAAAAGCAAATTCGCCTATTTGAGCGAGAGAAAAACCAGATTGTATGGCAATCTTGACCGGTTGTCCAGAAAGCAAGACCCCGAAGCTGGCAAATAATATTTGTCCGGTCATTACGACCAACGTGAGAATCAGGATCGGAATTTTGTATTCCCACAGCAATGCCGGATCGATCAACATCCCGACAGAGACAAAGAATATGGCTCCAAAAAGATCTTTTACTGGTTTGATAATATGTTCGATATGTTCCGCATCAATGGTTTCTGCCAAGATAGATCCCATGACGAAAGCTCCCAAAGCGGAAGAAAAACCAGCTTTCGTGGCAATGATAACCATTCCGAGGCATAATCCCAGGCTGACGATCAACAAGGTCTCGTCATTCAGGAAAGTCCTGGCTTTTTTTAGAAAAGAGGGAATTAGATAAATGCCGATAACAAAACAGAAAAGCAAAAAGACTCCCAGTTTGATCACACTGTTGAGCAGTTCCAGCCCCTCTACGTGTTTACTGACTGCCAATGTAGACAGTAAAACCATTAGTAAAACGGCAAACAGATCTTCGACAACAAGGATTCCGAAGACCACTCCGGCAAACCTCTGATTGCGTAGTCCCATATCGTCGAACGCTTTGAAAATAATGGTTGTAGACGACATGGAAAGCATTCCTCCGAGGAAAAGGCTGTTCATATGTCCCCAACCTAAAGATAATCCGGTAGTATAGCCAAGTGTCATCATGCCTATCACGATGGTAATAGCTCCGATCACAGCTGTTCCGCCGACTTTCATCAGCTTTTTGAAACTAAAGTCGAGTCCTAAAGCGAATAAGAGGAAGATTACGCCTATATCCGCCCAGATACGGATACTTTCTATATTCGTGACAGTCGGTATTTGAGTGATAGACGGACCGGCAAGAATTCCGGCTACGATATATCCGAGTACGACCGGTTGCTTTAACCATTTGAAAAGCAAGGTGACCAATCCCGCTGAAATCAGTATGACAGCAAGATCCGATATAAGAGAAGGTATTTGAGACATGCTTTCATTGTTTTTTCTGTTGGCAAAGTTATGTATTTATTTTAATTTTGCCGATCTAAAAAATTGCCAAAATGAAGAAGATGCATCCGATAGAAGCGTTGATAGAGCAGGGGGAACACCAACAACTTGATTTTAAATTCGAAGTGAGCGACAGTAAGAAGATTGCGCGTACGCTGAGTGCTTTTGCCAATACCGACGGTGGACGTCTCCTGATCGGTGTGAAAGATAACGGGAATATCTCCGGTGTCCGAAGCGAAGAAGAATATTATATGATTGAAGCGGCCTCCAAGATGTATACCCGCCCGGAAGTCCCCTTTGAGGCGACACGCTGGGAGGTGAACGGCAAAACGGTTCTTGAGGTGTACATCGCCCCCAGTTCGGATAAACCGCATACCGCTCCCGATAAGGATGATAAGTTTAAAGCCTACATAAGGGTCGCCGATGAAAATATTTTGGCAAATGAAGTGTTGGTGCTTGCCTGGCAGAAAAAGCATAAACCGGACGGGACTTTATTGAAGATAAGCAAACCTGTGGAACGTTTGTTTGCTTATCTGGATGATCATCCCCATATCAATATCAGCCAATTTTGCCGGATCGGGCGGATCAATTATTATACCGCGAAAAACATTCTGAGCGATCTCTTGGCCATGAACACCTTGCAATACCTTGTTATAGACAAGCATATCTTATATCAACGCGTCCCTGCGTAGAAAGTGCCAAGACGGCCGTGTCTTAAAGGTTTTCCACATACACTTGTGCATTCTCAAAACGGACAACTTTGACCTTGCCCCCTTTCTCTATAAAGCCTGATTCGGAAATCCCGTCATAAAATACTCCGTCGACCGACACTTTCCCGGAAGGACGCAATACGGTTGCGGCTGTACCTTCTTTCCCGACTAACGAAGATAAATCAGGGGATGATATCGCATTTTCCAAATCTGTATTTAGCGCGACTTTCCGGAACATTCCCCGATGTCCGATTTTATTAGACAGCCAGATCATCAGGCTGAAGCCTGTCACTAATCCGACCAGGACTGTCAATGTCGCTTTCCCGATCTCTTTTCCGCTGACTCCTTCGAAATCGAAATGATCGTTGTTCAGTAAGCCCATGACTAGGCCGCCGATAATCAATATGATACCGCTAATTCCGGCAACCCCGAATCCCGGAATGATGAAGATTTCCACTGCGAGCAATAGAATGCCGATGATAAAAACCAGAATCTCCCAGTTTGCCGCCAGCCCATCTATATAGAGTGGTGCAAAGTAGAGGATTGCCGCCAGCAGGGAGGCTGCAGAAGGGAAGCCCAGTCCTGGCGTTTGCATTTCAAAATAAATACCGCCGATGATAATAATGATCAAAATAGACTGAAAAATAGGATTCATCAAAAATCCTTTTAAATCGTCCTGCCAACTAGGGATATAACTTTTCATTTTGTAATCTTTATATCCCAAATATTGCGTGATTACTTCATCCGGATTTTCTGCTATACCGTTGCAATATCCCCACTTTTGAGCCTCCTGTGCTGTGAAAGTAAGGACTTTTCCTGTGTCTATCAGATTTGGAATGGCAACCCGTTCGTCTACCATCGCTTCGGCTATCAACGGGTCTCGTTTCCATTTGTATAAGGTGTCGTTTTTTTGGACGATTGTATCTTGTCCATGCGCTTCGGCTGTCGAACGCATCATGGAACGCATATAGGATTGGTATTTGTCTGGCATTGCTTCCCCTGTTGGGTTCACGACGGTGGCTGCCCCGATATTTGCACCTTTCCGCATATAAATTTTTTTACATGCGATGGAAATGAGCGCCCCAGCAGAAGCCGCATTATTGTCGATGAAGACATAGACAGGGATGGGGTTGTACAAAATAGCCGTACGCATCGAGTCTGCAGCATCTACCTGGCCGCCGTATGTGTTCATATGGATCAGGACGGCGTCTGCACCCAAAGCGTAGGCTTCCGCTAAACCATTGCTAAGATACAGGCGTGTGGTGTTGCTTATCTCTTTTTTTATATCGATTTTATATATTAGCGGGTGCAAGGTGTCTGCCGCTGATATAAATGGAGCTATCTGAACCAATATGATAGCTAAAAAAAGTCCTAAATTTTTCTTCATTTTATATTATTCTCCATCTCTTTTACATGTTGTACGAATTTGTAACATACATGTTGTGAATTTTGTATTTTAGTTGTTGCAAAACTTGTAAATACTGCTCATTTTCAATACTGTTTGTTATAAATGTATTAAGTTACGATTTTTAATATTAATAATCATCAAACCGCATTGTATTTAAAATATTATTCCTACATTTGTAATGTTCTTCAATGGTGAAGGATAATGCCAAACCGGTATTAAACATATAAAAAAATAAGTAATATGAATGCGTTGCAATTTCAGAAAAAATTATTGAGCATGCAAGAAAACATGATGAATTTTGCATTAATGCTCACCGCAAATCGGGATGACGCCCAGGATTTGATGCAAGACACAACGCTGAAAGTTTTGGACAATCAGGAAAAGTTTGTAGATAATATTAATTTCAAAGGATGGGTCTTAACTGTGATGCGTAATATCTTCATAAATAACTACCATAAAATCGTTCGTACACAGACTGTCGTTGACCAGGGTGTCGACCTGTATAATCTGGATGTAGTGAATGACTCAGGTTTTGATTCTCCTGACGGTGCTTATCAAATCAAAGAGATAACAAAAGCGATAAACAGCCTGAACGATGAGTTGAAAATCCCGTTCTCCATGTTTTTGAGTGGTTACAAGTATAATGAAATTGCAGAGAAGCTATGTGTACCTCTGGGAACGGTTAAAAGCCGTATCTTCTTCGCTCGTCAGGAATTACAGAAAGTCTTGAAAGATTTTCATCGAAGTTGAGGTGAAGTTTAAAATAAATATGTGAAAAAATAAACGGGAGTATCCAAGGGGTGCTCCCGTTTATTTTTATTACTTTTGGCTCAAAATTTTAAACGGAAATGAGAAGTTTTGCAAGTGATAACAATTCGGGTGTTCATCCTTTGGTGATGGATGCCGTGATAAAGGCGAACGATAACCATGCTGTAGGATATGGTGACGATCCCTGGACAGCAGCAGCTACTGCGAAAATTAAAGAAGTGTTTGGCGAAATGGCATCGCCTTTTTTTGTTTTTAACGGAACAGGGGCGAATACTGTAGCTTTGCAGGCTGTGACACGTCCGTTCAATAGTATTTTGTGCGCTGAAACAGCTCATATCAATGTGGACGAGTGTGGTGCTCCTGCCCGTATGACTGGTTGTGCTATCGTGACGATTCCGGCTCCGGACGGAAAACTGACGCCGGAATTGATCAAACCTCGTCTGCATAATTTCGGTGTCTGCCATCATTCGCAACCGAAAGCTGTTTATATTTCACAGGTTTCCGAGTTGGGGACGATTTATACGATCGAGGAGGTCAAAGCGATTGCTGATCTGTTGCATTCTTATAACATGTATCTGCATATGGACGGTGCACGTTTGGCGAATGCCTGTGCTTATCTGAATTGTTCGATGCGGGAGGTGACCGTCGATGCCGGGGTGGATATCCTGAGTTTCGGGGGAACTAAGAATGGGATGATGATGGGAGAGGCTGTGGTTTCTTTCCGTCCTGAGATAACTGAGAATTTGCAGTATTTCAGAAAGCAATCTGCTCAATTGGCTTCCAAACTGCGTTATCTTTCCTGCCAGTTTATTCCTTATCTGGAAAATGACCTGTGGTTGGAAAACGCACGGAAAGCAAATAGTAGCGCTTATCGCTTGGCTGAAGCTTTGAAAAAATATCCGCAGATACGGTTTACCCAGAAAGTAGAATCCAACCAGCTTTTCTTTACCATTCCCACGGAACCGCTGAAGAAGTTGCAAGAAAAATATTTCTTCTATATGTGGAATGAGGAAATCAATGAAGCCCGATTTGTCACTTCGTGGGACACTACGGAAGAAGATATTGACGATATGATACGGACGTTGGACGTCGTGTTTGGTTGACGGCTACCCCTATGGGTTTCCTGATGAGGATTTATCTTGCCGGACTCATGGAAAGTTGTTACTTTTGTGGCCTAATCTATAAATCCGGCGATAAAATGAAACAGGCGGTTTGGTTGGCGGCGGCATTGATGATGTTGTTGCCATTGGGAAAAGTCTACTCGAAGGAGAGAAGCGAGCGCGAGAATAATACTTTGCGCATTATGAGTTATAACATCCGTAACGGTAGAGGAATGGACGATGTGACCGACTTTCGGCGTACGGCGGCAGTGATCAATAAAGTTTGTCCCGATGTCGTGGCAGTACAGGAGATCGACAGTGTGACAGGCCGTAGTGGAGGAAAAGACGTCTTGCGGGAAATTGCCGGCCTCACCCTGATGCATCATATGTATGCCCCGGCAATTGATTACGATGGTGGGAAATATGGTATCGGCATGTTGAGCAAGGAGAAACCTCTTGGCTATCGTTATCTGCCCCTGCCTGGAAGGGAAGAAGCCCGTGCGCTGCTTGTCGTAGAATTTGAAAAGTATATTTATTGCTGTACGCACCTTTCGCTGACCGAGGAAGACCGGATGCTTTCCTTGCCGGTCATCAGGCAGGTGGCGGCTTCGGCAAACAAGCCTTTCTTTATAGCCGGCGATATGAATGCACATCCCGGTTCGGAGTTTATCCGGCAACTGCAGAACGATTTTGTGATCTTGACGGATATGAAGAAGCCGACTTTCCCGGCGAATAACCCCGACGAAACTATAGATTATATTGCGGCCTATGCGAAAGATACGACTGCCTTTACCCGCATCTCATCCCGTGTATGGGATGAGCCGGCCGCTTCCGACCACCGCCCGATCATCACGGATATTATCTTCAATCAGCCTGCGGGCAAGATATTCCGTACGGAGCCCTATCTGCAAAATCCTGTAGGAAATGGAATTACGGTCATGTGGCAGACTACCGTCCCGACTTATAGCTGGGTGGAATACGGAACCGATAAGGAGCACCTGCAGAAGGCTCGTACGATCGTGGATGGGCAGGTGATCTGCAACAATCTGCAAAATAAAATCAGACTGGACGGACTGGAACCGGGAAAAAACTATTATTACCGGGTTTGTTCACAGGAAATCATGCTCTATCATGCTTATAAGAAGGTGTTCGGCGAAACTGCCGTTTCCGATTTCCATACTTTTACCTTGCCTACTACGACGGACACCGATTTTACGGCCATTATATTCAACGACCTGCATAAACATTCCGAGACTTTGCAGGCACTGTATAAGCAGGTGAAGGATTTGAAATATGATTTTGTCGTTTTCAATGGTGACTGCATCGATGATCCGGCCAATCATGACGAGGCAACCTGTTTCCTCAGTGAGCTGAACGAAACGGTCGGAGCCGACCGGGTCCCTGTGTTCTATATCCGTGGCAACCATGAGATACGCAATGCCTATTCGATCGGCCTGCGCAGTCTTTTCGACTATGTGGGCGATAAAACCTACGGAGCTTTCAACTGGGGCGATACGCGTATCGTCATGCTGGATTGCGGTGAAGACAAACCGGATACGCATTGGGTCTATTATGGGCTGAATGATTTTTCAGACCTGCGTAAGGCACAGGCGGGTTTCCTCAAGGAAGAGTTGGCGTCCAGAGCCTTCAAGAAAGCCTCTAAGCGGGTGCTGATCCATCATGTTCCCATCTTTGGGAAAGGAGAGGACTATGATTCGTATAATCCTTGCCGGGACGAGTGGGGAGCGATCCTTGAGAAAGCACCGTTCGCTGTCAGTATCAATGCGCATACTCATCGTTTCGCTTATATCCCTGAAGGTGCTGACGGAAACAACTATCCTGTCGTAGTGGGTGGCGGTTACCGGATGGATGGAGCTACGGTGATGATTTTGCAGAAGAAAGGGAAGGAGATGACTCTTCGTGTGCTGAATGCTAAAGGAGAAACATTAAAAGAACTGAATTTATAATAGACGAATAGTAAAGATATGAAACTAAACCTGGAAGAGCAGGAAGAAACGATTGAACCGGTCGAAAAGACCGATCTGATTTATGGTATAGACGACCGTCCCCCTTTTAAGGAAGCCCTGTTTGCCGCTTTACAACATTTGCTGGCGATCTTTGTGGCGATCATTACGCCCCCGTTGATTATTGCCGGAGCCTTGAAGCTGGATCTCGAAACAACCGGTTTTCTGGTTTCGATGGCACTCTTTGCATCTGGCGTCTCGACATTCATACAGTGTCGCCGGATTGGTCCGGTAGGGGCGAAGTTGCTTTGTATCCAAGGAACGAGTTTTTCTTTCATCGGTCCGATCATAACGGCCGGACTGGCAGGAGGATTGCCCCTTATATTCGGGGCGTGTATTGCGGCAGCCCCGATCGAGATGGTAATCAGCCGGACATTCAAGTATATGCGTTCTATCATAACTCCACTGGTATCGGGCATCGTGGTGCTGCTGATCGGACTTAGCTTGATCAAGGTTGGAGTCGTTTCATGTGGCGGCGGCTATGGTGCGATGGATAACGGGACGTTCGGGAGCATCCGGAATATAGGGGTGGCGGCGACAGTGTTGCTGAGTGTCCTGTTCTTTAACCGTTGCAAGAACAAGTATCTTCGTATGAGTTCGATCGTATTGGGGTTGTGCATCGGTTATGCGCTGGCCTACTTTCTCGGTATGGTCGATATGGCGGCGGCTTCTTCGCAAAGCCTGATGGGATTCAATATCCCGATGCCTTTCAAATATGGGTTGGACCTGAATTTCTCCGCCTTTGTCGCTATCGGCCTGGTGTATCTGATTACGGCGATCGAAGCTACCGGCGATGTGACGGCCAACTCGATGATCTCAGGAAAGTCAATAGAAGGAGAGGACTACCTGAAGCGTGTTTCGGGCGGCGTGCTGGCAGATGGAGTGAACTCCTTTATTGCCGGGATTTTCAATTCTTTCCCCAATTCGATCTTTGCGCAGAATAACGGTATTATCCAGCTGACGGGAGTTGCCAGCCGGTATGTCGGATATTATATCGCCGGTATGTTGGTGCTGTTAGGGCTGTTCCCTGTTGTCGGTGTTGTCTTTTCCTTGATGCCTGACCCGGTGTTGGGTGGGGCGACCTTATTGATGTTCGGTACGGTTGCGGCTGGCG
>OAWS01001207.1_pt1 | contig 14383 bp, 10 predicted proteins | sample 1517141 | NCBI WGS metagenome assembly OAWS01 (sample SAMEA2580173, study PRJEB22360) | human gut metagenome | biome: human gut; feature: human-associated habitat; material: faeces | place: Denmark | collected 2008/2010
TTCTTTGATTAAATTGACTTAATTTGTACGTCTTCTAAATAAGCAACCTCCCTATTATGTGCTATATTTTTCGTATTTTTGCAGCCAAATTACTAATATATAGCGATTATGCCTTTAAATTTACCCGATAAGCTTCCTGCAATAGAATTATTGAAGGAAGAGAATATTTTCGTAATTGATACTTCGCGTGCTACGCAACAGGATATTCGTCCGTTGCGGATTGTGATTCTGAACCTGATGCCGTTGAAGATTACAACGGAAACAGACTTGGTGCGGCTGCTCTCGAATACGCCTCTCCAGGTAGAAATCTCGTTTATGAAGATCAAGAGTCATACATCCAAGAATACGCCGATAGAACATATGCAAACGTTCTATACCGACTTCGAGCAAATGCGTAACGAGAAATACGACGGCATGATCATCACCGGTGCTCCTGTGGAACAGATGGACTTCGAGGAGGTGACTTATTGGGAGGAAATTACCGAAATATTTGATTGGGCACGTACGCACGTGACGTCTACCTTATATATATGTTGGGCTGCGCAAGCCGGACTGTATCATCACTACGGAGTTCCCAAGTATCCACTGGACCAGAAAATGTTCGGTATCTTCGAACATCGGGTGCTGGAACCTTTCCATTCTATCTTCCGCGGCTTTGACGATTGCTTCTATGTGCCGCATAGCCGCCATACGGAAGTACGCAGGGAAGATATCCTCAAAGTGCCGGAACTGACATTGCTTTCCGAATCGAAAGATGCGGGCGTTTATATGGCTATGGCACGTGGCGGACGTGAGTTCTTCGTGACCGGACACTCGGAATACTCTCCCTATACCTTGGATACGGAATATCGTCGTGATCTGGGTAAAGGACTGCCGATCGAAATTCCCCGTAACTATTACGTAGATGATGATCCGGACAAAGGTCCGTTGGTCCGTTGGCGCGCTCATGCCAACCTTTTGTTCTCCAACTGGCTGAACTACTTTGTTTATCAGGAAACGCCTTACAACATTAATGATATTGAATGATCAAGCAGCGTAAAATAGAACTTCTCGCCCCGGCGAAGAATCTGGAATGTGGTATCGAAGCTATCAATCACGGAGCAGATGCCGTATATATCGGTGCACCTAAATTTGGCGCCCGTGCAGCGGCTGTGAATTCTCTGGAAGATATCGAAGCGTTGGTAAAACATGCTCACTTGTATAATGCCCGTATCTATGTCACAGTCAATACGATTCTGAAAGAAGAAGAGTTGAAAGAGACGGAGGAGATGATCCATGCCCTGTATCGGGTTGGCGTGGATGCCCTGATTGTGCAGGATATGGGAATCACGAAACTGAATCTTCCGCCGATACCTCTTCATGCCAGTACGCAGATGGACAATCGGACACCGGAAAAGGTGAAGTTCCTTTGGGAAGCGGGTTTCCGTCAGGTTGTTCTGGCACGGGAACTGTCGATTCGTGAAATAAGGAAGATACACGAAATTTGTCCCGAAGTTCCGCTGGAAGTATTTGTACACGGGGCGCTTTGCGTAAGCTATAGCGGTCAGTGCTACGTTAGTCAGGCTTGTTTCGGGCGCAGTGCGAATCGGGGAGAGTGTGCGCAGTTTTGCCGCTTGCCTTTCAGTCTTGTCGATTCGGAAGGAAAAGTGATTGTGAAAGACAAGCACTTGCTCTCTTTGAAAGATATGAATCAGAGTGATGAACTGGAACGGTTGCTGGATGCCGGAGCTTCCTCATTCAAAATAGAAGGACGTCTGAAAGATGTGTCTTATGTGAAGAATGTAACGGCTGCCTATCGTCAGAAACTAGATGCTATCTTTGCCCGCCGACCGGAATATGTGCGCGCTTCTTCCGGCACTTGCCGTTTCGACTTTAAACCGCAGCTGGACAAGAGTTTCAGTCGTGGATTTACTCATTACTTCCTGCATGGACGCAGTGAGGATATTTTTTCTTTTGATACTCCGAAATCATTGGGAGAGGAGATGGGTACAATGAAAGAAGCCCGTGGCAACTTTCTGACCGTTGCCGGACTGAAATCATTTAATAACGGAGACGGTGTCTGCTATATTGATGAACAGGGACGTTTGCAGGGATTCCGGATTAATCGGGTGGATGGAAACAAACTTTATCCTCAGGAAATGCCCCGCATCAAGCCCCGTACCAAGCTCTATCGCAACTTCGATCAGGAGTTTGAACGCATACTTTCCCGCAAGTCGGCCGAACGGAAGATTGCCGTTAACATACTGCTTGCAGACAACAACTTCGGTTTCTCTCTGACACTGACGGATGAGGACGATAACAGCGTTACGCTCACTCTGCCTCGTGAGAAAGAGCCGGCTCGGACTCCACAGGCTGATAACTTGAAGACGCAGCTTGCTAAATTGGGAAACACGCCTTTCGAAGCGGAAAAGATCGAAATCTCCTTCTCGGAGAATTGGTTCTTACCGGCTTCTGTTTTGGCGGACTTCCGCCGCCAGGCGATAGAAAAGCTGATTGCTGTCCGACGTATCAACTATCGTCAGGAACTGGCTGTCTGGAAGCCGACTTCACATGATTATCCGCAGGCTGCACTTACTTATTTGGGAAACGTAATGAACACCCGTGCAGCTTCTTTTTATCGGGAACATGGAGTGCAGCAAGTGGCTGAGGCTTATGAAAAGGAACGGGTGGAAGATGCCGTGCTGATGTTCTGCAAACACTGCCTGCGTTATAGCATGGGCTGGTGTCCTATCCATCAGCGAGTGCGCTCGCCTTATAAAGAGCCCTATTATCTGGTATCGAATGACGGAAAACGTTTCCGCCTTGAATTCGATTGCAAAAACTGTCAAATGAAAGTAAAAGCGGCACAATGAAACGATTCCCCGGCAGAGATATGCGGAGTTTAACGGAGCTTGTTCTCGGCAGAGATAAGTTTCGTACAGCTTTGTGCTGTTCTGTCGTGGGGATGTTGCTGACTCTGCTGTTCCTTTCATCCTGTCACTATACGCGTCCCGATCTTACTTCCGAGGAACTGTCGGAGAAGACAAGAGATTCTCTGAACTATCTTTATGACCGGCATTATACCTGGAATACGAATCTGGAAGTAACCACCGACTCGGTAACAATGGAGTGCCTGCCCATCAAGGACACCTACATTGCATTGTATAAAGGAGATCGGGTGGTTGTTGCCGAGTTTGCCATTCACCCTGCCGATAGTGTGGACAGTGTCTGGGTAAAGCTGGCGCATACACAAGAGGAGCAGGGGTGGATACGTGAAACAGAATTGAAAGAATCGTTTGTGCCGACGGACAGTATTTCGCAGGCTATCCATTTTTTCAGTGATACGCATGCTTCTTATTTCATGATTATCTTCGCGTTGTTTGTTGGAGTCTATCTGTTTCGCGCTTTCCGCCGGAAGCAGTTGCAGCTGGTCTATTTTAATGATATTGACAGTGTCTATCCGTTGTTTCTTTGCCTGTTGATGGCTTTCAGTGCGACGGTTTACGAATCAATGCAGGTCTTTGTGCCGGATACGTGGGAACATTTCTATTTCAATCCCACCTTATCGCCTTTTAAAGTGCCTTTTATACTTTCAGTCTTTTTGTTGAGCATCTGGTTGTTTCTGATTGTCGCTTTGGCGGTGCTTGATGACCTGTTCCGGCAGTTGACTCCCGCCGCTGCGGTCTTTTATCTGCTGGGACTGATGTCCAGTTGTATTTTCTGCTATTTCTTCTTTATCCTGATGACACATATTTATATCGGTTATTTGTTCCTTGCATTCTTTATCTGGGTTTTTGCGAAGAAGGTGCATCGGAATATCAGCTATAAGTATCGTTGCGGACATTGTGGGGAGAAGTTGAAGGAGAAAGGTATTTGCCCCCATTGCGGAGCGATTAATGAATAATCTTTTATATCTTGTTTTTATATTCAAATCATACTTCTGAATGATGGAAATCAGACCTACCGAATTGAAAGATCTCCCTTTGGTGATGGAGATTTATGATTATGCCCGTGCTTTTATGCGTGCCAATGGGAATGCAACCCAATGGATTGACGGCTATCCGTCCGAATCATTTATCCGTCAGGAGATAGAAGACGGTCATAGCTTTGTCTGTACGGACGAACAAGGGGAAATATTGGGAACTTTCTGCTTTATATTAGGCGAAGATCCTACTTATCTGAATATTTATGAAGGTGCATGGCTTAATGACGAACCTTACGGTGTCATCCACCGGATGGCTACCAGCGGTAAAAGGAAAGGCGTATCGGAAGCCTGTCTGAACTGGTGCTTTGAACATTTTGAGAATATCCGTGTGGATACACATCGGGATAACAAAGTTATGCAGCATATTCTGGCGAAATACGGCTTTCAGCACTGTGGCATCATCTATGTCAAGAACGGGACAGAGCGCATTGCTTATCAAAGAATACTTTAATTGTGCGCTACCTTTCTCATGCAGTCTGTTCATAGATAAGTTGTTAGTCCATATAGATCAAGCATCAGTATTATATGGGGCAAGCGTTGGTTTCCTCGGAGGAAACGCCAGTTCCCTTTAAAAGGAACGGTCGTTTCCATTAAAAGGAACGGCCGTTCCCTCGCCGGGAAACGACAGTTTCCATTGCGGGAAATGACAGGAAACTATAAGTTGTTGAGATTTAGCTATATAGAGTTCTGTTGGCAATGTTATAGAGTTTATGTTCATGCCCGTACGGTTTTGAGCTAAATGATAGTCAGCTGACCATTCAGCAGATCAGCGAACAGCTGAACTTCTCGAATCAATCATTCTTCGGGAAGTTCTTTAAGCGCTGTGCTGGTATGTCTCCAAAGGACTATATGAACAGTTGATCTGTTATTTCTTAGAATCGGCAGCGGAGGTCTATTCCGAATTGTACGGGACGTCCTTTCTGCATAAATCCTTTGTTCATTGTTTCAAAGTAGAAGGCTGCATAGTCTTTGTCCAGGAAGTTACGTGCCCAGAAGCTGATCATTGCATTCCCTTTTTCAAGATTTGCACGCCAGTTCAGTGTGCCGTAAAAAGATTGGCTAACATCATTCAGTTCCGTCCAGTAGATGCGTCCGGCAGCATTGTAGTTTGCTTGGAATACAACACGGTCGAAGATGGAACGGGAGCTACAGGTGATGGCATATTCTCCTCCGATATTAAGCGTATGCTTGGGGACGAAGGGAACATATTTGCCGTTGTAGTCAGCTTTTACTGTTAGGTTGCCATCTTTGTCTGCTTCATTTATAATATAGTCGGTAAAGGTGGCGTACGTATATCCGTAACTTGCGTTCAGACTTAGTTCGTTGGTCAGGCTGGCGCGGAGGGATGCTTCTGCACCGTAGCTGTTGCTTTTGCCTGCATTGATTGTGGTACGTCCAAGACCGCTGCCGATAAATTGAGAGAGTTGCTGGTCACGGGTATCCATATAGAAAGCTGCAAGGTCGGCCCAGAGTTTTCCTTCCCACAAAGTGAGATGAGTACCCACCTCATAATTCCATGAATATTCCGGTTTATAGGTGGTTGCATCTTTTACTTCGGGTATAGCAGGCATTTTGTCTCCTATCATTCCTTCAATTAATGTGCTGTATTTTTCGAACTCCGCGCTTTTTTTAATGGCTTCTACCATCGAGTGCGCCTGTTGTCCGGTGATTATATCAGAAAACATTTGGACGTTATAGCCTCCCGAACGGTAACCCTTGGATACTGTAGCGTAAACGTTATTGCCTTTTCTCCATTCGTATTGTAAGGCAAACTTGGGTAATAATTGGACATAATCTTCAGATAGTTTACCATTGTAGGCAGCATCTGCTATCAGGTCTTTGGCGGTAATAACCATAGGGCCCATGGCAAAGTTGAAGTCGAAGTTGAGTGGGTCGCTTGCCGAATTGTACTTCATACTCATCTTTTCGTAGTCCAGACGAAGACCTACAGTGAAGGATAGTCCTTTGGTAAAAAGGTTATTGAAGGTTGATTGATGAAAAATGGCTCCGTTCCATATTGGAGTATCAAAGTTGCCACTGACTCTTAACGTAGGGTTAAGAACACTCATGCTCATCTTAGGTGCTTTATTCCCTAAATTTTCAAAGATGCTGTTGGTATTTCCTTCAATAGTTTCTTTTACCCCGTCTTCTTTGAAGGTAACCGGACCGTCTGTATTCAATGTCTGATAGAATCCAAAGATACCTGTTGTCCATTCCCACTTACGGTTGGGCTTCGATTTAAGCACAATTTCTTCTGAAATAGTATTTAGTTTCTGCTTCTGGGTAAGATTGAATATGTTCTTTTCAGTAAAGTCCTGGTCGAGAAACATTCGGTCTTTCAGATGCTGATAACCGGTAACAGCGCTTAGGATGAAATTCTTGGCTTGATATTCGACATTAAATCCTGCATTCAGCAGGTTACGGTAGTAGTTGCTTCTATCATTATATGCAATCTTTCCGATCATTTCTTCCCGTTCTTCAGTCTTTCCCTTGTTGACGCCTTCCTGGGTGATGCCTGTGTAAAAGTAAGGATATCCTCCTTGGTCACTATATTCGTAGCTGACATTCAAGTCTAGTTTAAGGTTATCTTTCGGCAGATAAATACCTCTGAACCGTCCACCTCCTGCATTGCCTTTGTCTACCCGTTCATTATTGCGTGCAGAGTTTTGATAGAATCCTCCGGTATGTTCGTAGAATCCTCCGGTAGAAAAGGCGAATTGGTCGGATATACGGTGGTAATGTGTTAACGATACATTGTAGTCATTATAAGTTGCTGCTCCCATACGGATATCTGTACCTTGATATGTGAAAGGTGACTTGGTGTGTACCTTGATCAGCCCGCCCATTGTATTACGTCCATACAAAGTTCCTTGCGGACCGCGGAGTACATCAATACGTTCTATGTCGGAGTAGTTGAAATCGAAAGCTGATTTATCAATATAGGGTATGTTGTCTACATAGAGTCCGATAGCCGGTGTGTTGATACGTGAACCAATCCCCCGAATATAGATAGAAGTAGTCAGCTTTGATCCATACTCCGGAATGAAAATATTCGGAATGAGTCCGGATAATCTTTTCACGGAGTTCACTTGGTTAGCCTGCATGTCTTTCTGTGACAATACAGTTGTAGCTGCCGGCAGCTCACGTAGTTTCCGGTTTTCTTTCGGAGTGGCGATCACTACCACTTCTTCGATGTCTACTACTTTAAGAGAATCTTTAGGGAAATCTTCAGCCCATGTTGTTCCTGTCGTCAGGAGTGTGAGGGCAATCATAATATTCTTTGTTTTCATTCGCAGTTAATTTGTCTGGTGCAAAGTAACGGCAAATATATAAGGTAGGCAATCCTCATTTATTAGGATTATGCCTCATATTTTAAGAAATCAGATTCGGTCCGCCTCTATGTATCCGTTCATTACGGCATAGATGGTTAATCCTGATACAGACTTGATTCCAAGTTTTTCCGTGATGTTTTTCCTGTGGGTGATGACGGTAGTCAGACTGATATTCAGTTTGTCGGCAATTTCTTTGTTGATTAATCCTTTGGTAATCAGAACCAGTACTTCTATCTCACGGGCAGATAAGATTTCCTGATGTACCTCCGGCATGGCAATCGGGGGCATATCTTTTACAGGATAGCCGTTGTGGTGTGCATGTTGATGAAGCTTCAAAAGACTTTTCACCAGTTTCTCTTCGGGTTCGTAGATATTGAGTACAGGCACACCCGACAGTTGGAATTGCGGGCTGTCACTGGCCAGCACAATTGTTTTCCGCTTTCGGGGGAGGAAGAAGGCATTGTGTTCAACATAGATTTGCGCCGAGATGAAGTAATGGGCATACATGTCCGGGGTATCATCCATTAGTTCACTGAAACTATGGAAAGTACGGATAGTTGCCATTGGAATAATTTCTTCCAATATACTTTTCAGTCCGAGACAAGTGAGGGTATTGGACTCGATAATGGCTATTTCAGGTTTGTAGTTCATTTGACCGTAGAATATTTATTAATGATTGATATAATTAGCTACCGCTTCCGCACACCGTTCTCCATCGACTCCTGCCGAAACAATTCCACCTGCATACCCTGCACCTTCTCCGCAGGGAAACAGTCCGCGAACAGTGACGTGCTGTAACGTCTCCTTATCCCGTACGATGCGGACTGGCGAAGAAGTGCGGGTTTCCACACCAATCATCACCGCTTCATTCGTAAGGAAACCGTGACTGGTACGCCCAAACTGCTGAAAACCGAGAGATAATCTTTTGCTGATAAAATCCGGCATCCAAAAATGAAGCGGAGAAGAAATCAGCCCCGGACTGTAGGAAGATTCCGGTAAATCAAAACTTAATTTCTTGCGAGTAAAGTCCAGCATACGTTGCGCCGGTGCCGTTTGGCGCCTGCCACCCTGCAACCAGCATTGACGTTCCAACTCCTCCTGAAAGTGAAGGGGAGTAAGTTGAGTATTGAGAGTCGAGAGCTGAGAATTGCTCAGCAATGGATTAATGGCTAATAACTGCTCATTTTGTTGCGCAGCCCATTCTCCATTTTCCATTTTCCATTCTCCATTAATTAAATCTTCCGGTTGAATCTCTACCACCATTCCTGAGTTACTCCAACGCGATCCGCGGTTAGAAGGAGACATTCCGTTTACTACAACTTGTTCCGGTCCGCTGGCGGCAGGAACAACGAAACCGCCGGGACACATACAGAAGCTATAAACTCCTCTGCCTTCAGCTTGTGTCACGAAGTTGTATTCGGCAGCAGGAAGGTATTTCCCCCGCCCGTTCTTATTGTGGTATTGTATCTGGTCGATCAGCATAGCCGAATGTTCCAGCCGGACACCGACAGCGATTCCTTTGGCTTCTATCGTAACACCGTTTGCAGCCAGCCAGCGATATACATCCCTTGCGGAATGTCCGGTTGCCAGTATCACAGGACCGAGAAAAGTCTTTCCTGTGTTGGTTTCAATACCTTTGATTTCGTTGTTCTCAATAATCAGTGCATCCATTCTGGTCTGAAAATGCACCTCTCCACCACACTCGATAATCGTATTCCGCATATTCTCAATGACACGCGGGAGTTTGTCTGTCCCAATGTGAGGATGGGCATCGGCCAGTATAGCCGCAGAAGCTCCGTGCTGACAGAATACATTCAGTATCTTGTCTATATTTCCTCTTTTCTTGCTACGGGTGTAAAGTTTTCCATCCGAATAGGCTCCTGCGCCTCCTTCGCCAAAACTATAGTTCGATTCCGGATCTACGGTATGTTCTCTGCTGATTTGTGCCAGATCTTTTTTCCGTTCGCGCACATCTTTTCCCCGTTCTACGATAACCGGACGTAGTCCGAGTTCGATGAGGCGTAAGGCGGCAAACAGTCCGCCGGGACCGGCACCTACTACGATAACCTGTGGCTTGCCTTCCACATTATTATATATAGTGCGTTCGTATTCATCCTCCTTGGGCATCTCATTAATGTATGCCCGTACCTTCAGGTTGACAAAGATAGTCCGTTGACGTGCATCGATGCTCCGTTTCAGTATTCGGGTAGCAGTGATATTACGCAGGTTAATGCCTTTTTCTTTAGATATATATTCTTTCAGTCGCTGTTCGTTTGCTGCGATTTCGGGAAGGATGCGGAGTTGGTATTCTTGTGTCATGGATTTATTTTAATTTAAACTTATCCGAAGAGTGCTCTGAATGCCTCTTCCACCTTTCTTACAGGTACTAATTCTATTTTTAGTTTTTGGGTATCAATCCCTTGCAGATTATATTTAGGAAGCAGGAACCGTTTGAATCCTAACTTTTCCGCTTCTCCGATTCGCTGCTCTATTCGATTTACGGGGCGTATCTCTCCCGACAGACCGATTTCTCCTGCCATACAGACTTCCGGTTCGACAGCCGCATCCATATTGGAAGAAAGGATGGCACTGATCACTGCCAGGTCAATAGCCGGATCATTCACCTTCAATCCTCCGGCAATATTCAGAAACACATCTTTCTGCGCAAGCTTGAAGCCTACGCGCTTTTCGAGGACAGCCAGAAGCATATTCATTCTCCTTATATCGAAGCCGGTTGCCGACCGTTGAGGATTTCCATAGACGGCAGAACTCACCAAAGCCTGCGTCTCAATCAGGAACGGGCGTACTCCCTCGATAGCAGAAGCAATCGCTACTCCGCTCATCCCTTCATGATCCTGACTTAACAATAACTCCGAAGGATTGCTGACCTGACGTAATCCGTCCTGACGCATTTCGTAAATACCTAGTTCGGCAGTGCTTCCGAATCGGTTCTTGATGCTTCGCAGAATACGGTACATATAATGCTGGTCTCCTTCAAACTGGAGAACTGTATCTACAATATGCTCCAGTACCTTTGGCCCTGCAATACTGCCTTCTTTATTTATATGTCCGATCAGCAGGACGGGTGTATGCGTTTCTTTGGCAAAACGGAGAATCGATGCCGAACATTCCCTTACCTGGGCAATGCTTCCGGGAGATGATTCAATATTTTCCGTGGAAATAGTCTGTATGGAGTCGATAATGACCAGGTCGGGACTGGTGTTCTTGATATGCACGTAAATCTGTTCAAGTGAAGTTTCACAAACGATCAGACAGTCGCTGGAGACTTCCGAAAGGCGGTCGGCGCGTAGTTTCAGCTGTCGTGCGCTTTCTTCACCGGATACATAGAGAATCTTCTTGTCCGGCATACGCAAGACAGTCTGCATGACGAGTGTCGATTTTCCGATTCCTGGTTCGCCGCCGATCAAAACCAGAGAGCCGGGCACAAGTCCTCCGCCCAATACACGATTCAGTTCGTCGTCGTGCATATTGATGCGCGGCTCATCATCGGCTTCTATTTCGCTGAGGATAACAGGTTTCGCTTTCTGCGTCTCGATGCCCGATACCGGACGGCGGTTAGTCGTTTCTTTCCGTACGATCTCTTCTACATACGTATTCCATTCTCCGCACGACGGACACTTGCCCACCCATTTCGGTGATTCCTGTCCGCAGTTACTGCATACATATACGGTTTTTTCTTTTGCCATTTTCTTTTTCCTTTAATATAAGAACCCGAATGCCCATAACGGAATTTTGTTTCCTGCTGAATATTCTATATCATCTGCGGCTATAAATGCCTTTTTGCTGCCAGCTATCTGTTTTCCGTCCTTACTTTTTCCGCCAACTTCTATTGTGTATTTGCTGTCTATCGTGTAGTCTGCACTACGTGTACAGTATTCTACTCTATGCAGATAAGAAAGTTGGTTCACCATAAATACTTCTCTCAATGTGCCCTTGTTCACATCCTTGAAAGTCAGCGCATAAAGTAAATTGGTATTTTCCATGTATATCTTATCCGGTTTTTGTAGCTTTTTGATAGAGTCATTGTCCGAATAAAGAAGATGAATTAACTTGGCTCTGTCCAAATATTGCAGATAGGCCAGAATGGTGGTACGCGAGAGTTCTGCCAGGGCAGAGAGCTTAGTGATATCCACCATAAACGGAACTTCGGAGGAAAGGATACCTAACAGGCTTTTCAATTTCCGTACATTACTGATATCTACTCCACATTGTTGGGGAAGTTCAATCTCAAGTATCAAATTCGTTATATTCTCGATTCGTGTATAATACTCTGCATTTCCTTCCAGATAAAAAGGATAATACCCATGTTTCAGATAATCCTCAAAATGAGCCAGTGGTCTGCATTGAGAGTTGACCTCATTGCAAATTCCGTCACTGCTCTCCAAGATCTCTTCCAATGTATAGGGGCGGATATGAATCTGATGAAATAACTTCAGATATTCACGGTAAGAGAGTCCTTGCATATTGTATGATATGCATCGGCGTGACAAATCTGCTTCTGCATTCAGAAGTTGAAGTAAGGAGGAGCCTGTGAATACTATTTTCAGTTCGGGAAACTCGTCATATATATTTTTAATCTCCTTGCTCCAGGATGGATATTTATGTACTTCATCCAGAAAGAGACATTTTCCTCCTTTCAGATAAAACTGTTCAGCCAATTCGCTAAGCGTATGTTGAGTGAAATACAGACTATCCAGACTTGTGTATAAGGCGCTCTGACTATCGTTTGCATAATGAAGTTTCAGGTATTGAAGCATTAAAGTCGTTTTTCCGACTCCACGTGCTCCGCGGATGGCAATCAGTCGGTTATCCCAATTGATTGTATCCATTAAGCTCCTGATATAAGTAGTGGAAGTGGCTGTTAGTAACCTTTTATATCTTCTGATTAGTGTATCCATATCCTTATTTGTTTTCTATGGAATACAAAAATAGGCATAATTTGTTCAACGCGCAAAACAAAATCGGATAAAATCTGTTCAACGCATTAAACAAAAGGTCCTTCATAGAGTGATCTCACCAGCTATCGACCGATTCATACGATCACGAACCTCATCCGGAGTATATCCGTGTCCCAATAAGAACATCAATTTAGTCACGGCCGATTCTGTCGTACTGTCATATCCGGAGACCACTCCTGCCTGTAGTAGCTGGTACCCTGTTTCGTAACGTTCCATCTCCACCATTCCGGCATTGCACTGGGTTACATTGACAATGACAATCCCCTGCGCACTGGCCTGACAAAGCCTGCGGATAAACCATTCCTTTCGGGGAGCATTGCCGGAACCATACGTTTCGAGTACGACCGCTTTTAATCCTTTGGTCCCTAACATCGTAGCTATTACATTCTCCTGAATGCCGGGGAATAACTTGAGAACCACGATGTTCGTATCCAATAAATAATGTGGCACTAACTCCTGCTTGCTTTTGTTGACATGAATCTGTGCCTGATTATATTTAATGTGAATACCTGCTTCCGCCAATACCGGGTAATTGAATGAGCGGAATGCGTTGAAGTTTTCCGCGTTCATCTTTGTCGTACGGTTTCCCCTCATCAGATGATTCTCAAAGAAGATGCAGACTTCCGGAACGAGTGCTTTCCCCTCCTTATCCTGTGCGGCGGCAATTTCGATACTTGTCATCAGGTTTTCCTTGCCGTCCGTGCGGAGCACCCCTATCGGGAGTTGGGAGCCCGTAAGGATCACAGGTTTGTCCAGTCCTTCCAGCATAAAACTCAGGGCGGAGGCTGTATAAGCCATCGTATCCGTTCCGTGCAAAATGACGAAGCCATGATAGAGATCATAGTTCTCATGAATAATGTGTACCAGCTTTCTCCACATATCGGGTTCCATGTCCGAAGAGTCCATCGGAGGGTCAAACTGATAAGTATCAATCGGGAAGTTGAATTTTTGCAATTCGGGGATATGCCTCTGGAGTTGTTCGAAGTTGAAGTTCTCCAATGCGCCTGTTGCGGTGTTTTCAATCATTCCAATTGTCCCACCGGTGTATATTAACAATACGGAAGTATTTAACGGGGTCATATGCTGTTTTTATGCTGTTGTTTTTGCAAATATAATAATATAAACGATATATAAATAGCAAAATGTCATAAAAGTGCAGGGCTTTTATGGGAGGGAAAAGAGACGGGATGTTCTTTTTATCAGAAAAAAACCGAAAAAAGTGATAGATTGAACGTTTTTATTATTACTTTTGCGACACTTATCAAAAACAATGGTAGAAACAGAGACTATGATGAAGTACTATCCACATACAGTCACATCCATGTGTACCATGACCCTTTGGGGTTAATGGATAGTATTTGTGTATCTACGTGATTCACGCCTGTGTAAGTAGGCAAAACTCAATTTTAATTTTTTCGTAAACAACCAATCACCCTGTAATAACTATACTCGAGGGGATTGTATTTAAATATGTATCTTCATGAAAGTAATGAAATTCGGCGGAACGTCCGTAGGTTCCGTGAACAGCATTTTAAGTGTAAAGAGAATTGTAGAGTCGGCCAGTGAGCCGGTAATTGTAGTTGTTTCCGCGTTAGGGGGCATCACTGACAAATTGATTAATACATCGAAGATGGCGGCAGCCGGAGATTCGGCCTACGAAGGAGAATTCCGCGAAATCGTCTATCGTCATGTGGAGATGATTAAAGAAGTGATTCCTGCCGGAGCAGGGCAAGTGGCATTGCAACGTCAGATTGGCGAATTGCTGAATGAGTTGAAAGACATTTTCCAGGGTATCTATCTGATCAGAGACCTTTCCCCGAAAACATCGGATACCATTGTCAGCTATGGCGAACGTCTTTCGTCCATCATCGTTGCCGAACTGATCGATGAGGCAAAATGGTTTGATTCGCGTACTTTTATCAAGACTGAAAAGAAGCATAATAAACATACGATTGATGCCGATCTGACTAATCAGTTAGTAAAAGAGGCTTTCCATTCCATTCCGAAAGTATCGTTGGTTCCCGGATTTATTTCTTCGGATAAGGTGTCGGGAGATGTAACGAATCTCGGTCGTGGTGGTTCGGATTATACGGCTGCCTTGCTTGATA
>OAWS01001212.1_pt1 | contig 14361 bp, 9 predicted proteins | sample 1517141 | NCBI WGS metagenome assembly OAWS01 (sample SAMEA2580173, study PRJEB22360) | human gut metagenome | biome: human gut; feature: human-associated habitat; material: faeces | place: Denmark | collected 2008/2010
AGAAGAGGAAATATATAGAGACAGTATTTTCTAAATTAGTAAATTTATTTGATATAGAAAGAATAAGAGTACAATCTATTTTAGGATTTCGATTAAGATTGGAACAATGTTTATTAGTTTATACAATAAAAAATGAACTAGCACAATGAGTATATTATATGTAGTATATAAATATTATTAGAGAAAAAGATAGACAAATTTGCCTATCTTTTTCTTTTTTTATTATTGTACTCGTTTAAACATCTTTTCCAAATCATAAGTACTAAATTTTATAATAGTTGGTCTGCCGTGTGGGCAAGTGTATGGTAAAGTTGTTTGAGCAAGTTCATTTAAGATTATCTTCATCTGTGTGATATTTAAGACATCGCCTGCTTTGATAGCTGCTTTGCAAGCTGTCATAGCTAAACAGGAATGACGGATTTCTTGAGGAGTAGGTGTGTGCAACTGAGAAAGTGAAATTAAAATTTCACGGAAAATATCTTCACTTTCTTGTGGTTTTATATCAGCGGGAACTTCTTTTAAACGGATTTGATTTTGTCCTGCTAATTCCACGTTAAAGCCTAAATCATATAAAATTTGTTGATTTTCTTCGATTAGAGTTAATTCACTATTATTTACATCTAAAAATAAATGCATTAATAATGGTTGAACAGGAATTCTCTCAGTTTGTTTAGCAAATTTATCATATAAAATGCGTTCATGTGCAGCATGTTGGTCAATGATGTACATTCCTCCATTAGGGCCTTGAGCAACAATGAAGCAATCATCAATTTGCCCAATTGGAGTTAGGTTGACAGCTTCTTTTAATAGTTGAGTAGAATTTTGACAATTTGTTAAGTTTTCTTTAGATGAAATATTTATATCTGTTTGAGGCTTTGTGGTAGTATTTGTTTGGTAATCTTGAATGGCGGTTTCTTGAATAGTATTGCTGTGATGATTAGATAAATTAGGGTGAAGTGTTTCTCTTGCTTGGCGAAATTTATTTAAATCTGCTGTTAAAGAAGTTGTATTATTTTTTAATGATGATGTATAGTTGATTGAATTTTGTTTAAATGAATTTGCAGAAGTAGATGGCATATTTTCTGATAAATCCATATTGATTTGTTCAGGCACTGTTTTTTCAATATGCAATGCTTTATCTGTTACAGGAATAGCAAAATCACTTAAAGCTTGATTATCACTAGGTTTTACAGCTTCTAAAACAGCATGGTATATAGTCTTGAATAATAAGGATTCATCTTCAAATTTTATTTCTGCTTTTTGAGGATGTACATTGATATCAATAGTTCGTTTGTTGATTTCGATATTTAAAATAACAAAAGGATATCCAGATTTTGGCAGTAATGAATGGTAAGCATTGTCGATTGCTTTGGAAATAATTCTACTATTGACCACGCGACCATTGATGACGAATGTTTGCCAAGAGCGAGAACTGCGGATAATAGCAGGTTTAGAAATGAAGCCTGTTACTTTGATATCGTCAGTTATCGCTTCGATGGGCAATAATTCTTCGCTGACTTTAGTACCATAGATACATTCAATAGCATCATATAGAGAGCCATTGCCTGGGGTAGTGATAGCTATTTTATTATTATTAATCAATTTAAAAGCAATATTAGGTTTAGATAAAGCTAATTTTATGATAAAATCATTTATTTTATTTGCTTCTGTGGTAGTGGTTTTGAGAAATTTTTTACGAGCAGGTACATTGAAAAATAAATCTTCTACTTTGATAGTAGTACCGATATTACAGCCCATATCTTCAATTTCATCAATGCGACCACCTGTTAATTTTATAGTAGTGCCTAAATCATCTTGTGGGCGACGTGTAATCAAATTAAATCTTGATACAGCAGCGATAGATGGCAAGGCTTCACCACGGAAACCTAGAGTATCTATAGACATCAAGTCATCTACTTGTTTGATTTTACTAGTAGCATGACGCAAGATAGCTAGTCTAGCATTTTGATTATCCATGCCATCACCATTATCAGTAACGCGCATAAAAGATGTTCCACCAGCTAAGATTTCTACTTCGATTTTATCCGCATGAGCATCTATGGAATTTTCTACAAGTTCTTTGATTACAGAAGCTGGTCGCTCGACAACTTCACCAGCTGCTATTTTATCGACAGTGATATCATCTAAAATATGAATAGAAGTCATAATATCACTCCTCTTGTTTAGCTTGTTGTTGTAATTCGTATAATTTATTCATAGCATCAAGTGGTGTCATACTCATTAAATCTAATTCTTTTAATTGAGTGCTTATACTTACGCCGAATAAAGTTGGCATTTCTGCTACTTGCATGAATTTCAATTTTTTAGTTGGGTTAGCAGTTAAAGTTGGTATTTTTTCTTGATAATCAGCTGTTTCAGTATCTTCTTGATTATCTTGAAGATAATTTATTTCTGAAGTGGTGTCATTTGTGATAGCTGTATCTTGTTTTAGTGTAGTATCTATATTGTTTTCATCAGAATTATTTTTAGAAATAATAGTTTTTTCTTTAGTAGGAGCTGTATTTTCTAAATCAATGAGAATTGTTTCCGCACGTTTGACGACTTCTTGAGGTAATCCAGCTAATTTAGCAACATGAATACCATATGATTTATCAGCACTACCGCGAATAATGCGACGTAAGAAGGTTACATCAGAGCCTTTTTCTTTTACGGCAATACAATAATTTTTTACATGAACATCATCTTCTAAGTCAGTTAGTTCATGGTAATGCGTAGCAAATAAAGTTTTAGCTCCAATATGGTCGCGTATATGTTCAATAACAGCACGAGCAATACTCATACCATCGTACGTGCTTGTACCGCGTCCAATTTCATCTAAAATGACAAGACTTTTATTTGTAGCGTATTTTAGAATATGAGATACTTCATTCATTTCTACCATGAAAGTACTTTGTCCGCTGACTAAATCGTCGCTAGCACCTATACGTGTAAAAATTTTATCCACAGGGGAAATTGAAGCTTCACGAGCAGGTATGAAAGAGCCTACTTGTGTCATCAATGTGAGTAGAGCTGATTGTCGCATATATGTTGACTTACCAGCCATATTAGGGCCAGTGATAATCATGATTTCATTTTGAGCATTATCCAAATGGGTATCATTTGGCACGAATAAATCTCGATTTAAAATGCGTTCAACAAGAGGATGTCTTCCATCTTTGATATGGATAGTGCCATCATCTAATAGTTTTGGACGAATATAATTATATTCATCACCTGCTTGAGCTAAGCTTACTAAAACGTCTAAAATAGCTATTTCATGAGCAGTATTTTGAATGGAGCTTATTTTCGTTTTTAAGATATCGCGAAGCTCTGCAAAGAGGTTATATTCTAATTGAACAATTTTTTCTTGTGCACCGAGAATTTTAGTTTCAAATTCTTTGAGTTCTGGTGTGATATAGCGTTCAGCATTGGCTAAAGTCTGTTTACGAATATAATTTTCAGGTACCATCTCTGTAGAGCTATGGCGGACTTCGATATAATAGCCAAATACTTTGTTATAACCGATTTTTAAGGATTTGATACCAGTTTTATTTTTTTCGTCTTCTTCCATTTGCTGTAAAAGACGTTTACTGTTTTTAGCGATATTGCGATATTCATCTAATTCTTGATTGTAACCATCTTTGATGAAGCCACCTTCACGGATAGAAAAGCTAGGGTCTTCAACAATTGCTTTATCGATTAAAACTACTAAATCATCATAAGTAGAAATCTTTTGATGAATATTTACTAATAATTTAGCAGTGGCTTTAGCTAAGGATTTTTTTATAGCAGGCAATACATATAATGAAAATTTTAGGGCATTCATATCGCGGGCATTAGCTGTGCCGACTTCCATACGAGTCAATAATCTTTCAAAGTCATAGATTTCTTTTAATTGTTCACGAAGATTATTACGCAAGGAAAAATCAGATACAAGATTAGCTACAGCATCTAAGCGGTCATTTATCTTTTTAGGGCTAAGTAATGGATATTCTAGCCATTTACGTAAAAGACGGCTCCCCATAGCTGTTTTGGTGAAGTCTAAAACATCATATAATGTATCTTTTTTGCCACCATCGCGAAGATTGCGAGTTATTTCTAAGTTGCGTAAAGTGTAGGTATCAATAAATAGAGATTTTGAAGAGTCTAAATAAGTTAATTTATTCAGATGAGTTAAATCTGTTTTTACTGTTTCATGTAAATATTCAAGTAAAGTAGCGATTGCCTTATGAGCGATTTTATTATCTGGGCGATTATGCACATCAAAATGTTGGAGCATGAGGTCTTCGATTTGTGATGTGATTTCAGTCAATTCATTAACTAAGCAATTGTTTAAACGAAGAGATAAGAAATTTTTTAATTCACGTTCATAAGAAAAAGGCTTAATTAATAATAATTCTGGCATCATCAAGCGATAAAGTTCGTCAAATAATAATTGGCAACGGTCAGGGCCATCATAAATACTATAGAAGCATTCGCCAGTGGAGATATCAGCACCAGCTAGATAAATAGTGTGATTTTCTTCATAGATTAAAGCTATATAATTGTTTTTACTGCTAGTCAAAGCAGATTCGTTCATCACTGTACCAGGAGTGATGATTTTGATAACTTCACGTTTTGTAAGTCCTTTTGCTTTAGGGTCGCCGATTTGTTCACAAATAGCTACTTTATAGCCTTTATTTACTAATTTATTAATATAAGATTCAGCAGCATGATAAGGCACTCCACACATAGGAATGCCATCACCTGCTGTACTTCTTTTAGTTAAAGTGAGTTCTAATTCTTTGGAAACGAGTATAGCATCGTCCAAAAACATTTCATAAAAGTCACCTAGACGAAAGAATAATATTTGGTCTGGGTGTGCATTTTTTACAGTTTGATACTGTTGCATCATTGGAGTGAGTTTCAAAATTTACGCCTCCAATTCACCTTTTAATACCCATGTCTGTGGATGTGTGATTTTTACTTTAACTAAATCGCCGATTTGTTCATCTTTATGATCCCAAAGTATAATTTTATTTGTACGAGTATGACCTGTATAGACATTAGGATCTGTTTTACTAGGCCCTTCAACCATAACTTCTACTGTTTTATTTAATAAAGATTGATTTATTTCTAAGCTGATTTCATTTTGAGCGTCCATTAATTTATGGAGACGTTCTTTTTTGAGTTCTTGAGGAACTTGATTTTCCATAGTAGCTGCTGGTGTACCAGAACGTTTGGAATACAAGAATGTATAAGCTGCGTCATAGCGAATTTCTTTTAAGAATTCAAGCATTTGAGCGAAATCTTCATCTGTTTCTCCAGGGAAACCTACGATTAAATCAGTAGTGAAACTAGCTTCAGGGAATTGACTACGGATTTTAGCTACAAGTTCTTTATAATAAGCTGTAGTATAACCGCGGTTCATAGCTTTGAGCATTTTGTCAGTACCATATTGAACTGGCAAATGGAAATGTTCACAGATATGTTTGCTATTTTTTATAGTTTCGATAACTTTATCTGTTAAATCACGAGGGTGAGAAGTCATATAACGAATACGTTCAATGCCTTCGATTTTATCTACCATAGCAAGTAAATCAGCAAAATCAGCATCATCTCTATCTTTTCCGTAGGAATTAACATTTTGACCGAGTAAAGTAACTTCTTTTACACCATTTTGAGCGAGTTTTGTTATTTCAGCAACGATTTCCTGCGGTGCACGACTGCGTTCACGACCGCGAACATAAGGAACGATACAGTAAGTACAGAAATTATTGCAACCATACATAATAGGCACGAAGGCAAATAGAGAATTATTTTCCGCTGGTTCTACATTTGGTGGCATATCATAATCACCAGCTAATTTGACGATATGACCACGAGAAGCATAGATTTCTTCTAATACAGCAGGTAAATCATACATTTTATTTGTGCCAAGTACAAAATCTACATGAGGAGCTTTTTTAAATATAGCATCGCCATCTTTTTGTGCCATACAGCCTGTGATACCTAAAATTAGATTTGGTTTTTGCTGTTTTAAATGTTTGATTTCGCCAATTTTGCCGTAAATTTTCTTTTCGGCACTTTCACGAACACAGCAAGTATTGATGATAATGATATCAGCGTCTTCTAATTTTTCGGCAGGTTTATAGCCCATGCGTTCTAACTGACCTGCGAAGCGTTCACCATCGGAAAAATTCATCTGACAGCCATAAGGTAAAATTTTATATAATAATTGTTTATGACTTAACAAAAGATACATCCTTTCTAAAAATAAATTGAATTGTAATTAAATAACTAAGATAAGAATAGCCACCAGCTAATTAATACTGGTGGCTATATCCACAATAGAATAATTATATCATTTTCTAAAATGGACTTCAATACTTAGTGATTTTGAAGACGGCAAGTATAAATATCAGCATTACCTCCAAAAGTGAATTCTATAAAAGACTTGATTGCAGAAATAAAAACAAAAGCTCAACAATTGAAAAAGGATAATAAGAATGAATGGATTTTGGGCTGGGGTTATGATGAAGGGAAATTCGCTGAAAAACGTTCTATAACTCGTTGGGATTTAGATGAAGGAACAGAAGATTTTCCTGTGGCAATCATTCGTACTTGCGGTCATATAAGATGTGTAAATAGTAAAGCATTAGCTCTAGCAGGAATAGATAAGAATACGAAAGACCCAGAAGGTGGGCAAATTGAACGTGATGAATTTGGTGAGCCTACAGGTGTTTTAAAAGAAAATGCTAGAAATTTAGTTTTGCCTTATATACCTGAATTAAATGAAACTGAAAAAGTGCAGAATTTAGTAGATTTAGGCGATTTATTAACTTCACAAGGTATAGTGGCTGTCTGTGATATGGGCAATTTGGATAAATCCGATAATTATACTTATTATAAAGAAGCAATAGCAAAAGGTTTTAAACAAGAAATTTCTATGTATTATATGTGGGATTTCTTTATGCATGACAAGGATTTCGCTATTAGCAAGGAAAAACAAAATAATGATAATCAAGTATTTGTTGTTGGATTGAAATTAATTGGTGATGGCAGTGTATCTGGTAAAACTGCGTGGATGGATAAGCCTTATTTAAATAGCGATAGTTGCGGTATAAGTGTATGTTCTGATGAACAATTAGAGACTGCAATTGATTTTTGTAAGCAAAATAAATGTCAATTATCCGTACATGCTATGGGAACAAATGCCATAAAACGCGTGGTGGATAGAGTTTATGCAGAAAAAGATTGGCTCAATCAAGATAGACCATATGTAAGAGTTGAACATATTACTTTACCTAGTCAAGATAGCATTAATAAAGCCGTAGAAAAAAATATTGGTTTTGTAACTCAACCTATTTTCCTTTATGCAGAGATAGAAAGTTATTTACAAAATTTGGGCGAAGATATCATGAAAGAATGTTATCCAATAAAATTTTTATTAGAGCAAAAAGTAAATCTATGTTTTTCTACAGATGCACCGGCAACATCATGGGCTGTGCCATCTGATCCATTTGTATGTATCAAAGGAGCTGTTACAAGAAAAGCTTATGATGGTACGGATTGTGGTGATGACCAAATCATAGATATGAAAACTGCGATAATTTTATATACAAAAAAATCGGCACAAATTGCAGGTTTTAAAAATCTTGGTCAATTGAAAACAGGATATAAAGCAAATTTCATAACACTTGATAGAGATATTTTTGCTATAAATCCTCAAGATGTTGATAAGGTAAAAGTTAATAAAACTTATATTAATGGCAAATGTGTTTTTGCTAGATAAGCTGAAAATGTTAAATAATATTTAATAAATATGAGAAAATAAGAGAGAATTCTATAGTATTATGGAATTCTCTCTTATTTATATTGATGTATTTGTAAAAATCAGATTATTTTTATTTAAAGAGTAGAAAATAAATACAGCTTGCTATATAATATTAAGGAATATAACTTTTATTTTTGTAAAAAGAAATGAAGTATATTAATAATAGAGAGGGATTTATAATATTTTTGTTATAAATTTGAAAGGAAGTTCTTTATGAATTCAAAAAATGAAAATTTAGCCATGTTATGTGATTTTTATGAATTTACAATGGGAAATGGCTATCTAAAAAATAATTTACATAAAAAAAATGTGTATTTTGATGTATTTTTCCGTAATATTCCTGATGATGGTGGTTTTGCTATAGCAGCTGGCTTACAACAAGTAATAGAATATATAAAAGATTTACATTTTGATAAAGAAGATATTGAATATTTTCGTTCTAAAAATATGTTCAGTGAAGATTTCTTAGAATATCTAGCTGATTTTAAATTCACAGGGGATATTTATGCTGTTCCTGAAGGAACTTGTATTTTCCCTCGTGAACCAATTATGACTATTAAAGCTCCTGCTATTGAAGCACAGATTTTAGAAACTTTTATTTTATTGACTTTAAATCATCAATCTCTTATTGCTACAAAAGCAAATCGTATAGTAAGAGCTGCTCAAGGTAGACCTGTGTTAGAATTTGGTTCTCGTCGTGCTCAAGGTGCAGATGGTGCGGTAAAAGGTGCTAGAGCTGCATATATTGGCGGTTGCGCTGGAACAGCTTGCACACTTACTGATGAACTCTATCAAGTGCCAGCTAGTGGTACTATGGCCCATGCTTGGGTGCAGATGTTTGATTCTGAATATGAAGCATTTAAGGCTTATTGTGAAATTTATCCTCATAATGCAGTGTTATTAGTAGACACTTATAATACTTTAAAAAGTGGTGTACCAAATGCTATTCGCGTATTCAAAGAAATGCTTGTGCCACAAGGTATTACTAATTTTGCAATTCGTTTGGACTCTGGGGATATTTCTTATTTATCTAAACAAGCTAGAAAAATGCTTGATGAAGCAGGTCTTACAAATTGTAAAATCGTAGCATCTAATGCTTTAGACGAACATTTAATCCGTGATTTATTAATGCAAGGTGCTAAAGTAGATGTATTTGGTGTAGGTGAAAGAATGATTACTTCAAAATCTGCACCTGTGTTTGGCGGTGTATATAAATTAGTAGCTATTGAAAATGAAAATGGTGAAATTACACCAAAAATTAAACTCAGCGAAAATATCTCTAAAATAACAAATCCACATTTCAAAAAAGTATATCGTTTGTATGATAAAGAAACTGGTAAAGCTATCGCTGATGAACTTTGCTTATATGATGAAACAATTGATACAACAAAAGAACATACTATTTTTGATCCAAATGCTACATGGAAACAAAAAACTCTCACTAATTTCACTGCTAGAGAATTACAAGTTCCTATCTTTAAAAATGGTGAATGTGTATATGAAAGCCCATCTATAGAAGAAATAAAAGCATATTGTCAAAAAGAAGTGAAAACTTTATGGGACGAAGTAAAACGCTTTGAAAATCCACATCGTTATTATGTAGATTTATCTCAAAAATTATGGGATATTAAAAAAGAATTATGCGTTAAAAATGCAATGAAAAGCAAATAATAAATAAAATTCATTTTTCTTTTGTTTAAAAGAAAAACGAATCAAAAAGAAAATATCCCGCAATATTGATTTTACTTTGGCAAAAATAAAATCACGCCTACAACGCTCTAAACTCGCTACGCTCAAACAGTAGGACTAAAAACGTAGTCATAATTTTATTTTTGCCAATAGCTTTCAGCTACCGTAAAAGTCTGCTAATGCGGGAATGGTTAGGTATTATTGATATTTAAAAATTTATTTTCAATAACCTACGGTTACCACTAAAATTTATAATGCGGAAATAGTTTGGTATTATAATGAATAAAAAACGTAGTCATAATTTTATTTTTGCCAATAGCTTTCAGTTACTGTAAAAGTCTGCTAATACGGGAATAGCTAGGTGTTATTAATATTTAACAAAATTATTTTCAATAATCTACGGTTACCACTAAATTTATAATGTGGAAGTAGTTTGGTATTATGATGAATTAAGAGTGTAGTCGTGATTTTATTTTTACTAATAGTTTTCAGCTAGTGTAAAAGTCTGCTAATGTGGAAATGGTTAGGTGTTACTAATATTTAACAAAGTTATTTTCAATAACCTACAGTTACCACTAAAATTTATAATGTGGAAGTAGTTTGGTGTTATATTTTTGTAGTGTGTAAATTAAAGGCTAGAGTATAGTTTACTCTAGCCTTTTTGTTATTTTATGGGGTTGGATATGAGGTAATGGGGTTTTGTTCTGATGATGAAAGATGGAGTGGGGTTGTAGTGTAAGTATAGTTGTTGATTGTAGTAGTTAAATTCTAGGGTATCAATGAAGATGCCTTGGTTATAAACTAATTTTAAATTTAGTTTGTTATTTTGCCAACCATAGTTGGCGTAAGGGTTTTCATAGAAAATAGTTGTACAGGAATCAAAGTTATCATTTTCGAAATTAGTATTATTCTTTTGCCAAGCGTTTAGTTTAGCTAATAAATTATATTTTTTAGTGCTTAAAGTGATATTAATTCTGATGCAATCAGGGGCAATTTGGGAGAAAAAAATGGACTGTAAATTTAATGGATTACGGGAAAATTTAAATTCTTGTTGAAAGATTTCTGGAATAATGGAATTGTCATTAGGTAAATATGGTAAATGAAGTTTAGAAAGATAGTTATTTAAAGATGATAAATCTTGAGTAGAGGATTTATTATCTTTTTTTATTTGAGCTAAGAATTTCCATGTAGCAGATAAAATAGCTTGTTTTTGTTCGCTTTCAGCATTGCTAGTTATAGCTATGATCATATTTTCTTTGGGCAAGATAAGGCAATATTGACCGAAAAGACCAGCACAACGAAAGGCTTTTTCAGGTTGGCATTTCCAAAAATAATAGCCGTAGCCTAATTTGCTATCTGGAAAAACTTTATCATCGGTATTTATATATACTGTGAGTAATTTTTCAATATATTTTGGGGCTAGTAATTGTTTATTATTCCATGAGCCTTTATTGAGTATAAATTGACCAAATTTAGCTAAATCTTCTGTGGTCAAGCTTAAACCCCACGAGCCTTTATCGTAGTTTTGAGTATTTTTTTCCCAACTTATATTGGTTATATTTAAATGAGAAAAGAGTTTTTCTTGTAGATAAGTCAAAAGATTTTTGCCAGTTAATTCTTGAATGATGGCACTACATAAAAATGGGCAACGATTATTATAAAAGAAGGAAGTGCCAGGTTTTGTCTGTAATTTTAAAGAAAATGCTTCATTAATCCAATCATCTTTTAAATAAAAATCTTGAATTTCTTTGTCGATGAAGCCATAAGTCATGGATAATAAATGATGTATGGTGATGCTTTTAATATCTTCAGTAGGTTCAAAATTTAATTTGTGTTTTAAAAGTGAATAAATTGTGGTATCTAATGTAAATAATTTATCTTGGAGAGCAAACATCATAGCAACGGCGGTAAAAGATTTGCTCACAGAAAATAGAATCTGTTTTTCATGTTTATTATAAGGTGCAATATGAATTTTGGAGAGTAATTTATTATCTTTATAGATTACAAGTGAATGTAAGTTTAGATTAGTTAAGGTATCAACATATTGAAAAAAATAAGAAGGTGAGATACCTTCTTGTAAAAAATTATTGTTTATCATATATATTCCTCGATTAATAAAATAAATTTTTGCGCAAACGAACAGCAACATAGCTGGCAATTAATGTTTTGATGATATCACCAGGAATGAAAGGTAAAGCACCAATAGTGATGCCTTCTAAAATGGAAAGTTTCATAATAAAGCAAAGCATAGCTACACCAAAAATATAAGTGATAGGAATGACAGCAAGTCCTGCTAGAAAGAAGTTTTTGAAGGAGTTTTTATTTCCTTTTAAATAACTAGCGATAGGATAACTGACGATAAAGCCCCAAAGATAACCACCAGTTGGGGAGAATAAACAGTTGAAACCACCTGCGCCACCAGAGAATACAGGAAGACCGATAGCACCGATTAGCGTATAGACAATCATGATGATTAGAGTTTCTTTGGGTGTGGATAAAAATGCTGATAATAACATAGTTAAAGTAAGACAAGTAAACGGAACAGCAGTGACAGGGAAAGATATGTAAGCTGATATGCAGATGATAGCTACGCAAACAGCCATTTTTGATAGGGTTTTTGTTGTTAATGATGATGATGACATAAAATTATCTCCTTATATATTTATAAAATTGAATTTTATAAAGTATGTTTTGATATGATTATAAGAAAATAAAAAGATATAGTCAACTCTAAAGATATTTTTGGTTTACTATATTGTTAAGTTTTGATATTTTTATTTGATTATAAAAAAGTTTTTAATTACAATAGATTGTATAAAATCAACAATAGTATAGTAGGTGATTTCATGAAAATTATTGATAATATAAATAAAACGATGAAAGATGATTTGATAAAAGAAATAAAAAAGAATAGTAAAATATCTATAGCTTCAGCTTGTTTTTCTATATATGCTTATCAAGAATTAAAAAAGCAATTAGATAATATAGAACAATTAAGATTTATATTTACTTCACCAACTTTTATAAAGGAAAAAGTGGAAAAAGAAAAAAGAGAGTTTTATATACCTAGATTATCCAGAGAAAAAAGTTTATATGGAACAGAATTTGAAGTTAAGTTAAGAAATGAATTGACGCAAAAATCCATTGCAAAAGAATGTGCTGAATGGATAAAAGAGAAAGTCATATTTAAATCAAATACAACGAATGAGAATATGGCTGGTTTTATGAATATTGAAACTAAGGATAAAAAGATTACTAAAGAAGCAAGGAAAATACTTTTTGAAGCAGAAGATTTATTATCTAGATTTGCAAGATATAATTAAAAATAGATACCATATTGACAAATAAGGAATACAATGGATTTTTGAATAAAAAAATGGTATAATTACTGTTAATTATGTCAAATGTGAGAAAAACTCTCTATCTTCAACTGAATAAGGTTGAGGTAGAGAGTTTATTTTATGTAATAAATGGGGGTATGAATAGATGGAGAAGATGAGAATGGAGTCTATGGATATAGTAGCTCAAAATGTGGAAAATATAGGAAATTTATTTCCTGATTGTATTACAGAAGCTAGAGATGAAAATGGTAAAATACAGAAAGTAGTTGATAGAGATAGGTTAATGCAAAAATTTTCACATAAAATAATCGGGGGGGGGTACAACGGAACGTTATGAATTTACTTGGGTAGGAAAAAATACTTCAAGAGTGGAAGCAAATACGACTACAAATAAGACTCTACGTCCATGTATAGAGGAAAGTAAGGATTGGGATAATACAGAAAATCTCTATATTGAAGGGGACAATCTTGAAGTACTTAAATTATTGCAAAATAGTTATTTTAATAAGGTAAAGATGATATATATTGATCCTCCATACAATACTGGTAATGATTTTATTTATGTAGATGATTTTGCACAAAATATAGATGAATATGAAGAAGCCAAAGGTTCTTTTGATGAAGAAGGCAATCGTTTATTTAAAAATACAGATACTAATGGTAGATTTCATTCTGATTGGTGTTCTATGATTTATCCTAGATTGATATTAGCTAGAAATTTATTGGCTGATGATGGATTACTTTTTATATCTATCGGAGAAGAAGAATTAGATAATTTACGAAAAATATTGAATGAAATATTTGGAGAAAATAATTTTCGTAATCAAATTATTGTTAGGCGTGGAAGTAAATCTTTACAAGCGCAATTTGATACATGGAATAAATTAGGACAAGGATTAGAATATATATTATTATATAGTAAAAATTGTGCGTATAGATTTAAAAAACAAATGAAAGTGTTGGAAAATCCTGAAAAAAGTAAATGGAATAATCATTGGAGAGGAACTGATAGACCAACAATGAGATATCCATTGTTTGGATATACACCAGATAAAGGACAATGGAGATGGAGTAAAGAACGTAGTTTAAAAGCTATTGAAAACTATCAAAAAATGTTAAATGAAACTCAAAATACAGAAGAAACTATAACACAAGATATAATTGATAGATGGTATTCAAAACAAAATGAAAAAATAGATTTATTACGTAAATCATCTACTGGTAAAGCTGAACATTATATCCCAAGAACAGATAAAATATTATTAAATAATTTATGGACGGATTTATTGGTTGGTAGTTCTAGTGAAATAGAGAAACTTTTTCAATTTAAAATTTTTGATACAGCTAAATTGACATCTATATTAAAAAGAATAATACAGTTTTCTTCTAAGGATTGTATTGTCTTGGATTTTTTTAGTGGCTCAGCAACAACCGCTCATGCTGTTATGCAGTTAAATGCAGAAGATGGCGGTAAGCGTAAATTTATTATGGTGCAATTACCAGAAAAAACAGATG
>OAWS01001223.1_pt1 | contig 14192 bp, 13 predicted proteins | sample 1517141 | NCBI WGS metagenome assembly OAWS01 (sample SAMEA2580173, study PRJEB22360) | human gut metagenome | biome: human gut; feature: human-associated habitat; material: faeces | place: Denmark | collected 2008/2010
TTTTACTTCCCACGCGCTTTCCTGCCGCCACTGCTGCCGCCGAGCCGCCGGAAGATCCTCCCGGCACATGTTCCTGATTCCATGGATTTTTTGTCGGTCCGAACGCCGAAGTTTCAGTCGTGCTTCCCATGGCAAACTCATCCATGTTTGTTTTCCCTATGATGACCACACCGGCAGCGATAAGATTTTCCACCGCCTGAGCGGCGTAGGTCGGAACAAAATTTTCGAGAATCCTGGAACTGCACGTAGTTTTGTATCCTTTTGTACAAATATTATCTTTCACAGCCACTGGACAACCGGCCAGCGGACCAGTCAGCGTGCCGTCATCAATTTTTTTCTGCACCTCTTCTGCTCTCTTTAATGCACTCTCTTCATCATATGATACATAGGCATGCACCGCCGGCTCTGCTTTCTTAGTCTGTTCCAGCACAGCCTGTACCGCTTCCACTGCGCTGATCTCTTTTGCTTTTATTTTTCTGCCCAGTTCAAGGGCTGTCAAATCTAAAATTCCCATGGCTTCCTCCTATTCTACGGTCTTTGGCACCACAAAGGCACCGTCTTTTCTCTCCGGTGCGTTGGCGAGAATCTCTTCTCTGTCGTCTCCATTTGTGACGATATCTTCTCTGAATACATTGTTTACCGGAAACACATGAGACATAGGTTCAACACCGTCCGTATCCAGTTCATTCAGCTTGTCTACATAGTCCAGCATGCTCTCCATGTCTTTCTTCGCCTGTTCTTTTTCTTCGCCGGACAGCTCAAGCTTTGCCAGAATACCGACGTATTCGATCGTTTCATCACTGATGTGATTTGCCATTCTAATTCCTCCTTAAATGATTGGTTCTCCTTACGCATTTGTGTGTATCCTCGCGGAGCATTTTTTGATTTCATTAAGAAATAAAAAACCCGCTCCAAAGCAAATATTCTATGCTTCGGGGCGGGAATATCTTCCCACGGTACCACCCGTATTGATATCAGGACAAATTGTCTGATCTCTTCTCATTTCTGTACTTAACGCGTACCACGTGACTGCCTAACATGCATCCTGCCTTTCAGCCGCCCGGCTCCAAAGTGTTCCCGCCGCAAGGTGTCCCTGGAAAGCTTTCAGTCTGTGGGCTTTCCTCCCTGTGAGGTTCCTTTTGCCTTGAGTCTTTTTCATTGCCTTTCTTCTATGATGTTTAATCATAACACAGTTATTTTTATGAATCAAGCCCCATTGATGAATCATAAACATGCATATTTTCAGGTCTGACACGTTTGCTCGGTACAAGTTTAACATCTAAGTATTCTTCTGATAAAACTTCTATTTTTGTACCTTCTGTGAGTTCTAAATTCACATATTTATTCGGATTTTCCCCTTGTGAATCTTCTGAGAGCCAAATACTATTTGTCCCATATTCATCATCCTTATCTTGTTCAAAAGTAAATTCAAAGCTGCCATTGCCTTCGACCGCAACTACATCATACGTCCCGGCCGGAAATTCTTTTCCTGCTGTAAGTACGCTGAAAACTTTCACTTCTTCACTCAGAGTATTTTCTCCGGGTTTCTCCATTTTCTTTAGATTAGCATCCGATGTTTTGCAGTATATACTCCCTTTTCCTGAAACTTCTACTAAAGAACCCTGATAAAGACGGATATTCTTTACTTCGGTGTACCGATTAGCTTCCAATACTTCCTTGTCTGTAAACTGCTCATTAATATTGACATACTGTGCATCATTGTTTGCTGAAAAAGTTAAATCATCCCCTTCTCCAGTCATTGTGTAATTTCCTTCCGGAAGATCCAATCCTACGATATATCTGCCGGAAGAAAGTCTCACAGAAAAACTTTTTCCGGTCTTCTCTAAAGCATAGTCCGCGTTTTCATATGTAAAATCCGGCATAGTTTTTGTCCACTTTTTCTTTCCGTCTTCACTCATATAAATCTGAGCATTTTTAATCAGGGTTCCGATATCAACCTCACCTACTGCATCCAAAAACACAACAAAAATAACCACAAGACTCAGTACTAGCCTGATAAATTTTCCTACTCTGCCTTTTTCCTCTGTCCGGAACTGCCTGTACACCCTCTTATGCTGTTTTGTCATAGAACTCTTTGGCTCTATATTTGGCCTTGTCCCGTAGTCCGAGCAGTTTCCCGTCCTTTGCCCTCTCTCCAGCCTTTTAAAATCATAGCCGCACATAGGACAAACGCCATTCCTTAATTTTTCATTGCAGATCGTACATTTGTCATATTTCATATTCATTCCCTCCGGCCTATAAAAATATCCCGCTATCTAGCCCGGTTCTTAAACTTTTTCTTCCTTTTTTCGATGCGTTCTTTATCTTTCTGCTCGATCTCCGGGGCAATGGTCTTCGTAAACCATAATAGTGCCAGCGCCGGTGCAAGGATCCAAAGTGATCTCTGATCATTTCCCAAAAAAGAAAGCGTCATGATTCCCTTGGCCTGAAACATCATTACAAACATATAAACAAAGACTAAAAGAAGTGCAAATGACTCTGTTTTCGTATAGATTTTACCTGTGCCGGGTCCTACCAGAAACCGTTCCAAAAGCAGCGCCGCCCCGCACCCTCTAGTCTTTGCTTTCTATCACGAGCAAAGTCCCGGTTTTCATCTCAATCTTTCCCGTTTCCTCTGCCAGTTCATTGCTGATCCCCCATGTCTCATGGAATACAAGCGTATCGTCATTCAGCGGGTAATAGAATCCGTGAAGCGTCACTCCTGTCACCGTGCCCACCGGAATGAGGGAGATATAGTTCCCAAACTGTTCTTTTTTATTTATGCTGAGAGGACGGTCCACTGCCCGGATGCGGTTATGTGAATCCACTATATATGCCTCCACTCCATGTTTTAGTGCATATACAAGCTGTCCCATATTCCCGAGCACATGGTCTAATCTGGTGCCCGTGCTCCCAAGAATCGTCACCTTTGCAGCCCCCATGCGGACTGCCTGTTCCACAGCGATCCCCGTGTCCGTATCGTCTTTTTCTCTGGGAAGAATCATAATATCTTCTTGTTTAAATCGTTTTACCGTTTCTTCCGGACAGCTGTCAAAATCACCCAATATGAAATCCGGGCGGATTTTGATCTGTTCTGCGTATAAAAGTCCTTTGTCCGCAGCAATAATTTTATCAAATTTCTGCGTTTGAATATAAGAACGGGCGAAGACCCTGTCCAATTCTCCGCCTGTTAAAATTAAGATATGCATTACCATTTTCTCTTTTCTTTTAATTCATTGTAGATGAGTACATAGTTGTCATAGCGAGTCTCGCTGATCCTTCCATCCGCCAGTGCCTGTTTGACACCGCAGCCAGGTTCATGAGTATGGCTGCAACCCTGGAACCGGCATTGTCCCTCATAGGGTTCAAATTCTTTAAAATAATATTTAATCTCGTCTTCCTCGAACATATCCACAAACAGAGAACTGAAGCCCGGCGTGTCCATGACGAAAGTGTCTTCTCCCACCCGGATCAGCTCCGAATGTCTGGTCGTATGCTTTCCTCTCTGAATCTTTTCACTTACCGCTCCGGTTTCCATGTTCGCATCCGGATACAAAAGATTCATCATAGAAGATTTCCCTACACCGGAAGGGCCTGCAAGCACGGTTGTCTTGTGCTCTACGGCCTCCCTGATCTCCGAAAGTCCCGTCTCGTCGGAGACACTGGTAAAGATCACCCGGTGGCCGCAGTCTTTATATACGTCCATGAGAACAGACAATTCCTTTTCTCTGGCCAGATCCGTCTTATTAAAACAGACCACCGCAGGGACTCTCTGCTTCTCCATCATAAGCAAAAACCGGTCCAGCAGATTATAATTTGGTTTTGGATTCTTGGCTGCAAAAATAACCAGCGCCTGATCGATGTTTGAGACAGCCGGGCGGATTAATTCGTTCATCCTTGGAAGTATCTCTGTCAGATTTCCCAGCTTTTTTTCTTCATCCAGGACTTCGATCTCTGCCATGTCTCCCACGAGCGGCTTCATTTTCCGGTTTCTGAAGATGCCTTTTGCTTTGCACTCATATAAACTGCTGCCCGTGTCAACATAATAAAACCCTGCGATTCCTTTGATAATTCTTCCCTGCATGAACTGATCTTACTCCTCTGTATTATCTATGGTGTATTCTGTTGTCGGCTGCTTTCCCAGGCTTACGACCACGCCGATTCCTGTCCCTTTTGTAACTTTTTTCCCGGCTTTCGGTGACTGACTGATAATACATCCCTCCGGCACCCTGCTGTCGTACTTCTGGGAAGAAATGATCAGCTTTAGTCCTTCTCTGCTTAACTCTTCTCTCGCATCATCTGCGGTCTTAAATACGATTTCCGGCACTGTGACCTTGTTCTCACCTTTGCTGACCGTGATCGTCACCTTGGAGCCTCTGGAAATTTTATTCCCCGCTCCCGGAGACTGAGAAATCACATCACCTTCCTTGACACTGGAACTGAATTTGGTGGACACAGAAACTTTGAATCCCTGGTCTGAAAGGATCTTCGTGGCAGACTTCTGGCTGTACCCGCGGATATCCGGCACCTCAATTTTGCTCTCGCCGGTACTGACAGTCAATACAATGGTCGTTCCCTTTTCCACTTCCTGGTCTGACTCCAGACTCTGGCGGATGATATATCCCGCCTCATAAGAAGATGAAGCCTCTGTTTTGCGCTCCACTTTCAGATCTTCATCGATGGATGCCAACGCCGCATCGTAAGTCATTCCCACATAGTTTTCAACCGGTACCTTCTCAAGCTTTTCCGTGGTGCTTTCTTCCGTAGTCGTAAGTTTCTCTGTGCCGGCATTATCCCCTGAGCGGAACAGCCCTGAACTGTTAATGACCAGTACAATGATGGATATGAGAATAATGGCTCCCACCACAGCGGCCAGGACGACAACCAGCTTTTCAATCTTGGAATTCATGCCCCGCGGCTCTTCCTCATCGTCGTCATCCACAAATCCGGATTCCTCTTCCGGTTCTTCTTCCGTCTCCTCCGGTTTTACAAACTCTTTTGTGTGAAGCATCTGAGTCGGCGAATCGTCCACAAAGGGCGCCATGCCTACATAGCTTCCTTTCGTGTCTTCGAAAACCAACTTTAAATCCTCTATCAGTTCGTTCACAGACTGATACCGGTCTTCCGGTTTTTTCATGGTACATTTGAGAATGATCTTTTCCAGGCTTTCCGGAATATCTCCGATCAGTTCTCCCGGTGGCGTAATTTCATTCTGGAGATGCATCAGAGCAATGGTAACCCCATTTTCGTGGTCAAAAGGGACCTGGCCTGTGACCATCTCATACATTGTAATCCCCAGAGAATAAATATCACTCTTCTCATCGCAGTACTTTCCTTTGGCCTGTTCCGGAGAAATGTAATGGACCGATCCTATGGCCGTGGATGTGACCGTATTGGAATTGGCCGCCTTTGCTATTCCAAAATCCGTGACTTTTACCTGACCGGAATCTGAGACCAGAATATTCTGGGGCTTAATATCCCTGTGGATCGTGTGATGCCCATGGGCATGCCCGATCGCTGAAGCTATCTGAAGAGACAATTCTACGGTCTCTTTTGCGGAAAGATGCCCCTTTTTCATAATATATTCCTTCAGGGTAATGCCTTCTGCCAATTCCATGACAATGTAATTGACACTGTCTTCCTGGCCTACATCATATACGTTCACAATATTGGGGTGGGCCAGTCTTGCGACCGCCTCTGCTTCCACCTGAAACTTTTTTAAAAACTTCTCATTATCTACATATTCATTTTTCAACACTTTGATAGCAACGTTCCGGTTCAGTTTATGGCACTTTGCCATGTATACGTCAGCCATCCCGCCAGTACCAATCTTTTTCAGGATTTCGTAGCGTCCTCCTAAAATGGTTCCTGTTTCTAACATGTGATCTCACCTCGCTCCCCCAGCGCAACGATCACCAGGGATATATTGTCCTTGCCGCCATATTCGTTAGCCCTGTTCACCAACTGGCCTGCCTTATTTTCCAATTGACTGTGATCCAACAGGAGTTCTTTGATTTCATCATCCGCAATCATGCTCGTCAATCCGTCACTGCACAAAAGTAAATATCCGTCTTTCTTCGGCAGCTCAAAAAAATCGGGAACAGATTCAATACCTGCGCCGATCGCTCTCGTGATCAGATTTCTTTTTGGATGCTGCCTCATATGTCTGCGCTCAATCTCTCCGGCCTTCACCAATTCTTCTACAAAAGAATGGTCTGTGGTCACCTGGACAAGATCCTGATCTGCAAAATACAGACGGCTGTCTCCAATGTTCATCACAAAAATACTCTCTTCTGTCACAGTGGCCGCTACCATAGTTGTTCCCATGCCCGCGTATTCTTCTTCCTCGCACTTCAGCAATATCTCACTGCTCACTTTCTGCAGTGCTTCCTTCATGATCTCAATAGGATCTGAATTCTCAATCTCTCGTATAAATTCCACAAAACGACTGACCGCAAAAGAGGACGCAAAACCTCCTGCCCTGTGGCCTCCCATGCCGTCCGCAACGATATATAAATTATCTAATTGTCCTACGGGTTCATCAGAGTAAAAGATGGTGTCCTGATTTTCAGACCGTACCTTTCCTCTGTGAGAAGTTCCAACGGATTGCATCTTAGTTCTCCTTTTTTGTGCGAATTTCCTGTTTTTCCACAGAATCCAGCTTCTTTCTTCTTAATTGTCCACAGGCAGCATTGATATCTCTGCCCATTTCTCTTCTTATGGTAACATTTACACGATTTTTTTCAAGTATGTTTTTGAAGTCGTTCACAAACTCCGGCATAGACTGCCGGAAGTCTCTCTCCTTGATAGGATTGACTGGGATCAGATTGACATGGCATGGAAATCCGCCTAAAAAGCGGCAAAGTTCCCTGGCATTCCGGGAGCTGTCATTCACTCCTGCCACAAGACTGAATTCAAACGTGATCCTCCGTCCCGTCCGGTCAAAGTAATATTTACAGGCAGAGAGCAGTTCTTCCATAGAATACTGATTTGCCACCGGCATCAGGGATTTCCTCATTTCGTCATTGGAGGCATGAAGTGAGATCGCAAGCGTCATCTGAAGCTTTTCATCCGCCAATTCCCGTATCCTCGGCACCAGTCCGCAGGTAGACACCGTCAGGTTCCTCTGACTTAAATTCAGTCCTTTCTCGTCGGTCAAAAGTCTGATAAATTTTAAAAGATTCTCATAGTTATCCAAAGGTTCCCCGGTTCCCATAACGACCACATGGGACACCCGTTCCCCGGTATCTTTTTGGATATAATAAATCTGTCCAAGCATTTCTGAAGGGAGCAGGCTGCGGTCCAGTCCCCCGAGGGTAGACGCACAAAATCTGCATCCCATCCTGCACCCGGCCTGTGACGAAATGCACACCGAATTGCCGTGCTTGTATTTCATCAGGACACTTTCTATAATATTCCCATCATTCAGCTGAAATAAATACTTTCTTGTACCGTCAATCTTGGATACATAGGTTTCCACTTCTTTCAGTTCCGCTACTTCATATTCCTTTTGAAGTTTTTCTTTCAGATTTTTCGGCAGATTGTTCATCTCATCAAGAGAGGATGCCAGCCTCTTATGGAACCACTCAAATATTTGTTTTGCACGGAACTTTTTTTCTCCCAGTTCTTCCACCGCAAATTCCAGTTCTTCCAGTGTCATTGATTTAAGATCTCTCATTTTGTTCTCCTAAGTTTTCCGATAAAGAATCCGTCGCACGGATGAATTCCCGGCAGCAGCTGGATATACCCCTCTCCGGCCGTCTTAATGTCAAGGGTTTTGGGGAGAAAAGGCGTCAGGTCTACCGGCTCAAATCCGTTCTGTCCCGCAATCCACCTGAAATTTTCTTCATTTTCTTTCGGGTTGATCGTACATGTAGAAAAAAGCAGGCTTCCTCCCGGCTTCACATAGGATAGGGCTGTTTTTAATATTTCTCTCTGCAGTTTCACAATGTCTTCCAAAACGGATTCTTCCAGATTGTACTTAATGTCCTGCTTTTTTCCCATAATCCCAAGTCCGGAACACGGGACATCACACAGTACAGCGTCCATAGACTCTGCCAGACGTTCATCCGGAATTCTGGCATCCCAGATCTGAGTACGGATATTTTCAAATCCCACACGTTCGATGTTTTCTTTCAGCAGTTCTTCTTTGTAATCCGTCAGATCCCGGGCCAGAACCTGCCCCGTTCCGTGGAGTTTGTCTGCCGCATACAGTGCTTTGCCTCCCGGAGCGCTGCAAATATCAAGGATCTTCTGTCCCTCTTTTGGATCTGCGACCTTTCCGGCCAGCATGGAACTTTCATCCTGCACGATAAAACGGCCTTCTCTGAATGCCGAAATACGCTTTAGAAAATCATAGTTAGAAATACGAATTGCCTCCGGAAGCAGTCTTCCGTCTTCCACCTCCACACCATCTTTTTTCAGGGAAGTGATCAGTTCTTCTCTGGAGCCGTTGCTTTCCATCCATGAAACCGTTGTCTTTTTTGGCTCCAGGAAAGAACTCACGATCGTTTCTGTTTCTTCCTCTGTATAAGAACGCAGAAAATGACGGATGATCCATTCCGGCATGGAACAGGCAACGGACAGATACTTTACAAAATCCTTATCCCTGTCTGGAAACGGGATATCTTGTTTCTGTTTGGAAATTGTTCTCAAAACACCGTTTACAAAGCCGGATAATTTTGAAAAGCCCCGCTTTTTGGCCAGCTTCACACATTCATTGCATGCCGCGGAGTCAGGGATGTGATCCATGAACAGAATCTGGCAGGCACCCATGCGGAGCAGTGAACGCACCAGCGGCTTCATTTTCCTTACCTTCGTCTTGGAATACAGATCAATCACATAATCAATGGTCAGGCGGCGCTCCAGAGTTCCCTGGCATAGCCTTGTAAAAAAAGCCCGGTCCTTCTTTTCACTGAACTGATACTTTTCCAGTGTCTCTCCGATGGCAATATGGGACAGTTCCTCTTTTCTGTCTATTTTCATCAGAACATCTAAAGCCGATTCTCTTGGATTCTGCATATTATTCTCCTAATACCGTTCCGGCATCTACCTTGGAGCCTGCCAAGAATGCCTGGACTGACATCCGCTTTTTCCCGGAAAGCTGGATTTCATTGAGTGCTAATGCTTCCTGACCGCAGGCCACAATCATCTGTTTTTTAGTCACTTCAATAATGGTTCCGGGTCTCTCTCCTCCGTCATAGGAAACGACGTCCGCATCCCATATTTTCAGTGTTTTCCCTCCAAGCTCCGTATAAGCACTCGGCCATGGGTTCAGTCCGCGCACCCACTGTTCAATCTCAGCGGCATTTTTCGTGAACTCTATCTTCCCCATCTCTTTGCTCAGCATCGGGGCATAGGAACTCTCATTGTCATTTTGTTTGATCCTTACCGCCGTCCCATCTTTTAATTTCTCTAATGTCTCCAGCAATAAGTCTGCGCCCAGCGCCATTAGCTTGTCATGAAGGGTTCCGGATGTTTCTTTCTTATCCAGCGGAATGACTGCTTTATCTATCATATCCCCCGTATCTAAACCCTTTTCCATATACATGGTCGTAATTCCCGTTTCCCTTTCACCGTTTAAGACGGCCCACTGGATCGGTCCCGCTCCGCGGTATTTCGGAAGAAGTGACCCATGGACATTGATACATCCGTATTTGGGGATATTCAGTATCCGCTCCGGCAAAATCTGTCCGTATGCGACAACTACGATGACATCCGGAGCCAGATGTTCAAGGTCTTCTATAAATTTCTCATCTCTGGCTTTTGCCGGCTGAAGGACAGGGATTCCATGTTTCAATGCAGCCTCTTTCACCGGCGGAAAAGAAAGTTTCTTTCCCCTTCCCTTCTGCTTATCGGGCTGCGTAACTGCCGCAGCCACATGATGAAATTGTATCAGCTTCTCCAGCGTAGGCACCGCAAATTCCGGCGTTCCCATAAATACTACGTTCATCGTATCCTCCTTACTCTTCCTCTTCCACATCTCTCACCGGTTCTTCCGCCACATCCGGATAAAGGATTCCGTCCAAATGGTCAAGTTCATGGCAGATCGCCCTCGCAAGAAGTCCTTCTCCTTCCACTCTGATCGGGTTCATATCCCGGTCCAGCGCTTCACATACCACATGGTTCGGACGCTTTACGACTGCAACCTTCCCCGGAAGGCTCAGACATCCCTCGTCTCCGATCTGTTCGCCGTCTTTTTCCACGATCTTAGGATTGATCAGGACCAGCGGCTGGCCTTCATATGTGTCGATGACCCCCAGCCGTTTCAGGATTCCCACCTGAGGAGCGGCCAGTCCCACGCCGTATGCTTCATACATTGTCTCAAACATGTCATCGATCAGCAGCATGATTCTGGATGTCATTTCTTTAATCTCTTTTGATGGTTTTCTGAGGACTTCATCCCCCATTTTTCTGATGTTTCTGATTGCCATGAATACTTCTCCTTCTCAAATATTCTTTGTTAATAACTGCTCATAGGATTAAAATCGAATGTGATATGAATGTCTTTGGGCAATTCCTGCCGGTCGATCCACAGTTCCAGCCGGTCTTTCACCTTCATAAGTTCCTTGTAATCTTTCTTTTTTACGTACAGCACCTGCCGGTAAATATCATTGACTTTTGCCAGAGAGGCCTCGCCGGGTCCGATGACGCGGATGCCCGAATTCTGAATCACCCTGGCCATGCGCTGTGCCGTCTTTTTGCATTCCTCTTCCGAAGGCCCGGCAAGAAGGACTGTAAGCATCTGCCAAACCGGAGGATAGCAAAGCATCGTCCGGTAGGATATCTCCTGGCGGTAAAACTCTTCATAGTCCTGGGCTGCCGCTGTGACAATACAGTAATGTTCCGGCGAATAGGTCTGTATGACAACCTCTCCGGCTTTATCGCCTCTCCCTGCCCGGCCGGCCGCCTGAGTCAAAAGCTGGAATGTCCGTTCTGCTGCACGGAAATCACTGGCATGCAGAGATAAATCCGCTGCCAGGATTCCGACGAGAGTAACGTTTGCAAAATCGTGTCCTTTGACAATCATCTGCGTGCCCACAAGAATATCGGCCCGGCCTTCCGAAAAAGTCTTTAGAATCTCTTCATGGCTGTGCTTTCTTTTTGTGGTATCCATATCCATCCGGAGCACTCTTGCTTCCGGAAATTCTTTCCTTATAGCGGCCTCTGCCTTTTGAGTGCCGAGTCCGAACGTTCCGATAAATGGACTGCCGCACTCAGGACAGACATCCTGCATCGCTTCTTCATATCCGCAGTAATGGCAGCGGAGTTTCCCGTCCCTGTGATACGTAAGCGATACATCGCAGTGGGGACACTGCATCACAGTGCCGCAGCTTCTGCATGAGACAAACCCGGCATATCCTCTCCGATTCAAAAAAAGCATGATCTGCTCTTTTTTCCGAAGCCGGTCTCCGATCAGTTCATAGAGCCTTCTGCTGAACATACTGCGGTTCCCCTGCTTTAATTCTTCCCTTAAATCTTCTATATACACATCGGGCAGGATCGCTTCTTTTGCCCGGTCTTTCAGCGTCCAGAGCCTGTATTCCCCGTCAAGTGCCTTCTGATAGCTCTCAAGAGACGGCGTTGCGGACCCTAAAATCACCGCCGCGCCCTCCATGTCCGCTTTTTCCAGAGCCACTTCTCTTGCGTGGTATTTGGGCGTCTGCTCACTTTTATAACTGCCCTCATGTTCTTCGTCAATGATGATCAGCCCAAGATTTGGAAACGGCACAAACAGTGCAGATCTGGGACCGATGATAATATCGGCATCCCCATTCTTTGCCCGGAGCCACTGATCGTATTTTTCTCCTTTGGAGAGTCTGGAATTAAGGATGGACACCCTGTCTCCGAACCGCTTCGTAAAACGGCAGACCGTCTGGTACGTAAGAGCGATCTCCGGGATCAGCACGATAGCCTGTTTCCCTTTTCTGACAACTTCCTCGATTGCCGCCAGATAGACTTCTGTCTTCCCGCTTCCGGTAATCCCGTGGAGAAGATACGTTCTCCTCTCCCCTGCTGCGTAATCTGCTTTGAATTCCTGTATCAGCTTCTCCTGACTCTCATTCAGGGGCAGGGCATCTTCCGCCTCCATCCCGCTGGGGCCGGGATTCCGGTAAAACTTTTCTGTTTCGACGCGGATTATACCGTCTTGTTCCATACCTGCAACCGTTGTCCTCGGAATCTTCAGGCATTTCGTCACACGCTCCCAGGAAACCGTCTGCTCATCCATAAGAGCAGCCAGCAGCCTGGCTTTTGCAGCGTAATGCCTGCCTAAATATTCATCCAGCAGACCGGGAGCCTGATCTTTTGGCAGTAAGAGCCTGACAGACTTTTTTTCTTTTTGTTTCATTTTATCCTGCACGGGAAGCACGGTCTTCAGTGCCTGGATCATGGTAGACCCATAGTTTTCCCGAATCCAGTAGGCGAGCTTGATCATCCTGGATTCTGCGTCCACACCGTCTTTTTCTATGGACAAAATTTCCTTTATTTTCTTAGGATCGTAATCTGCCCTATCCGAAAGCCTGACAACATATCCCTTCTGTTCCCGGTTTCCTGCTCCAAACGGCACCCGAACGGACTGCCCGACCCGGATCTGATCACATAAGGAAAAAGGCACTCGATATTGAAATACCCGATCCAGTGCCTCATGCGAAATATTGATGATAATATCTGCGTACAATGTTTCCATAAATCAGTCGATGACGTGTCCCTTTTGGCGCAGGACTTTAACTACACGGTCCACATGTTCCCTGCAGATCTCGTGAGTTTTGGCTTCCACCATGACACGCACCAAAGGTTCCGTTCCGCTCTCCCTTACAAGAATCCTTCCGTCATTTCCGAGTTCCTTCTCCACAGCTTCCACTGCTGTAATCACGTCTGCGTCTTCTCTGGCGTCTTTTTTATCCCGGACTTTGACGTTCTCAAGAATCTGTGGATATATATCCACATCCTTTACCAGCTGTCCAAGTGACTGTTTCTGTTCCAGCATGGCCTCCATGATCTTTAAAGAAGTCAGAATCCCGTCTCCGGTAGTCGCAAACTTGCTGAAAATAATATGCCCTGACTGTTCACCGCCCAGGCCGTGTCCGTTTCTGGACATATTTTCGTACACATATTTATCTCCCACCGCTGTTTTTTCATAGTCGATACCGGCCCGGTCAAATGCCTTGTAAAGGCCGAGATTGGACATGACCGTTGTAACGACCGTGTTGTTATTGAGAGCACCGTGCTCTTTCATATATTTTCCGCATACATACAGGATCAGATCGCCGTTTACTTCTGCCCCGTTCTCATCCACGGCAATACAGCGGTCCGCATCGCCGTCGTATGCGAATCCCACATCCAGATGGTTCTCTTTTACAAATCCCTTGAGGATCTCTATATGAGTGGAACCGCAGTTGGTGTTGATATTTGTACCGTCCGGTTCATTGTTGATCACATAGACCTCCGCGCCCAGTGTCTCAAATACATTCTTTGCAATGCTTGAGGAGCTTCCGTTGGAACAGTCCAGTCCGACCTTTACATTTTTAAATGACCGTGTGGCCAGGGAGATGAGATATCCTATGTATCGGTTTCTTCCTGATGCGTAATCTTTCGCCCTTCCGATGTCGCTTTTCGTAGCAAAAGGAAGTTCCCCGACCTTGCCGTCAATGTATGCCTCGATCTGTTCTTCGACTTCCGCATCCATCTTATGTCCCTTGGCGTTGATCAGCTTGATCCCATTGTCATAGTAAGGATTATGGCTGGCAGAGATCATAATGCCGCAGTCAAACTGTTCCGTGCGGACCACGTAAGATACACTCGGAGTCGTGGTCACATAGAGCATATAGGCGTTGGCTCCGGAAGCCGTGAGTCCGGCTACGAGCGCGTGTTCGAACATATAGCTGCTTCTTCTTGTGTCCTTTCCGATAACTACCTTCGGACGTTTCTTTTCCTTGCCCAGGTGCCATCCCAAAAATCTTCCTACTTTATATGCATGCTCCACCGTAAGATCGATGTTTGCCTCTCCGCGGAAGCCGTCAGTGCCAAAATATTTTCCCATGATTGACCTCTTTCTCATACTTTATTTTAAAATAACCTAGAATGTATTATAACATAAAGTCTCACCGTTGAAAAACAAAAAATCCCCGCCGGAGATCATGCTTTGACAGCACTGTCTCCGGCGGGGACACACTTTTAACTGCTTTTCCGGC
>OAWS01001224.1_pt1 | contig 14162 bp, 8 predicted proteins | sample 1517141 | NCBI WGS metagenome assembly OAWS01 (sample SAMEA2580173, study PRJEB22360) | human gut metagenome | biome: human gut; feature: human-associated habitat; material: faeces | place: Denmark | collected 2008/2010
ATGCATCCGTTTCCGGGGCCGAGGTAGGATGCCAGGGAGAGGTCGGTGTGGCTTGTGCGATGGCTGCTGCTGCGGCCAGCCAGTTGTTCGGGGGGACGCCTGCACAGATCGAGTATGCGGCCGAGATGGGGCTGGAGCATCACTTGGGACTGACTTGCGACCCGGTTTGCGGGTTGGTACAGATTCCTTGTATCGAACGCAATGCCTTTGCGGCAGCCCGTGCGCTGGATGCGAACACCTTCTCCAATTTCTCCGATGGCAAGCACCGTGTAAGTTTCGACCAGGTGGTGGAAGTGATGCGTCAGACCGGAAACGACCTGCCGAGTCTCTATAAGGAAACATCCGAAGGGGGGTTGGCTAAGAATATGGAACAGAAAAAATCTAACTCATAAATGAAAAAAAGTTTATATGTGCTATTGTGTGCTGCCGCATTAGTTTCGTGCGGACAGCCGAAACAGCAACAGAAGGCTGTTGCTGATGTCGTGACCAGTGGTAATCCGATATTCGAGGGCTGGTATGCCGATCCGGAAGGGATCATTTATGGTGATACCTATTGGGTTTTCCCGACCTGGAGCGATGCGTATGAGAAGCAGACTTATTTCGACTGTTTTTCATCCAAGGATTTGGTGAACTGGACGAAACATTCATCTGTGCTCGATACTTCCGCCGTGAAATGGGCGAAGAAAGCCATGTGGGCGCCGTCTATCATCCATAAGGATGGCAAATATTATTTTTTCTTCGGGGCCAACGACGTGCATGAAGGTGAAGTAGGAGGAATCGGGGTTGCCGTCAGCGACCGCCCGGAAGGTCCGTATAAGGACCTGTTAGGCAAACCGCTTATCAACGAGATCGTAAACGGGGCACAGCCGATCGACCAGTTCGTTTTCCGTGACGATGATGGCCGCTACTATATGTATTACGGCGGTTGGGGACATTGTAATGTCGTTCGCCTGAACGACGATTTCACCGGGTTGGTTCCTTTTGAAGACGGGACGGTCTACAAGGAAGTGACACCGGATAAATATGTGGAAGGTCCGTTCATGTTCAAGAAGAACGGTAAGTACTATTTTATGTGGAGCGAAGGGGGTTGGACAGGTCCCGATTATTGTGTCGCTTATGCGATTGCCGATTCGCCTTTCGGACCTTTCAACCGTATCGCCACGATTCTCCAGCAGGATTCGACAATCGCGCGAGGAGCCGGGCATCATTCCGTATTGCATGTTCCGAATACTGAAGATTATTATATCGTCTACCATCGCCGCCCGCTGAACGACAATACTCGCGACCACCGTGTGACTTGTATCGACCGGATGACTTTCGATGAGAACGGATTTATAAATCCTGTTAAAATGACTTTCGAAGGTGTTCCCGCCCGTACAATAGATAAGTAAGATTTGGTTTATCTCTAAAAGATATTAAAACAGGAGTGTAGCTGTTGCGCTCCTGTTTTTTTATATTGCTTTTGATGCGTGTGTCAGACATATTGGAACATTATTGGATTATTGGTTTTATCCTGCTCACGACAGGTACCTGTATCGCCTGGCTTGTATATGGGTTGATGTCGGTGGGCAATAGGGGGATCATCTACCTGTTCGTAGTGTTCTTTAACATACTGGCCATCGTCAGCTACAAGAAGAGTTGAAAGTTGCTATTTGCATTTTCACTTTCACCTTTCAACTATAATGTGTTTTACGACATACTTAACTAATTTTTACAAACATCCTGCTTGCATTTATGCGCTCTCTTTTATATTTGATTCAAATCTGAAACAATATTTCAAATATGGAAAGCGTTATTCCAAATATGGAAAAAGCAGAAGAGAACTACAAGGTTCCGAATCTCGAAAAAGGGATCGCTGTACTTGAGTACTTGTCGCTTCACACCCAGGGTGAGACGCTTCAGGATATCAAGTCCGCCCTTGATATTTCACAGACTACGGCCTACCGTATTTTAAATACGTTGGTCCGTCTGGATTATTTGATCTATAATGAAGACACAAAAAGGTACAAGTTATCCCGTAAATTACTAACTTTGGGATTCAGATCGTTGAATGAACACAATTTGCTGGAAACTGTTTTGCCTCGTTTGCGCGATTTGCGCGACCAAGTGAAAGAGACGGCATGCTTCGGCGTGCTGGGGGACCGGAAAGGTATCTTTATCGAGCAGGCGCAGGGACATCATACGTTCCGTTTTATCCTCTCGCCGGGAAAACCTTTCGATTTGCATTGTTCGGCTCCGGGAAAGGCGATCATGGCTTATTTGCCGAATACAGTCCGGGACCGATATTTGTCTTATATGGAATTTACACGCTACAACGCCCGGACTATTACTACACGTGACGCTTATCTGGAGGAACTTGAGAAGGTCCGGAAATTGGGTTATGCCATGGATAATGAGGAAGAACTGAACGGTGTGATTTGCATCGGAGCGCCTATCTTTAATTATACGGGTTATCCTTGCGGGGCAATTTGGATTTCAGGCCCTAAGGACCGGCTGTCGAAAGAGGTCGTACGTGTTTCGGCAGACTGTATAAGGAAAGTGGCCCAGACGATTTCTCTTGAGTTGGGATATAGTAAAGCAAAAAAAATATAATATACCATGAACACACGAAAATACATGTTTAAAAACTCACTGGTGGCTTGTTTTGCCTGCTGTTGCATCTCCTTTGCTTCAGCAGGCAACCCACCGTTCTTCCCGACAGATGTCGTGGCGAACGCCAAAGGTGAGTTGCTGATGACAGATAAAGGAGTAAAGCGGGTGGATGTTTTTTCGCCTGATGGCAAGACATTGTTGCGTTCTTTCCCGATGGACGAAGCGCCTACGGGTATCCTTTTGGATGGCGACAAGGCATATGTGACTACATTCGGAACGACAGGCCATTTACAGATCCTCTCGCTCGAATCGGGCAGGGTGGAGGCTTCTATTCCGACCGGTTCGGGAGCATGTCATCCGATGTTCGGTCCGGACAAGAAGCATATATATGTATGTAACCAGTTCCAGACTACGATCTCCGAAATCGATCCGGTTGCGCGGAAGGTGATGCGTACGGTGAAGGTATTGCGCGAACCGAAGTCCGCCGTGTTCAGCAAGGACGGCAAATATATGTTCGTCACGAACTTCCTTCCTGCACAGCGGGCTGATCTCGATTATGTGGCCGCCTGTGTATCCGTCATCGAAATGGATGGCTTCACGAAGGTGAAGGACATCCAGTTGGCAAACGGAAGCAATGCCCTTCGGGGAATCTGTATAACTCCCGACGGCAAATATATATATGTATCGCACAACTTGGGGCGTTTCACCGTCCCTACATCTCAATTGCAGCAGGGATGGATGAACACGAGTGCTTTCAGCGTGATCGATGTCGACAAGCAGGAGTTCCTGGGAGCCATCGTCGTGGATGAACCCGAACGGGGTGCGGCCGGTATCTGGAGCATTGCCTGCAACGACGAGTCTGTTTTCATCTCCCATTCGGGAACGCATGAGGTCAGCGTGATTGACCATAAGGCGATGTTGGAGAAATTCCTGAACTATCCCAATAAGGCGGTGTTGGACTACGACCTGACTTTCTTGTATGGCCTCCGCGAACGTATCCCGCTGGAGGGGAACGGTCCTCGCAATATGATCCTGAACGGTGACAAGCTGATTATCCCGACTTACTTTGCCGATATCCTGAACATCATGGATATCAATACGAACGAAGTGACGTCTGTCGAACTGAATCCCGAACGTGAAGAAACGGCTGAAAACAAGGGTGAACGCTACTTCAACGATGCTTCGCACTGCTTCCAGAATTGGCAGAGTTGTAATGGCTGCCATCCGGGAGACGGACGAACGGATGGCATGAACTGGGACTTGATGAACGACGGTGTCGGCAACTCAAAGAACTGCAAGAGCATGCTCTTTAGCCATGTGACTCCTCCCAATATGATTTCCGGTATCCGTGAACATGCGGAACGGGCTGTGCGGGCAGGATTCAACTTCATCCAGTTTTTTGAAGTTTCGGAAGAAGATGCTGTTTGTGTGGATGCCTATTTGAAATCACTTCGTCCCGTGCCCAGTCCTTACTTGGTGAATGGCGAGCTGTCTGATTTGGCAAAGGAAGGGCAAAAGGTTTTCGAAAAGCTGAAATGCGGGGAATGCCATAGCGGTGTTTATTATACGGATATGAAATACCACCGCATAGGTGAGGATATAGAGTTCGAAAAAGGTTGGGATACTCCGACTTTGCGTGAAGTGTGGCGTACGGCTCCCTATTTGTTCGACGGACGTGCCGCTACCATGAAGGAAGTGTTCAGTGTCCATAAACACGGCATCGAGAAGAAAGTTTCAGAGAAAGATATCGAAGCATTAACCGAATATGTGAACTCTTTATGAACTATTGCGATAAAATACATTATAATATTTATACGACCGGACTGGCTACTTTCGGTGAAATGGTAGACGCCCTGCTGGCACAGTTGCCTCAAGACGAACAGATTCTCCGTTTGGCATTCTTCGGCATGCCGAACGACAACGAACAATACGTTTCCCGTCGCATCATGCTGCGTGAGAAAATCCGTAAGTTTTATGGGAATCATGAACCGGTATTGAGTTATGTTTCCCAGCCACCTCTGAATGCCGGACTTATCTTGGAAGTCCATAGCTACAAAGCGGACGAAGACGATCATATCACTTTCCGCCGTCACGGCGGCCTCCCCTCTGTCGTTCTTGGAAAAGCCGTCCGTCTTTTCCTCTTTGCCGGTGGCCTCCATGGGGATGTGATAAACTTCGGTATCCAGCAGCAGTCCGCCGAAGTATTCCACATGATGGGAGAGGTGATGCGCCGGGAAGGCTTCCCCGTAAACTGCATCATTCGCCAGTGGAACTACATCGAGCAGATCACCCGTTTCGACGGGCCGGACCAGCATTACCAGATGTTCAACAACGCCCGTGCCGATTTCTATGGAAAGACGGACTGGAGCAACGGTTATCCGGCTGCTACCGGTATCGGGGCCAACTTGGGAGGCATACTGGTCGATTTGGATGCGGCCGTGTTCGCCCGTTCCGAATGCTATGCCACCCCGATCGACAATAAATTGCAGATAGCCGCCCACGCCTATTCGGACCAGGTCCTCGAAGCTGCCCAGCAGAAGAAAGCCACTCCGAAGTTCGAACGGGCCAAAAGCATGACTTTCGATGACCGGCGGATCGTTTATATTTCCGGTACGGCAGCTATCCGCGGGGAGGAAAGCCTGGTTGGAGTAGGGCTCGGACGCCAGCTCCATATCACGATGGAAAACATCGGCCAGCTGATTGGTAAGGCGAAACTGAAAATGCTGCGTGTCTATCTGAAAGAGAAATCCTTCTATGAAGAGGCACGCGAACTGCTGGAAGGATATAATTTGAATATCCCCATATCTTATATGTGGGCGGACGTTTGCCGGGATGAGTTATTGATCGAAATAGAAGGGATCGCCATCGAGTAAACGTTTCATAGGCATCAAACAAAAGTTTCCTCGTATGGAAACAGTCGTTTCACCCTATGGAAACAAAGTTTCTCCGGTAGGAAATAGGTACAGAACAAATATTACTAACTAAATAAACAAGAGAAAAAATGAAAAAGAATCTTATGAAATCGGCCGCTATGGGAGCCCTCCTGCTTTCGATGGCTGCATGTAACGGCAAAACATCTACTGGCGAGGCTACCTGTTGCGCAGCGGCAGGCGAAGGACAATGCACCGAACAGTGCGGAAACGACTGCAAGAATGAATGTAACAACAATGCTAACTGTAAAATTAATAAAGAAATGAAGTATTCTAAGAAGTACACGAATGCCGACTTCTACAAAGACGGCAAGTTCCAACAGGATGTTGCTATGGAAGCAATGAAAGACATGTTCGCTTTCTACGGTGTTCCTTTCACCGAACTGATGGCTAAGGACATGTGGGTGACTGATTTCGGTCTGGGTGATTTTGAAAACGTGGGTATGGGTGGTATTTTCTGGGTCAACGATCCTGAATACGGCTACTTCGCTCACGCGATCTACCTGCTTCCGGGACAGATGATCCCCGAACATGCGCATGTAAAGACCAAATTCCCGGCTAAACATGAATCCTGGATGGTAGAAAAGGGATGGGTTTACAACTTCTCTGAAGTAGGCGACGAGACTCCGAACGCTCCTGCTATCCCTGCTACCCATGGTGCGATCAAGAGCAAAAATTTCGTCGTACAGAATGTAGGTGATGTTCTTCGCCTGAAAAAACTGGAAACATTCCACTTTATGATGGCTGGTCCTGAAGGTGCTATTGTTGATGAATGGGCATGCTACCACGATAATGACGGCTTGCGCTTCACCAACACGAAAGCTGCGTTATAATAAGTAATAAACACCTTATAATTTATTACATGAACAAATACTATTTATTAGTATCACTCTTTCTGTCCTCTTCTGTTATGGTGTCTGCCGGCCCTAAGCAGAAGAAGGCGGAAACGTGGATTGATGCTTCAGTCAAAGCCAAAACGGAATTACAGGCAAAGCTGAAGAAATCCGGAATGCCGATCGTTTCTACCTGGATGAAGCATAAGGCGAAAGCCGAACCTTTCGTGGTAGACTTGAAAGGCGTGGATAAGCTGGTGCTTGTAACGGCCGGTGGTCCCGATGGTACGGATTACGACCAGGCTGTATGGGCGAATGCCCGTTTGATCAAAGCCGATGGTACAGCCGTATGGTTGGACGAAGTTCCTTATGAATACGGTGTTGCCGGTTGGGCAAAACCCAAGATGAACACGAATGCATACGATCATGAGATCGTTATTGCTGGAAAGGAATACAAACACGGTGTGTTCTGCCATGCGAACGGCACGTTGGTATACCCGGTGGGTGGCCAGTATGTCCGCTTCGAAGCCGAAGTCGGTATCGATGATACTTCAAGTGGCGGAAGTGTGTTTTTCCAGGCATTGAATACGGTTCCGACCTTTGTGGCGGAAGAATTGAACAACAAGTATCCGGAAGAAATCGGTATGCTGGGTGCGGTACTGGACGGCCTGGATACCTGGTTGATCACCCCGGATGCCTCAGTCGAAAAGCAGGCTGCGGATAATGCGATCGCCCGATTGAAGGACGGAGCCTACTATTCGAATGTGGCAAAGCAGATCGCAAACGAAAAAGATCTCAATACACAGATACGCAAATATCTCGAACTGGTTGAGAAAGTACAGGAGCTGTACACGCTTCAGAGCGATTTGGAATGGCTGAACGTCGAGGCTGTCAAATTGGCTTTCGCCGATATGAAAAAGCAGAAAGGCTACGACGCCGCCAAATACGAACCGATGCTGAACGAACTGGTACGGCTCGAAAAGAAAGGTTTCAAAGGCATCTATAACGGTGACGAACAGGCTATCGCCGATGCCAAGAAAGCATTGGAATGCAAACGTGCCATCTTGCTGGCTAACCCGTTGCTGGATGCCGACAAGATCGTGGCAGCCCGTTTCAAGGTAGGTTCGAAGGCACACCAGATCATGACTCCTTCCTTGGGGACTCAGGCCAATAACTGGAGTAACCAGGAGTCTGCCGGTCGTGAGGGCTTCGATGCCGAGATCGTCGAACTCTCCAATCTGCGTGGCGATATACAGATGCGTCAGGTCTACAAACCGAAAAACGGTTCTTCCATCGCTGACCTGAAACTGCATTGGGACGGTGACCGTGTGATGTTCACACAGACACAGGACGACAAGCGCTGGAACATCTATGAAGTGAATCTGGATGGGACAGGCTTCAAGCCGCTTGTGGAAAACGACGAGCCGGATCTGGAGTTCTACGATGGTACTTACCTGCCCGACGGTCGTGTGATCGCTATCTCCAACATCGGTTACCAGGGTGTTCCTTGTGTGAACGGTAGCGATGCGGTAGGTAACATGGTGCTGTATGACCCGAAGGACAAGAGCATGCGCCGCCTGACATTCGACCAGGATGCCAACTGGAATCCGGTCATCATGAATAACGGCCGTGTGATGTACACCCGCTGGGAGTACACCGACCTGACCCACTACTATTCCCGTATCGTAATGCATATGAACCCGGACGGAACGGAAAACAAAGCCCTCTACGGTAGCGGTGCGATGTTCCCGAACAGTACGTTCGACGTGCAGCCGTTGCCCGGCCACGGTTCGGCGTTTGTCGGTATCATCTCCGGCCACCACGGTGTGGCACGTTCAGGCCGTATGATCATCTTCGATCCGACCAAGGGACGTAAGAGCACAGCCGGTATGGTACAGGAAATCCCTCACCGTAACCGTCCGATCAAAGAAGAAATCAAGGACCAGCTGGTAAACGGTGTATGGCCGCAGTTCATCAAACCGACTCCGCTGAACGACAAATACTTCCTGGTTGCAGCCAAGTTGGACCCGCATGCCTTGTGGGGACTCTATCTGGTGGACGTCTACGACAACGTGACCTGTCTGATGCAGGCAGAAGGCGAAGGCTATATCAGCCCGATCCTGGTGCGCAAGACAAAGACTCCTCCGTCCATTCCCGACCGTGTGAAACTGAATGAAAAGGAAGCGACCTTCTTTATTCAGGATATCTACGAAGGAGAAGGCCTGAAAGGTATTCCTCGCGGAACGGTCAAGTCTCTGCGTCTGCATGCTTACGAATATGCGTATGTAAAGACCCGTTCCGACCATAACTGGCATGGAATCCAGTCCGGTTGGGATATCAAGCGTATGTTGGGGACGGTTCCTGTCGAAGAAGACGGTTCCGTGATCTTCAAGGCTCCTGCCAATACACCGATCTCCATCCAGCCTTTGGATAAGGATGGCGTGGCTATCCAGTGGATGCGAAGCTGGGTGACCGGTCAGCCGGGCGAAGTGGTTTCCTGTATCGGTTGTCATGAAGACCAGAACCAGATCGCGATCCCGAAACGTGTGATCGCTTCGCAGAAAGCTCCGTCTGCCTTGACTCTGCCCGAAGGCGGTACACGCTCTTTCACGTTCGATCTGGAAGTGCAGCCGATCCTGGACCGCGCTTGTATCGCTTGTCATAACGGTGAAGGAAAAGCGTTCGACCTGCGGGGTGGAAAGAAAGACAAGCTAGGTTATGGCACGTCTTATCTGAACTTGCATCCGTATGTGCATCGTCAGGGAGGCGAAGGCGACATGGTCGTTTTGCAGCCGTACGAATATCATCCCAACACGAGCGAATTGGTACGCTTGCTGAAGAAAGGCCATCACAACGTGAAACTGACCGATAAGGAATGGAAGACGCTTTATAACTGGATCGACTACAACGCTCCCGACAAGGGTTATTTCAATGCGAACGTATTGACTGATCTTCCTTATAAGGGATTCGACCAGATCAAGCGTCGTAAGGAATTGACCGACAAGTATGCGAACGGAGCCGGTGTCGACTGGAAGAAAGAAATCGCCGACTATGCCGACTACCTGAAGAAACAAGGCCCGATCACCCCGGTAATGCCTGAAAAGGCCGCTCCTGTAAAGGAAAAGACCTTGAAGGTGAAAGGTTGGCCTTTCGGTGCTGACCGGATCAAGGAAATGCTGGCTAAGGAGAAGGAAACCCGTAAGGTGGTTGAGATCGCTCCGGGTGTGAAAGTCAATTTCGTCCGTATCCCGGCCGGTGAATTCGTGATGGGTAGTTACCGTGGCGAACCGGATGCTTATCCGACTGCCAAGGTGAAGATCGACAAAGCCTTCTGGATGGCCGAGCTGGAAACGACGAACGAACAGTTCAACGTTGTCTTCCCGGATCACGACAGCCGTTTCGTCGACCAGCAGTGGAAAGACCACGTGGTTCAGGGATATCCGGCCAATAAACCGGAACAGCCTGTTATCCGTGTCAGCTACAACGATGCTATGGAATTCTGCCGGAAACTGAGCGAAAAGACCGGTCTCAAGATCACGCTTCCGACAGAAGCACAGTGGGAGTGGGCTTGCCGCGCCGGTAGCGACCAGGACTTCTGGTATGGCGACATGCATGCGGACTTCGGCAAGAAGGACAATCTGGCGGACAAGACAACGCTGTTGTTTGCCGTTTACGGTGTAGACCCGCAGCCGATGGCGAAGACCAACCCGTGGTACAAGTACTATACCTTCCTTCCGAAAGAAGAGAGCGTGGACGACGGTAACCTGGTCCAGGTCGGCGGCAAGGCTTATGAGGCCAATCCGTTCGGTCTGTACAGCATGCACGGAAACGTAGCCGAATGGACCCGTTCCGACTATGTATCGTATCCGTACAATGAGAAGACGAAAGAGACATCCGAATACAAGGTGGCCCGCGGCGGTTCTTATATCGACCGTCCGAAATATGCGGCTTCCCATACGCGTAAGGCTTACTATCCGTACCAGCGTGTGTTCAACGTCGGTTTCCGTATGATCATTGAAGATTGATAATGAAAAGGTATAGATGATATCTATCAACTAATAGAGGACACAGATGTGGCAGATTGCCACCGGTTATTTCATCAAACGATTAATCTGCGTACATTTGCCGCATCTGTGAACTCTAATAAAAAAGTAAATGAAAACAAATCTCGAAAGATTTTTCTCCTCCTTTGTAACGACGATCGTCCTGTTACTGATTTATGCCTTTGGCCTGGCTGTTGCCACTTTCATCGAAAAGTATCACGGTACAGCGATAGCCAAAGCAATGGTTTATTATTCCCCCCTGTTTTTTCTGCTCCAATTCCTTTTAGTCGTTAATTTTATCGTGGCTACGATCAAACACCAATACCTGAAACGCGGCAAATGGGGACTGATGCTGACTCATTTCGCCTTTATCATCATCCTTCTCGGCGCCTTGACCTCTTTCCTTTTCGGCGAAGAAGGAATCTTGCATCTGCGTGAAGGGGAGACAAGCAACCAGATTGCTGTCCGCACTTCCGATAACACGACCTTTCATACCCTGCCTTTTTCCGTTGAACTGAAGAAATTCACCTTAACCCGCTATCCCGGTTCCGCCAGTCCCTCTTCCTACGAGAGCGAAGTGATCGTTCATGTGGACGGGGAAGACCGCGAAGAGCGGATCTTTATGAATAACGTATTGGATGTAAAAGGCTACCGTTTCTTCCAGGCCTCCTATGACCAGGACGAACACGGGACCATCCTTTCCGTCAACCGCGACGTGGCGGGGCGGAACATCACCTACACCGGATATCTGTTGCTGGTCATTGGCCTGATCCTTTGCCTGGTCGGTAAGGATTCCCGCTTTATGCGTCAGAGCCGCCGCCTGAAAGAATTGCGCAAGGCGACCAACGTAGCGGTCCTGTTGCTTGCGCTCCTTGCCGTACCCCTGTCCGTAAATGCCGGCGGGAAGGCTTCCCCGATGCTCGATGCCGTGCAGAAATATGCGGTGAGCTCGGAACATGCTGTCCTCTTCGGAGCCCTTCCGATCCAGTCAGGTAGCGGCCGTATGATGCCGGTCAATACCTTCTCTTCGGAGATTCTACGTAAGCTCCATAAGTCGGATAAGATCGGTCAGTTGAACTCTGACCAGTTCCTTTTGAGCCTTTTAGCCATGCCCGATATGTGGATGCGCGTTCCCTTTATCGCCCTGTCCAATCCGGAGTTGGCCGCCTATTATGACCTGACGGACGGCGAGTGTGCCTATATCCAGGCCTTCGACAGTAACGGCAACTACAAACTGCAAGAGAAGCTGGAAGAAGCCTATAACAAGATGCCTGCCCAGCGTACGCGTTTCGACAAGGACCTGATGAAACTGGACGAGCAGTTGAACATCTTCCATCAGCTGATCAATCACCAGATGCTGAACCTTTTTCCGAAAGAAGACGATCCGAATCATAAATGGTATGCACCCGGCGATGACCTCTCTGCCTTTACCGGCAAAGACTCCATGTTCGTCTCCCGTATTTTCGACTGGTATTTAGGCGAAGTGCAGGAGGGCTTGAAGAGTGGCGATTGGGCGAAAGCAGATGAAGTGGTCGGCATGATCGACACCTACCAGCAAGCCAAGAACAAGACACTCGATATCAGTCCGAAGCGCATGCAGGCCGAATTGAAATATAACAAGATGGATGTCTTCCGCTATTGCAAGATCGGCTATCTGGTCTTGGGCGGACTGTTGTTGGTCCTTTCTTTCGCGATGCTGTTCCGCCGGACCCGCTGGATGAAGGTTGCCGTATGGCTGTTAGGAGCCGGCGTACTGGTCGTCTTCCATTATCATATGTTCGGAATGGGGATGCGCTGGTATATCGGTGGCTATGCTCCCTGGAGCAATTCCTACGAGACGATGGTCTATGTGGGATGGGCGACTGTCCTTGCCGGACTGTTGTTCGTGCGCCGTAGTACGATCACCTTCGCGCTGGCCACCCTGTTCGGCGGTATCATCCTCTTCGTCTCCGGTCTGAACTGGATGGACCCTGAGATCAATCCGCTCGTACCGGTCCTGAAATCGCCGTGGCTGATGTTCCATGTGGCGGTCATTGTTGCCGCTTACGGCTTTTTCGGTATCAGTTGCCTGATCGGGCTGACCAATATGGTGATGATGTCCGTCGCCGGAAAGAAGAACAAAGAGATTTTGAAAGCCCGTATCACCGAACTGAGTATTGTGGGTGAGATGGCGTTGTGGGTAGGGCTTGCCCTGATGACTGTCGGCACTTTCCTCGGTGCTGTCTGGGCGAATGAGTCCTGGGGTCGTTATTGGGGGTGGGACCCGAAGGAGACTTGGGCGCTGATCACGATGGTCGTCTATGCCGTAGTGACTCATCTCCACTTGGTGAAACGCTGGAATAGTCTTTGGTTGTTCAATCTGGCATCCGTGATCGCGTTCGCTTCCGTGCTGATGACTTTCTTCGGTGTCAATTATTTCCTGAGCGGAATGCATTCATACGGTCAAAATGATAATGTGCATGGAATATTCACCTATCTTTATATCGCCTTGGGGGTAGTCGTTGTCTTGGCTGTCCTTTCGTACAGGAGATGGAAGACGAAGGTGTGAAACATATATGTTTTGAAAACGAAACACCGGTGTTTTGAATGCGAAACATCTATGTTTTGAGGTTGAGAGAACTGATAACGAATAAAAAATAGTACGAACACTTAAAATTAATTAGTCATGAGAACATTTAATCATGTCGGTATCGTAACGACAGAACAAGTAGAAGGGGCTATGTTTAACGAAGGCCTGAAAGTATGGTTGACAGACTATAGCAAAAGTCCGAATCGCATCGAATTCCTGAAATTCGAGGAAGGCAGCTGTCTGCCCGAACTGGTACAGAAACAGGGACACATTGCCTACACCGTTCCTTCTTTGGAGGAAGAGTTGAAAGGCAAGAAGGTGATCTTCGGCCCGGCCGTATGCGACGAACACCTGACGATCGCTTTCATCGAAGAAGAAGGCATCGCTATCGAAATCATGGAAATCAAATAATAACATTAATAACATACTTAAATAAAGGAGGAATATACCATGTCAGACATAAAGACAAAATTTATAAATGATCCCGAACAGATAACACCCGAATTGTTGGAAGGTTATGTATTGGCATATCCGGACCAGGTCAAGTTAGGTGGTGAAAACATCGTCGTACGTGCCAATCCGAAGAGCGAAGACAAAGTGGCTATCGTGACTTTGGGCGGTTCCGGTCATGAACCCGCATTGAGCGGATTCGTAGGCGAAGGTATGCTGGACTGCTCTGTCGTGGGCGACATCTTTGCCGCTCCCGGTGCACAACGTCTGTTCCAGGCTTTGCAGCTGATGAAGCGTGAAGCCGGTATCCTGTTGGTTGTCCTGAACCACTCCGGCGACGTGATGAGTGCGAACATGGCTTGCCAGTTGGCAGAACGTGTAGGCATCAAGGTGAAACAAGTGCTGACTCACGACGATATCAGCGCCGGTATCGGTGCCGACATCAACGACCGTCGCGGCTTGGCCGGTTGTGTGCCTTTGTATAAAATATTAGGTGCTGCAGCCGAAGAAGGCAAGACGCTTGACGAGCTGGTCGAAATCGCCGAACGCTATAACAACAACGTCGCTACTCTGGCCGTTGCCATGCGCTCTTGTACGCATCCGCAGAACGGCGGTACGATTACCGACCTGCCCCAGGGCATCATGGAGATCGGTATGGGACAGCACGGCGAAGGCGGTGGCGGACAGAAACCGCTTGTATCTGCCGACGATACGGCTGCGCGGGGGGGAGGACGCTCAGATAATC
>OAWS01001241.1_pt1 | contig 13935 bp, 10 predicted proteins | sample 1517141 | NCBI WGS metagenome assembly OAWS01 (sample SAMEA2580173, study PRJEB22360) | human gut metagenome | biome: human gut; feature: human-associated habitat; material: faeces | place: Denmark | collected 2008/2010
GAAATCGGGCTGCATCGCCCTGACGGTCACCGGCGAACTGGAGCCGCTGGCGGCTATCGTCAAGGAGATCGAAACGAAGTATCCGGGGCAAACGTACGACCGGGCATCGCTGCAAACCTACGAAGGGCTCGACGAGCATGTATTCTACGACTTGCAGGGATACATCGAGGCGATCTGCGACGAAAAGGATCCGCTGCTCGATAAGTTCAGGGCGCAAATGGGAAAGACCTTCCCGACGGAAAGCCGGCTGCATACGCCTTCGTTCTACTCGGTATATGGATTGGGCGACGCTCCGAACGGGATGCATACGATCGAAGACGGAAAATATTCCGGCGTAACAACCAGCGCCCCGTGCGAACGATTCGCCCCGGAATGGGGACAGACCGCCTGGTACCGGGCGACCCACTGATCCGACGGATCAGAACGGAAATCCTCGATGGAACATCCGACAAGAAAGCCGAAATCCAAAGATTTCGGCTTTCTTTATACATCGCTTAGGCATCACTCCTATTCATACTGCCCCGACTTAAGGCGCTGCACCTCCTCGCGGGTCAGAAAGCGCCACTGTCCCCGCTTGAGATTTTTCTTCGAAAGCCCAGCGTAGTAAACACGGTCAAGTTTCTTGACCGCATAACCCAGATGCTCGAAAATACGGCGCACGATGCGGTTGCGGCCCGAATGGATCTCGATCCCCACCTCCGTCTTGTCCTCCTTGACGTAGGCGATCTCATCGGCATAGATCTCGCCGTCCTCCAGCGTAATGCCTTGAGCGATCTGCTCCATATCCGCTTTGGTGAGAGGCTTGTCCAGCGACACCTGGTAAATCTTCTTCTTCTGGAACGAAGGGTGCGTGAGTTGGCGGGTCAGATCGCCGTCGTTGGTGAAAAGCAACAGCCCGACACTATTCTTATCGAGGCGTCCCACAGGATAGATACGCTCCGTACAGGCGTCCTTCACCAACTCCATGACCGTCTTGTCGGCGTGGGGATCGTCGAGCGAAGTCACGTAACCCTTGGGCTTGTTGAGCACCAGATAGACCTTCTTCTCGCCCTCGACACGGCTGTCGTTGAATTTCACCTCGTCCGTAGGCTGGACTTTCGTTCCCAGCGTCGTCACGACCACCCCGTTGACGGTCACCAGCCCCGCCTGGATGAAATCGTCCGCTTCGCGGCGCGAACAGATCCCCGACTGGGCGATGAAACGGTTCAGGCGTATCTCTCCCGTCTGGTTATTGGGATTGTATCTGGGATAACTTCGGGAAGTTCGGCTTATCGTCCCGGCGGCCGAACGAGCGGTCGCCGCCCCGGAACCCACCGGATTTCCGATCGTCGGAACGGCGTTCACCGTAAGGCTTATCGAATGTCTTGTAACCGTCCTGTTTGCGGTCGTCGTACCGACGTTCGCCGTAAGGTTTGTCCGAACGGCTATAACCGCCGGATTTCCGATCGCCGAATGACCGGTCGCGCCCCTCCTTCTGCTCACCGTAAGGGTTGCCGAACTTCCTGAAACCGCCCGGTTTGTTATCCTCGTACGGGCGGGAAGCGTACCCGTCTTTCCGCTCCGAAAAACGAGGCTTGAACTCCCGATCTGCGGCATCGTTCCTGCGTCGGTCGTCCGAACCGAACGACCGGTTCCCGGAACGACGGGAATCGTCACGGTGCGCACGGTCTTCCCGCACGGGACGGTTGTCGCTCGTAAAATTAGGGTTGTAGGATGCGCGCGGACGGCTGTCCGAAGAGTGCTCCGAATCGGCGGCAAGAAGCTGCAAAAGCGGGGGACGCTCGATACGCTCCGCAGAGGAAATACGCGCCCGCTTATCGCGCCCGAAGCGGGCCAACGTCGTATCCGAGTCGTTTTTGAAATCTTTCATAATCGATTCTGTGAGTTTTGCGAATTTAAGCAAGTCGTATTCCCGGAAATCGCAATCGTCGATGGAACCCGCAAAACTCACGCTACGGCGTTTTACGACGCCAGGTCCCAAATCGGCAATTTCACTCGATTTCCCCTGCATAACAGGGAAAACCCCGGCATTCCGCACCAGCCAAAATACCGGTGCAGGCAGTAAAGGTAATCAAATTTTTCCAGAGTATCTACACAAACTGCACCAAATCAATAATGTTTCTCAATATAATGCACAACATACTCTGCCATCGCCCGTTCCGCCCGTCCGGCATAAGGGCTTTGCAAAATAATCAAGTAGGCAATCCGTTTTTCCTCGATCTCTTGGCACGTCATCCGGCTCAACTCATTCCGCAAAAATACATTCATTTTATATTTATAATAATATTCCCGCAAGCCGACAATCCCTTCGTAGCACCACAATGGAATTATCACAAACCAAAGCGGTGGAAAAATCCAGGCCAATCCGAATAGGCCCAAATCCACCAAACAACCGAAACCGCCTCGCATCTGACTACCAGACGTCATCGACTCCGACAACTTTACCGGAAGCATCCAAGTGAAACACCTTATTCTCGAGCACATATCCGCCAAACCTATTTTTCGCACGGTACTTATGCCGAACCCAATATCCGCCGTTATCCTTTTTATTCACCGCACCCCATTCAATACCCTCATAGCTCCTCGGATCGAGCAGATATTCTTTCTTCAGATAATTCTTCACCTGCCAAACCGACGCATCGAACCCGCTGTTACGGACAATCTCTTCATTCTGCTCACTGCTCGAACACTCCTCCGAACCGATAAAGCCCCAAAAAAAGATAATCATAATAATGGTAAAAAGTCCCCGCCAAATCTTCCTGTTATCGGGTGACGGTGTAGATTGTGTGTTTGTCTGTTGCATATCCATAATTCAATAAATTTAAGATCCTAAATTTCTATTTCTTCAAAGTGATTACACCTCCGCTTTTCTCAAACAGCGCAGGGTAGTTCTTTACCCGTGCGTGAATTTGACTGCTCCGTAACGGAGTTCTGTCTCTACGAATATAGAGTCGGCGACGATTAATCTCATCCGCCAATTCTTTCGCACATAATGGTACCCGATGAATTTCGAGTACGGTTGCAATCGCAGCATGCAATGTCAACATAACAAATTGAATTATATCATCCGACTCCTTATATGACAGATAAATATAAAAAGAAAGTGTGGAGTCGATTTCGCTTATTCAATAGAAGGTTCTGACAAAACCCGAAGAAAATAAACGCTGCAATACCCCACACTTGAATAGATATGGAATATGCAGACGCAGAATACGTCCTAGCCATAATCTAAACAAAAAATGAGTGTCGTACGTTGTCCTTTCTTCTAATGAAAACTGTCAGATTTTCTATTGAGGACAAAGTGAAAACACTTTCCGTATGTCTGCACCGGTGCACAAGACTTCGATGCAAGGCAAAGATAATGACATTTTTTTCGAAATACAACACTCACTTTAGGGTATTGCCCCGTCAAGTTCACCAAAAGAAAACAGAGAGAGACCGAAACCCACCGTTTTTCGCTATCTTTGCCTTACCGAAAAACAGTGCATATGAACCGAGAAATCCTCCGATTAGCCGTTCCGAACATCATCTCCAACATCACGGTCCCCCTTATGGGTATCGTGAGTTCCGCCGTCGCAGGACATCTGGACAACTCCGCAGCGACGATCGGGGCACTCGCCATCGGCGTATCCATCTTCAACTTCATCTACTGGAACTGCAGCTTCGTGCGCATGGGTACCAGCGGACTCACGGCGCAGGCTTTCGGTGCAGGAAACTTCCACGAATGCACCAACATGCTCGTCCGGGGCATCCTGGTCGCAGCGATCCTCGGCCTGCTGGTTATTTGCTTCCAAAACCCCCTGGGCCAACTGGCACTGTGGGCCATGAACGGCAACGAAATCGTACACGACTATTTCTACGCCCGCATCTGGGCGGTACCCGCCGGTATCATGCTCTTCGGATTCAACGGCTGGTACACAGGCATGCAGAATGCCGTGATCCCGATGTGTATCGCCGTCACGGTGAATATCGTACACGTTTCCACGACCAGGATCCTGGTGCTCGTATTCGGACACGGCATGGGCATCACGGGCATCGCCTATGGCTCGGTCGTGGCCCAAAATACGGGGGTCCTGCTGGCGGTCCTGCTGCTTATCCTGCGATACCGCAAAATTCTCACACGGTTTACGTGGCGTGAAGTGGTGGACTGGGAACCGGTGCGGAAATTTTTCCTCATCAACCGCGACATCATCGTCCGTACGCTCTGTATCGTAGCCGTATATACCTTCTTCACGGCGGCATCGGCCCGTATGGAGGACCCGAGTTCCGGGACGGTCAATACGCTTCTGCTCCAGATATTCACCCTTTTCTCCTACATGAACGACGGCTTCGCCTATGCCGCCGAAGCCCTCACGGGACGCTTCATCGGAGCCCGGGACGAACAATCGCTGCGTCGCTGCCTGGGACGTTGTCTGGGCTGGGGCACACTGATCTCGGTGCTGTTCGTCGGCATATACCTCATCTGGTGGCGCAACCTGTTAGGCATTTTCATCAAGGCCGGAACTCCGGACGCAGCACAGGTCGTTTCGACGGCGGGTAATTACATCGTCTGGATCATCCTCATCCCGCTGGCCAGCGCCATGCCCTTCATCATGGACGGTATCATGGTGGGTGCGACCGAAACCAAAGTGATGCGCAATTCGATGCTGCTCTCGACCGTCGCCTATTTCGGTATCTTCTACTCGCTCTATCCCGTCATCGGGAACAACGCCCTTTGGCTGGCCTTCACGCTCTATATGTTCCTGCGCGGCACGCTGCAACTCCTGATGACCCGGCGCCTGCGGCTCATCTATCGAAAAGCTGCGGCATAAATTTCCCGACGTACCTTCGCCCTGCAAAGGACGGCCCTTCCTCTCCGCCGATCCAAATAACCGGGGGTTCTTCGTCCGGCAGATCCCTTCCTCTTCAACTACTGCATACACCGTACTGCAATAAATTTTTCAACAGCAACGAAAAGATTATACGGAACTTTCCTCTTCGCACCGCTGCCGCCATTTCGGTACAGGGAACAAACGTGTCTGTAAACAAAGTGATCGGTAAAAAAACAAAAAGCCCGGAGCGTCTTGCTCCGGGCTTTATTTGGAAACCAACGTTCGAATTACATCTGTTTGTAAAGCTCGTTGTATTTCTCGTATTTCTCCATCATGCCGGGTTCGTCGCGCAGACGATAGCAAAGAGTCTTGAGCAGCTGTACGGGATCGGGATTCTGCGGCATAATCTCATGGGCAACTTCCAGATAGGGAACAGCCTGCGAATAGATCGAAAGAATCTCCTTCTGGTCGGCTTCATACTCGCCCGCATTGGTATATTCTTTCTCATTGGCCTCCTGATTCAGTGCATCGGCCTTCATAATGATGTAGTAACCCGTAAAGAACTGCGCTTCATAAGACTGAGGATTCAGTTCGATCGCCTTCTCCAGGGAGGCAATCGCCTCATCGTAATCCTCCAACGAAACGAAGATCTGGGCACGGCTGAACCACAGTTCGATGTTCTGGGGATCACCGGCAATCGCATCGTCGAGCATCGTAACCAACTCCGACGAATCGCCCAACCCCTCTTCCATCGAATACAACATAATCAAACTCTTGAGAATATCCTGATTCTTCGGGAATTTAGTAATACCGGTCATCAGGGCGTCTTTGGCTTTCAGAACATTGGCACGGTCCGCCTCACGCTGGCCATAATAGTTATGGAACAGGTAGTAATAGATCATACCGTTGTCATCCGTATATCCCATTTCAAGCGCCTTATTCAGCAATTCCACGCCGCGAGCATATTCAGCAGCGTCCTTCTCGCCGGCAGCAGCGGCCAGATAGCCCGCATAGTAAAGGCGCGAAGCGTCGGGAGTACCGCAAGCCGGACTCATCTCCGCACGGAAAGCGGTTTCGAAAGCCTCCGAACCGAGTTTGTATTCACCGATATTATTGCAGGCATCGCCCAATTGCGAACAGTAGTTACTGATCGCCATAAGCTGCTCCTTGACTTTCGGACCCTGCTTGGAATCGAGTTCGTAAGCCTTGTTCAAAGCAGCGATCGCCTTATCGATAGCACCTTCCTTTACGGGTTCGATCTCCTTCCAACCGATCACCTGGCCGTTCGAAACGTAAACCGTCACGTAATCATAGTTCTGTGCAGCTACCGACAGGCCGTTGATCGTAACCTCATCGATCGATTTCGGATCGCCCAGCGACAAACTCAACTGCAAACCGGGTTCTCCGACATAGAGATCTTTGGTAGGGGCAAGTATGGCCTCGACATAGCTCTTACCCAAATTGAGCCAGGTAGCGGCTTTCGCTCCCTTCTTCGCATCGGCACTCGCAGTTTCGTTCTTTTCGATCTTCTGCAACAAGGCCTCCTTGTTGATTTTCTGTGCCTGGGCAGCAGTTCCCAACAAGGCAACGGCGGCCAGGGCCAAAATAAGTTTTTTCATAATGAACGGGGTTTTTAATTTATAGGTATATCTTCTATTATTCTTTACTAACGTTCTCTTCGGACTCGGATTCCGGAGCGCCCGCCCCATCGAGGACCGCCGGCTCCTCCTCTTCGTTGGCGGGAACGGCAATCACCGAAGCGATGGCATCTCCCTCACGCAGGTTGATGATACGCACTCCCTGCGTAGCGCGTCCCGCCACACGGATCTGATCTACTGCCGTACGGATCGTCAGCCCCGAACGGTTGATAATCATCAGGTCGTTCTCGTCGGTCACGGCCTGGATCGAAATCAGCTTGCCGGTTTTTTCCGTAATGTTGATCGTCTTCACACCCTTGCCGCCGCGGTTGGTAATGCGGTATTCGTCCAGATCGGTACGCTTGCCGTAACCGTTCTCGCTGAGTACCAGCACGTCCTGCGAGCTATTGGGTTCGATGCAGATCATGCCGACCACCTCGTCACCTTCGTCGAGCGAAATACCGCGCACACCGGCCCCGACACGCCCGATCGGGCGCACCGTATTCTCGTTGAAGCGGATCGCCTTGCCTTCCCGGGCCGCGATCATCACCTCGGCACTGCCGCTGGTGAGCTTGGCCTCGATCAACTGGTCGCCCTCGCGGATCACGATGGCATTGACGCCGTTCTGACGGGGACGCGAGTACGCTTCCAGTTTGGTCTTCTTGATCGTGCCGTCCTTGGTACACATGATGATATAGTTGTTGTTCACGTATTCCGCATCGTCCAGACGCTTCACGTTGATATAGGCACGCACCTTGTCGTCCGGCTCGATCTGGATGACGTTCTGAATCGCCCGTCCTTTCGAGGAGCGCGTTCCTTCGGGAATCTCGTAAACCTTGAGCCAATAGCAACGGCCTTTCTCCGTGAAGAAGAGCATCGTATTGTGCATCGTGGCCATATAGATATGCTCGATGAAATCCTCGTCGCGCGTCGCGCTGCCCTTGGCGCCGACGCCGCCCCGGTTCTGGGTACGGTATTCGGCCAGCGGCGTACGCTTGATATAGCCCAAGTGCGAAATGGTGATGACCATCTCGTCGTCGGCGTAGAAATCCTCCGGGTTGAACTCTTCGGAAGCGTAAACGATCTCCGAGCGCCGTTCGTCGCCGTATTTGGCCTTCACCTCCAACAATTCGTCCTTGACGATCTTCATCTGCAATTCGCGGCTGCCCAGCACATCATTGAAATAAGCGATCTGCGCCTCCAGCTCGTTGCGCTCGGCAACCAGCTTGTCGTGTTCGAGTCCCGTCAGAGCGCGTAGACGCATCTCGATAATGGCCGAAGCCTGTGCGTCGCTCAAACTGAAGCGCTCCATCATGGCCTGCTTGGCCAGATCGGGATTCTTGGCTGCCCGGATGATGTGGATGATCTCGTCGATGTTGTCCTGCGCGATGAGCAGACCCAACACGATATGCAGCCTCTTCTCGGCCTTGGCCAGATCGAAGCGCGTGCGCCGCACGATCACGTCGTGGCGGTGCTCGACGAAATGCCGCACCAGATCCAGCAGATTGAGCATCATCGGACGACCGTTCACCAGCGCGATGTTGTTCACCGCGAACGAGGTTTGTAGCGGCGTATTCTTATACAGCGTATTGAGCACCACGCTCGCCACGGCATCGTGTTTCAGGATGACGATGATACGCATGCCGTTTCGGTCGGACTCGTCGTTGATATAGGAAATGCCCTCGATCTTCTTTTCGTTGATAAGGTCGGCGATCTTCTTGATCATCTCCGCCTTGTTGATCATATAGGGAATTTCGGTGATGACGATGCACTCGCGGCCACTGGCCGTATGCTCGATCTCCGTGCGGGCACGCATGACCACACGGCCCCGGCCTGTCAGCAACGCTTCCCGAACCCCTTCGTAGCCGTAAATAATTCCTCCGGTCGGGAAATCGGGGCCCTTGACGTACTTGAGCAGCTCCTCACATGCTATCTCCGGATTGTCCACGAAAGCACAACAGGCGTCGATCACCTCGCCCAAATTGTGCGGCGCCATATTGGTCGCCATACCGACGGCGATACCGCTCGCGCCGTTCACCAGCAACAGGGGGATCTTCGTCGGAAGCACCGTAGGTTCGGGGATCGTATCGTCGAAGTTGAGCGTCCAATCGATCGTATCCTTGTCGATATCGGCCATCACCTCATCGGTGATCTTCTGCATGCGGGCCTCGGTATAACGCATCGCTGCGGGCGAATCGCCGTCCATCGAACCGAAGTTACCCTGACCGTCCACCAGCGGGTAGCGCATCGACCAGTCCTGAGCCATACGCACCATCGCTTCATAGACCGAACTGTCGCCGTGCGGGTGGAACTTACCCAGCACGTCGCCGACGATACGGGCGGATTTACGCGTGGGTTTGTCGGAGTAGAGGTTCAGTTCCGCACTCATATCGTAAAGAATACGACGGTGTACGGGCTTCAAACCGTCCCGCACGTCCGGCAGCGCACGCGATACGATAACGGACATCGAATAGTCGATGTAAGCGGACTTCATCTGCTCTTCGATATTGATGGGAATGATTTTTCCCTCCAATCCGGCATTCTTTTCTTCTTCTGTCAGCATGTTATTCTTTGAGTTTCTCTCTTCGTTTTCTCTGCCCGGCATGGCCCGAACGCATTCCGCGCCACCCTTCGCCGGTCGAAAACATCGAACTTTATCCCTTATTTTCTACATTCGGACAGTCCGGATAAATTCGGACTACTTCTTCGCCCGATCGAAAACAGCGGACTTGCGTTCTTTGTTCTCTTCGCTCGGTCCGACGAGTCTATCGTCAGTCCCCGCTTATCGAAAACATCCGAAAATACATTCTATAAACACACAAAAATAGCATTTATTCGTCGAATAAGCAACTTTGGGCCCAATAAAATCACCCGTTCCCGCAAGTTTTTTCACCGCACACACCATTTTCAGCCCTTTTCAGCCGTTTTGACAACATCAAAAAAATCCCCCGGCAAAGTGTCGGGGAATTTCAAAGCCGTTCGGACAAATTTTATACATCACGCCCTATTTACGACCGCCAGCACGATCGGGAAAAATACACTACCGGAAGTCGATCCACTCGTACCCGGCGTAATTCTCCGCATCGAAAGTGCGGGGCGACGCCTCGTGAACGGTGACGGAACGGATGTCGATCCGAACCCGGTCGCCGTCGATTTCGTAGATCACTGCCGTCGGCAGCGAACGGGCCGTGTCCACTTCGACGTCGATCTGCCCGACGGCCGACTGGATACGCAGCGGAGTAAGCCGGATTACGGCCGTGCTTCCCTTCTCGCTCAAAAGCGAGGCGGCATATTCGCCGTCGATGAAATCGAACGCCCTTGTAGGATTATTGAGCAGGTTATGGGACGTGAGATCCACACGGTCGATGACCACCTCTTTGCGATCAGGGTCGATTTCGTAACGGAACTCCGCATCGCCGTAAACCTCCTGCCCATTGACATGCATATAGTAGTTGTCGCCGCTCACCTCATAATAGCCCGGCACGACATCCCCGTCGGTATGCACCTCGAAGACTACGCTGTACCCCTCCAGCGCTCCGAGCGCAGCGGTCAGTTGCTTCAACACGGCCTGCGGCCGGTTATCGGCCTGGACAGAGAGCACAGCAAACAGTGCCGCCAACAACAAAACAGATCGTTTCATAAGATATTTTTTCCGATTATACTCCGATAAACCGAACCGTCGTCATTCCGTCGATTTCCGCCCGAATACATCGGCCGAATCTGCAAATGTACTCCGAAACCGCTCCGACAACGGTCGAATTCAAAAATCCGAAAAACGACAATCGACATCACGAATGTTTCGACCATCCTTATTCAATATTCAATGCGAAACCAATTTCAATCCGACGATAGAACCGAACAAGGTAACGATGAAAAAAATCCGGGCGAAACCCGCCGATTCGCCGAAGACGAAAATCCCCAGCAACACCGTACCGAGAGCTCCCACGCCGGTCCAAATAGCGTACGCGGTACCGATCGGGAGCGTCTGCACGGCTTTGGCCAGCAAACCCATACTCAACACTGTCGCCAGGACGAACCCTCCGATCCAAAGATAAAGCTCCGCACCCTGGGCCCCCTTGGTCTTCCCTAAACAGAAAGTCATGGCCACCTCGAAAACTCCCGCGATAAACAATACGATCCAATTCATCGTTTTCTCCCTCGTTTTTATTCCGAATTACCAATCCGAAGAGTGTTCCGCACCCCGCTTTCGTACGACAAGACAACGGCAATCCCTATTTCATAATACCCAAACACATTCAAGCCTCGTCCGGAGCGATCATCGCATCAAAATACTCCCAACTCCTGTAGGCGGGCCTCCAGCGAAGGCAGGTCGTGGAAGAGAATATCGCGCGGCTTGGCTCCCTCCTGACGGCCGACGATGCCGGCCCGCTCGAGCTGCATCATGATCCGACCGGCACGGTTGAAGCCCACCTCGTAATTGCGCTGAATCGAAGAGGTCGAAATCTGTCCCTGCGACACGGCTGCACGCGCAATGTCGGCGAACAGCGTGTCGTAGCGCACCGGAGCCCCGCTCTCACTGCCCAGCGACGAGGATTCTCCGCCACTCGATTCCGGCACGTAATCGGGCAGCCGGTAGGCTTCGGAATATCCCTGCTGACGGCCGATGAAATCCACGATCCGCTCCACCTCGCGGGTTTCGACCAGCGCACACTGGATACGGATCAGCTCCCCGTCCTTCGAGAAGAGCATGTCGCCCCGGCCGATAAGCTGGTTGGCGCCCGGCTGATCGATGATCGTGCGCGAGTCGATCATCTGCATCACGCGGAAGGCGATACGGGCCGGGAAATTGGCCTTGATACCGCCCGTGATGACCTTCACGTCGGGGCGCTGCGTGGCGATAATCAGGTGAATACCGATGGCACGGGCTTTCTGCGCCAGACGCATCACGGGACCTTCGACCTCGCGGGCCGTCATAATCAGGTCGGCGAACTCATCGACCACAACTACGATATAGGGCAGGTAGCGGTGTCCCTTTTCGGGATTGAGCCGCCGCGCCGTGAATTTATCGTTGTATTCGGCGATGTTGCGGGCTCCCGCTCTCTTGCAGAGTTCCAGCCGGTTGTCCATCTCCGTACAGAGGGAGTTGAGCGTATAGACCGCCTTGCGGGGGTCGGTGACGATCGCTTCGTCCTCGGACTCCATCTTGGCCAGGAAGTGCTTCTCGATCTTGGAATAGAGCGAGAACTCGACCATCTTGGGATCGATCATCACGAACTTGAGTTGCGAGGGGTGTTTCTTGTAGAGCAGCGAGGTGATAATGGCATTCAGGCCGACCGACTTACCCTGACCCGTAGCACCGGCCACGAGCAGGTGGGGCATCTTCGCCAGGTCAAAGACATAGTTCTCGTTCTGGATCGTGCGACCGATCACCACCGGAAGTTCGGCTTTCGACTCCTGGAACCGCAGCGAACGCACGGCCGAATACATCGACACGACCTGCTTGTCGCGGTTCGGGACCTCGATACCGATGGTACCCTTGCCCGGAATCGGAGCGATGATGCGGATGCCGAGCGCCTTGAGGCTCTGGGCGATATCGTTCTCCAATCCCTGTATCTTGGAGATCTTGACGCCTTGGGCCTGCACGATCTCATAGAGCGTCACCGTAGGTCCTACCGTAGCTTTGATCCGCTGGATCGGAATCCCGAAATCCTTGAGCGTCTGTTCGATCTTGGACTTGTTCTCGTAAATCTCCTCGTCGCTCACCTGCGAATCGGACGTATAATCCTCGAGCAGCGTCACGGGCGGACGCTGGTAGTTGTTCAGATCCTTCAACGGGTCGTAGAGACTGCTCTCGATGCTTTTCTCGTCCACGACCTTGGCCTCGCGTGCTTCAACGGTCACCACGACGCCTTCGGCCGGAATTTCAGGCTCCGCCGTAATCGTATATTCCGTAATTCCGTCCACGACCGGCGCAGGCTCCGATGCATATTGCGGCTGCTCGGCCTCCCGAGGTGCGGTAAAGGCAGCTTCGGCTTCGCCTCCCGAAAGATCGACCTCGGTAAATACATCGTCGCCCCCCACGATACGGGGTCCGGCAGGTCGGGACGGGGCCGGCTCAACAACCGTCGCAGGAGCCTCTTCCGTAAGAGGAATTTCGAGGAAGGGGCTCTCGTCCGGCTCATCGGAAACGGGAGCCGCAACCGGCGCAGGCCGCTGAATCGTCACCTCGGGCGCTCCACCCGCCGGCTGGGCGCCTCCGCAGCGGAAGTGCGGGCCGACGCATCGACGGGTGCAGGCACGGGTTCGGGCTGGGGCCGTTCGGATTCGGGTTTAGAATCGGGTTCAGGCTCGGCATCGGTCTTCTCCTCCCCGGATTTCGAACGATGGTCGGCGACATTCACGACCGACTGTTTGACCAGATCGACGATCTTGCCGCCCTTGTCCACCATTGCATTGCCTGCCGTATTGACCGTATTGATGAAGTTGCGGTTGATGAACACGCCCGTCAGAATCCAGGCGCCCAGCAACAGGATGATATTTCCCAGCACGCCGATCACGCTCGTCAGCCTCCGGGCGACCTCGACCCCGAAGGCACCGCCCCATCCGCTGCCGAAAACGGCCCACTTCTCGCCGAAGGCGAAGCCCAGCGTAAGGGAACCCAGAATCAGGATCAACAAAGCTCCGAGCACCGAATGGTTGAAAAGCAGCGGACGCTGGCGGATGATCCGCACTCCGACCATCGTGACGATCAGGGGCAAAATGATACCGAACAGGCCGAACGAACGCCCCACCAGACGCTCGGCCAACCAAGCCCCGGCGTAACCGCAGGGATTCTCGATCGCATCCGACAGGTCTGCCAGGCGGGGATCCTCCTGTTCGACACCGGACACAAGGCTCATGTCGGCCCGCCAGTCGAAATAGTAAAACAGCACCGAAGCCGTCAGGAAAAGCCCCGCGAAAAGCAGCAGCAAGCCCAGTATCCAACGCATGCTGTCACGGTTGGAACGGGAGGTAGCCTGCGGGCTTTTTGCCGAACTGTTTTTCTTGGTAGCCATATCGTATATTTATCGAGCGAAGGTAGGGATTTTTTTCGGAAAGTTCAAATGCAGGATCGGTTTCGAAAGGGCCGCCCCCCGATTCCGTTTCCGGACCGCAGCCGGTGCGGAGCCGCTAACCGAAAGCCTTGCATTCCAGCCGCGACCGGTACGCTTCATCCGCAAAGGTAAGAAATCCGTAATTCGCGGCGGCGCCTTTTTCGGCCCGCAGGTCGTACTGGTCGAGCAACTGCCCCACCCTGCGTCCTACGGCAGGCGAAGGATCGACCACGGCAACCCCGCGTTCACCGATCACCTGCCGGAAAACCGGGAGCAGGGACGGATAGTGCGTACAACCCAGCACGATCTGGTCGGCACCCTCGCGGATCATCGGCTCCAGCACGCGGCGCACGGTCTCGACGGCTTCGGGCGACTGCTCGCGGTCTTCCTCGACCAGTTCGACGAACCCTTCGCCTACGGCGGTCAGCACCC
>OAWS01001251.1_pt1 | contig 13841 bp, 10 predicted proteins | sample 1517141 | NCBI WGS metagenome assembly OAWS01 (sample SAMEA2580173, study PRJEB22360) | human gut metagenome | biome: human gut; feature: human-associated habitat; material: faeces | place: Denmark | collected 2008/2010
GTCTATCATGGCGCGGGGGGGCCGCGGGGCCCCCCCCCTGCCGTTGACGGTCAGCGACGACGGCCCGGCCTCGCCTGCGGAAAAGAGAATTTCAAACCCGTCGCCCCTGACGCCGAGGTTGCCGTCGCCCACGGTCACGGTCAACGTGCCGGGCTTGCGGGCGGCCTGTGCTTTGGCCGCGTCGCGGTCCGCCCGGGCGGCGGCTGCGGCGGTGCGGGGATCGGGGGCGGGGCTGGCGTACCAGTAGCGCACGTCCTGTATGGCGGGTTTCTCGGCACCGTCGGCGTAGACAATGCCGTTGCCGCTGAAGTTGTAATCGGTGTTGCGGTCCGCAAAGTCGCCGCCGTAGCCCAGCACGCTGCGGCCAAGCGCGTCGGTGTGCCGGAGCGCCTGGTCCATGTAGTCCCAGATGAAGCCGCCCTGGTACTGGTCGAACTCGTCGGCCAAGCGCACATAGCTCTCCATGCCGCCCAGCGAGTTGCCCATATCGTGCATATACTCGCAGAGAATGAAGGGCTTCTTCGGGTGGGATTCGAGATACTCGCGGATCTCCCACGGCTTGGCGTACATCCGGCTTTCCATGTCGCTGATGGCGTCGAACGCGCGGCAGTGGAACACACCCTCATAATGCACGAGGCGGCCCGGGTCGTGGTCGTGGAAGAACTGCGACATGGCGAGAATATCCTCGCCCGCGTAGCTCTCATTGCCGCAGGACCAGATCAGGACGGCGGCGTGGTTCTTGTCGCGTTCAAACATGCTGCGGGCGCGGTCCACGACGCAGTCCTTCCACTCGGGCAGGCTGCCGGGCACGTTCCAGCTCGGCTCCACCGCGCCGAGCTTCTGCCAGCTGCCATGGCTTTCAAGGTTCGTCTCGTCGATCATGTAGATGCCGTTCCGGTCACACAGGTCGTACCACAGGCTCTGGTCGGGGTAGTGGCAGGTGCGCACGGCATTGATGTTGTTCTTTTTGAACACGGCCATGGCGGCGTGCATGTCGTCGGCGCCGATGGCGCGGCCCCTGTCGGCGTTCCACTCGTGGCGGTTGACGCCGTTGAACACGACACGTTCCCCGTTCAGGCACATGACGCCGTTTATCATCTCAAAGCGGCGGAAGCCGATGTCGTAGGGCACGACCTCCTGCAAAACGCCGTCGGCATCGCGCAGGGTCAGTACGGCGTGGTAGAGCACCGGCGCTGCATGGCTCCACGGCTGGATGCCCTCGATCTCAATCGTATCGCCCGCGGCGGGGCCTTCGTAGACGGCGTAGCCCTCGGGGTCAGTCACGACGAGGGCAACCGACGCGCCGTCGGTCTCGCCGTCCAGCTTGACGAGGGGCGTCAGCAGGCCGGTGGTGTTGTCGGCGGCAAGGTCGGCCTTGAGCCAGATGTCGTTGATGTGGACCTTGGGCTTTGCGTACAGGTAGACCGAGCGGAAGATGCCCGAGAAGCGGAAGAAGTCCTGATCCTCGATCCAGGCGGCGCTGCTGCGCTTGTAGACCTCGACGCAGAGGCGGTTGTTCTCGTCCCGAATATACGGTGTCAGGTCAAATTCAGACGGGGTGAAGCTGTCCTCGGCATAGCCGACGAACTGGCCGTTGCACCACAGGTACATGGCCTGCTCCACGCCCTGAAAGCTGACGCAGACGCGCTGGCCGCGCAGGGACTCGTCCAGATCAAACTCTTTGACATAGCTGCCCACAGGGTCATCGTTCCAATCGACCTGCGGCGGGCGCAGGCAGCTGCGGCCATCCCACGGGTAGAGGGTGTTGGTGTACTGCAGCTGACCGTAGCCCTGCAGCTCAATGTGCCCGGGCACGCGGATCGTACCGAAGCCGGACAGGTCGGCGTCCGGCTGCCAGAAATCCGCCGGGCGGGCGGCAGGGTTGGCGCTCCACGCAAAGCGCCATGCGCCGTCCAGTGACTGGCGCAGCGATGTCAGGCCGCTTTCGGCCTCGTCCAAGGTGCGGCAGCAGAGATGGTCAGAGTGTGCGTCCAGCCGGTTCACGGCAAAGACGGTGGGGTCACTCAGCCAGCGAAGTTCAGGGGTCATAGGGATCTCTCCTTTACACAATCAGGTTCTTACCGTCATTCTGCCACAGGGCGCGCGGGGTGTCAATGGAAAGTTTCACGCAGATATTTTCCGTATTTTTTGCATCTTTACGGGAATTGTGCTGTGTTTAACACTCCGCGGCAGGATTTTTTGAGATTTTCCGTTTTGTCTGGTGGCGGATTGTACGCTGCAGCACCAGATATAGCGGTGGCGGCAGGATTTTTGCGGGGCGGGTTGTTATAGTCGGCACACCTGGGGCGCAAAAAACACCGCACCTTTTTGCAGGGGCGGCGTTTTGGGGTCATACTTCTTCTGTCTCCGCCTCCGCGGCGGCGCGCAGACGCTCCCGCACGGGGCGCAGGGCCTCGGGCAGAGCCTCGTCGGGTAGGTCGCTGATGCCCTCGGTGCTGCCGCGGGCGGCGGCGGTCTCATAGAACCAGCACTTGTAGTCCAGGGTGTCCATCGTCTGCTGCAATTCAGCCATGCGGGTCTCGAGCACGGTGCGCTGCTTACGGAACAGCTCCAGCCGCCGGGCAATGGTCTCATCGCCCTGCATGGCCAGCTCGATGTATTCGCGGATATCCTTGAGGGACATGCCGGTCTTTTTCAGGCACTCGATGATGCGCAGCCACTCGAAGTCCTTCTCCGTAAAAACGCGGATGCCGCCGGACGAGCGCCCGACGAAGGGAAGCAGCCCTTCCTTATCGTAATAGCGGATCGTCGATGCGGGCACACCCAGCCGCCGCGCCATCTCCCCCACTGTATAGGCCATGTGTTTTCCTCCTATGACTTAAACCCAGGTTTAACCTGTGTATCAGTATAGGACAAAAGAGCGGCGTTGTCAAGGCGGGCGGGGTCACCCGCGGTATTTCCCCCTCGTCCGGCTGAACGGTTTCCTGTTCTTGCGCACGCCGCGGGGCGTTCCGCCGCTCCCCTGCCCGCTTTTCTTTTATAGGGAAGGCTTTTTCTATTTTTTATTGACAAACGCGCGGTTTGTTTCTATCATGTTCATATAAGCAAGGGAGGGACCGCCACTATGCTGACCTATAATATGGACGTGGAGGAACGCAGCACCTGGCTGCGCGCCACCCCCGGCGCGGCGGCCCCGGGCACACCGTCTTGGCCCGCGCCGCGGCGGCGCTGGCACAGCCGTTTTACTGCACCGAGGCCGGCAACTTTTATGGCCGCGCCCATTTTGCCACGGCCCGTACCGATAAGGAAAGTTATCTGCTGTTTTATACGCTGTCCGGCTCCGGTCTGATCGAGCAGAACGACCAGCGCGTGGAGCTGCCCGCCGGCAGCGCCCTGCTGTTGAACTGCCGCACCCCCCAAAGCTACTGCACTGCCCCCGGGCAGGACCACTGGCACCACTACTGGGCGCATCTGGACGGCGCGGGCGTCGCCAATCTGGCCGAGGTACTGCAGCCGCAGGGGCGGCTGTCCCCCGTTACGGTCAGTCGGCTGGAAATGCAGCCGCTGTTTGAGTCACTGGCCGCCGAGTGGGAGCACGGCGCCGCCGCACAGATCGAGATCTGCCTGGCCCTGCACCGGATGCTGGCCCTGATGGCCCGCCAGCTGCTGGCCGGGGACGAGAGCCGCTCCAATCGCACCTTGATCGAACAGGCCGCCGAGTACATCCGCCAGCACTATGCCGAGCCGCTGTCGCTGGACAGCCTGCTGGCCCAGACGCCGGTGAGCAAGAGCTGGTTCCTGCGGCTGTTCCGCCAGTACATGGGCACAACGCCCTACAATTTTTTGCTGTCCACGCGGATCACACGCGCCAAGGAGCTGCTGGTGCTAACGGATTTCTCCGTCTGTGAGATCGCGCACCAGGTCGGCTTTGGGGATGAGAGCAACTTCTCGACCCGCTTTACCGCCATGGTGGGCCAAAGCCCCCAGCAGTACCGCAAAAGTGCAATGAAGCCCGCGGAAAACTGAATTAAGGAATTATGGGAAAGAAGGCATTTGTATGTTGAAAACCGAACGCATGGACCGTGTCCGTGCTGCCCTGCGCGCGCAGGGACTGACGCAGATGATCGTCTGCGACCCCAAGAGCGTGTGGTATCTGACCGGCGTCGCCGTGGAGCCCTATGAGCGTCTGCTGGCGCTCTACCTGCCCACCGAGGGCGAGCCGGTGCTGTTTTTGAACAGACTGTTCAATGTGCCCGAGCCGCCGTGCAGGACCGTCTGGCACACCGACACGGACAAGCCCGTGGCGCAGATTGCCGAGGTCGTGGACGCGGGCAGGCCGCTGGGCATTGACAAGGAGTGGCCCGCTAAGTTTCTGATCCCGCTGATGGAGACCCACCCCGGTATGCAGGTCGTGCTGTCCAGCGACTGCGTGGACGACTGCCGCGCCTGCAAGGACGCCGAGGAGCAGGCCCTCATGCGCGAGGCGTCCCGCATCAACGACGCGGTGAACGAGGCCGCGAAGCACTATATAAAGGCCGGCATGACCGAACGCGAGGTCGCCGAGTTTATCGACGCGCAGTTCCGTGCCCACGGCTGCGAGGGGCCGAGCTTTACGACGATCGTCTCCTTTGGTGCCAACGCTGCCGACCCGCACCACGAGCCGGACGACACCGTGTTAAAAGAGGGCGACTGCGTGCTGTTTGACATGGGCTGCGTGAAGAGCCGCTATTGCAGCGACATGACCCGCACCTGGTTCTGCGGCCAGCCCACTGAAAAGCAGGCCGCCGTGCACGATCTGGTACGCCGCGCGAATGAGGCTGCCGAGGCGCTCATCAAGCCCGGCGTGCGCCTGTGTGAGCTGGACGCTGCCGCGCGCGACCTGATTACGGAAGCGGGCTACGGCGCGTATTTCAACCACCGTCTGGGGCATTTCATCGGCCAGACCGACCACGAGAAGGGCGACGTCAGCAGCGCGAACACCGCCGTAGCCAGACCCGGCATGATCTTTTCGATTGAGCCGGGTGTCTACCTGCCCGGCGAGTTCGGCGTCCGCGTGGAGGACCTCGTCCTGGTGACCGAAACCGGCTGCGAGGTGCTGAACAGGAACGATAAGCATTGGGATGTGGTGGGGAAATAACTGCCGCCATCCCTGCCTCCCCTTGAGGGGAGGTGGCCCCGCAGGGCCGGAAGGGTGGCTGGCAGCCGACCTATAAAAGGGTTGCCGCGGCCCACCCCTCACCGCCTGCGGGCGGAGCTCCCCTCAAGGGGAGCCTAAAGAATTTCAGAGAGGTGTACGATTGAAAAAACATCTGTTCCGTATCATTGCCGTCCTGTCCGCCGCGGTCCTGCTGGCGGGCTGCGCGTCGTCGCGGCTGCGGCTGGGGGCTGCGGCTGCAGGCGGCGTGTACAATGCGTTTGGTACCGCCATGGCCGCCCAGAACAGCACCATCGAGGTCAAACAGACCGCCGGGTCCGCCGCCAACCTGCGGCTGCTGGCGGGGGGGGATTTACAACCGGCCGTCGTCCCCGTTTACAGTGCGGGCGGCTATTTACAGCTGGCCGTTGCCCAGTCCGACATGGCGCAGGATGCCTACGACGGCAGCGGCGTCTTTGCCCACGAGAGCACCGAGCGCAGCTTCAGCGCCGTGGCCACCCTGTATGAGGAGGCCGTGCAGGTCGTTGTCCGGGCCGACTCCGGCATTACGACGCTGGAGGAGCTGCAGGGCTGCACGCTCAGCGTCGGCGAGGAGGAATCCGGCACCGAGCAGAACGCCGGGCAGGTTTTGGCCGCCTGCGGCCTGAACAACCGCCTGGTACACACTGTAAACCTGAACTACACCGACGCTGCCGCCCGGCTGGCCGACGGCACGATCGACGCAATGTTCGTCACCGCCGGTCTGCCCGCCGCCCTGTCAAAATCATACAGGGCGACGCGCTGGAGCAACTGGCCGAGACCTGCGCCATCCGTCTGCTCTCCGTCGATGGGGGTGTCGGTGCGCGGCTGCTGGCGGCCTACCCGGCCTACCGCGCCTGCGTTATCCCCGCCGGGACCTACGCCGGTCAGGGTGAGGACGTCTGGACCGTCAGCGTGCAGGCGCTTCTGCTGGCGTCGAACGCGCTGTCCGACGAGACCGTCCAAAGGCTGACTGCCCGGTATTTGGACAGCGTGGACGCCGTGGCTGCCGCCGTGCCGGTGCCGCTGGTGACCGACCCCGCCGTGGCCGCCGCGCAGAGCGTTATCCCCTACCACACCGGGGCCGCTGCGTACTACACCGCGCAGGGCATCACCCCTGCAGGGCCGGAGACGGGCGCGTCCCCTGAACAGGAGGCCGCCGCATGATCATCTCACTGGATATGTACCAGACGCTGTTTGCGGCGGTCTGCGTGCTGATGCTGGGCCGCTTTTTGAAGGCGCGCATCGGCTTTCTGGAAAAATTCTGCATTCCCGCGCCGGTCATCGGCGGCGTGCTGTTTGCCGTTTTCACCTGTCTCTGCTATGTGACCGGCATTGCCGAGTTTGAATTTGACGACATTTTAAAGGAAGTCTGCATGGTGTTCTTCTTCACCTCGGTAGGCTTTCAGGCCAACCTCAAGGTGCTGAAAAGCGGCGGCAAATCGCTGATCCTCTTCTTGGGGCTGGTCGTTGCGCTCATTTTGTGCCAGAACTTCCTCGCCGTCGGGCTGGCGGATCTGCTGGGCATCTCGCCGATGATCGGTCTGTGCACCGGTTCCATCCCGATGGTCGGCGGCCACGGCACGGCGGGCGCGTTCGGCCCCGTGCTGGAGGACTTCGGCGTTGCGGGCGCGACCACGCTCTGCACGGCGGCGGCCACCTACGGCCTGATTGCGGGCAGCGTCATGGGCGGCCCGACGGGCCGTCTGCTCATTGAGCGCCGCAAGCTGCTGGACACCGTTGTGCCCGAGGACGACAGCCTGCTGGTGGAGGAAGAAATCAAGCATGAGCGCCACACCAGCATGTACCCGGCTGCTGTGTTCCAGCTGATTATCGCCATCGGCATCGGCACGTTCATCTCCAAGGCGCTGGCCATGACCGGGCTGACGTTCCCCATTTATATCGGCGCGATGATCGCCGCGGCGTGTATGCGCAACATCGGCGAATTCACCCACAAATTCACGACCCACATGGGCGAGATCAACGACATCGGCGGCATCAGCCTGTCGCTGTTCCTGGGCATTGCCATGATCACGCTGAAGCTGTGGCAGCTGGCCGCGCTGGCACTGCCGCTCATCATCCTGCTGGCGGGCCAGACGCTGCTGATTTTCCTGTTCACCTACTTTGTGATTTTCAACATCATGGGCCGCGACTATGACGCTGCGGTCATTGCAGCGGGCGTCTGCGGCTTTGGCATGGGCGCGACGCCCAACGCCATGGCCAACATGCAGGCCCTGTGCGAAAAGTATGCCCCGTCGGTCAAGGCGTATCTGCTGATCCCGCTGGTAGGCAGTCTGTTTGCGGACTTCCTCAACAGTCTGGTCATCACCTTCTTTATCAACTTTATCTAATTGGGAGGTCCTTCTGATGTTCCGCAAGCTGCGCGAGGCGCTGAAAAAACAGCGCTACCGTGTCCACAGTGACGACGTTGCCCTGCCCGAGGTCCACACCGGCCAGGTCACCCACAACGACGCCCCCGAGATCCCGGAGAAGCACAAGTCCATCAACTATGAAAACGTCGCCATCCCGGAGGTTCATATTCCAAAGAAGAAGCCCTGAAGCCTTCTCCCCCTGGGGGAGAAGGTGGCCCCGCAGGGCCGGATGAGGGGAGAGCTTGCCGCGGTTGCCCGCAAACGGGTTGCCACAGAGGGTTCGGCCCTCATCAGTCACCTTCGGTGACAGCTTCCCCCGATGGGGAAGCCTTTTTGTACAGCAAAACGCCCCTGACCGTTCGGTCAGGGGCGTTTTGCTCGTAATGTTAGTCGAGGAAGTTCTCGTTGAGGGTGACACCGAAGTCGTGGGCAATGGCGCGCAGGTCATCGTCGGTGATGGTCTGGCGGATCAGGCCGCCGCCCATGGACAGGACCTTGACGTAGATCTCGGCACTCTTTTCAATCGTGTGGGCGAGGCCGAAGGTGATGTCAAAGTCAGGGCCGGAGGCAAACAGGCCGTGCTGTGCCCAGATAGCGGCCTGATAGGTTTTCATCTTCTCGGAGGTTGCCATGGCGATGTCCGCGCCGCCCGGGACCATCCAGGGGCAGACGCCAACACCCTCGGGGAAAACGACGGGGCACTCGGTAGCGCTCTGCCACAGGGCGCGGGAGAAGTCACGGTCCGTAAGCGGCAGGATGTAGGTCAGCGCAATGACGTTGGTGGCGTGGCAGTGATAAATAACGCGGTTCGCGCCGTTGGTAGCGGCCTTGCGGACGCTGTGGTTCATGAAATGGCTGGGGAACTCGGACGTCGGGCGTGCGCCGTCGGCCAGACCCCAGACGATGCGCCAGCTGTCGCCCTTGTCGTTGATCTCCACAATGCCGATGCTGTGGATCGGGTCAGGCTCGACGTTGCGGAAGAACTTGCCGGAGCCGGTGGTGATGAAGTACTCACCGGCCAGATTATCGGCCTGCACGCCCATGTTGACCCACTCGCGCGGCTCGGCGTCGAAGTAGGGACGGCAGGCGGCGACGTCCTCCCCGGTCATGCGGTAGGTCAGGTTGCCGCCGTTGCGCTCGTGCCAGCCCTGCAGCCAGCCATCGTTGCACATGCGGATAAAGCCCTTGACGCAGGGAATTTCATAAATCGTAGACATAATTTCTGCTCCTTTTTTGCTTTTTGCCGCGTCCGTAGGGGCCGGACATGTCCGGCCCGCCACCTTGCGCAGCTGCCCATTTACGGGTCATAATTTTTATGTTGAGGGCCGGGCATGCCCGGCCCCTACCGTGCATCGATTATAAATCAGCGCGTGATCACATCCACCGGCACGTTGAAGATCTCGGCAACCTTCAAAATCGTGTCGATGTGGTGGCCGGTGGCGGCGGCCATGTGGTGGGTGGGGCCGGCCTCGCTCCAGCGGTTGACGAACTCGCGGGCACCGCAGCTGAAGCGGGTGCGCATGTTCGTGTCACCGAAGGTGAAGATCGGGCCGGGCTCGTTGACGCCCTCGGCCACGACAAACTTGAAGTGGCCGTCCTTGTCCTGCGTGATGGCCAGATAGGTCACATCGCCCACCGGCGGGTAGAACTGGGTCAGGTAGCCGCCGCCGGTCTTGCCGTGGAACACGGGCACGATCTTCATGGTCGGCTTTCTGGCCGTGGAGATGTCGGCGTCGCCGGAGCCGGAGTGGCCGATGATGCAGATGTCCTCATTGAAGTCGATGGAGTACATCTCGCTCAGCTGGCCGCAGCCCGCAATGGTCTTGAGGATGGACATAGCCATCGCGACCTTGATGTCGCCCTCGACGGCGCAGGCCGTGCCCTGCTTGATGAGCATCGAGAACGCGGGGATCAGCATCGAGTCCAGCTTACCGGCCACGCCCTTGGCGAAGCCGTCGTAGTGGCTGGCGACGAAGGCGATCTTCTCGTCCCTGACCCACTGCTCAAATGCGACAACGTAGCGGGCCATATCCCAGACCTTTTCCACCGTGCCGCCGCCCTCAATATCGAAGGTGTCCAGAATGTCCTGCGCCTTGGCGCGGATGGCGTCCTCGTCGGCGATGTTGTCGGCGATGGCCCACATCTTCTCCCAGTCAAACTGCTTGGTGTAGAGCCACATACGGTTGTACAGATTCGTCTCGTCGATGTACAGATCCATCATGCCGGGGTACGGGCGGCCGATCTGCGCAAGGTTCGTATCACGGAAGCGGCGGCGCACCTGCGCGGCCTTGCACCAGTCGTTGATTTCGGCCTGCACGGCGGGGTCACCGCCCTCGACAACGCCGGTGATGACGGCGTGGCGCTTACCGGCGCGCTCCAGGTCAGCGACCATCTCGCCGACAGCGCCGCAGGCGTACAGCTCACCCAGCCAGGTGGGGGTGTCGGTGTTGGCGTAGTCGGGGGCCTTCTTCTTCTGCACGTTGACGAGGACAACGGGCACGTCGAGGTCGCGCACGGCGGGCAGCATATTGTAAGAGGTAGCGTAGGTCAGCAGCTGCAGAATGACAAGGTCAACGTCGGCGGTGCGGAACTTATCGCCCGCGGCCATGGACTGCTCCTTGGTGGTGACGATGCCGCCGTCGATGACCTCGACGGTGTCGGGCAGCGTCTTTTTGAAGGCGGCGTACTGGCCCTCAAACTCGGGGACCAGCGTGGGGAACTGCGGCAGGTAAGCGCCCAGCGCAATGGCGAACACGCCAACGCGGGCTTTGGTTTCGACTAACATGGTGGGACCTCCTGTATATGGATTTGTTGTGATGTGCGTGTAGGGGAGGGATTTATCCCTCCCGGGAAGTATACGGTGTCGGGCGCGGGCACGGGAGGGTCAAGACCCTCCCCTACAAACCGGGGGTGAACGGCAGGCTGGCGGCGGCATGAGGGCATGCCGCCCTACGGTTGGATGTAGGGCGGGGTGCCCCCACCCCGCCGGGTCGTTTACTCCGGCTGATACTCTTTAATTTCAAAGCTGCGCCGGATGGCGGCGCGGGCCTCGGCCAGGTCGGCAAAATCGCCGCTGTGGATGAACTGCACCATCAGGTTGCCCAGCGCTGTGCCCTCGGTGGGGCCTGCAAACACGGTCAGGCCGGTGGCGTTGGCGGTCTGCTGGTTCAGGTAGCCGTCCTGGCTGCCGCCGCCGACGATGTTCAGGCTTGTGTAGGTCTTGCCGGTCAGGCTTTGCAAGGTCTCCACGGCGCGGCGGTAGTCCTGCGTTAGGGAGTTGTAGACGCACTGCATGACCTCGCCGGTGGCGGCGGGCACGGGCTGGTGCGTGTCGGCGCAGGCGGCCCTGACTTCTTCGATCATGGAGGCAGGCGCTAAGAAGCGGTTGTCATCGGGGTCAACGCAGCTGGGGAAGTCGGCGGCCTCCTTCGCGGCGGCGATCAGCTCCGGGAAGCTCGGGCGGGTGCCGGTCTTTTCGCCAAGCTCACGGCGGACGGACTGGATCATCCACAGGCCCATGATGTTTTTCAGGTAGCGGTAGCGGTATTCATAGCCGCCCTCGTTCGTAAAGTTGGCGGCGCAGCTGTCCGGGCCTGTGATGGCCGCTGCGTTTTCCACGCCCAGCAGGCTCCATGTGCCGCTGGACAGGTAAGCGGCGTACTCATCCCGCGCGGGCACGGCGAGGAACGCCGAGCCGGTGTCGTGGGTCGCGGGCAGAATGACCTCGGCGTCAAAGCCGACAGCCTTCTGAATTTCCGGCGTCAGATGCCCCAGCACCGTACCGGCGGGCTTGAGTGGCTGGGAGATGCAGCGCGCCACGCCGACCACTACGATCAGTACATCGTCCCAGTCCCTGCTGTCCGCGCCCACCAGCGCCGTGGTGCTGGCGTTCGTGTACTCATTGGCGGGCACGCCGCAGAGCAGGTAGTTCAGGTAATCGGGCACCATCAGGAACGTTTTGGCGGCGGCCAGCTGCTCCGGGTGCTCGTTTTTGAGCGCCATCAGCTGGTAGACCGTGTTGAACGGCTGGTACTGGATGCCGGTGCGGGCGTAGTGGTCGGCAAAGGTCAGGCCGTATTCCTTTTCCAGCGCCTCGCGGATGCCCTCGGTGCGCTCGTCGCGGTAGGCGACGGCGTCGCCGATGCGCTTATTGTCCGCATCCAGCAGGACAAAATCGACGGCCCAGGTGTCGATGCCGATGGTCGCGGGGGCAAAGCCTGCGTCGTGTGCAGCCTTCAGGCCGTTGACGACCTCTTGCGCGAGGGTGTCGATGTCCCAGCAGAGGTGGCCGTTCTCGCGGTGGACGCCGTTTTCGAAGCGGTAGACCTCCTGCAGGGTGATTTTTCCGTTCTGCACGGTGCCTGCGATGTGCCGCCCGCTGGACGCGCCGATGTCGACTGCCAGTGTACAGGTTTGCATAAGCTCTCTCCTTCTTTGCAAAATAACAGTGTTGCAGCATTTGCTTTTCGTCTGCATTATACGACACCCGGGCCCGGCTTTCCATCCGCAAAAGAATTTGATTGTTTGGGAAAATTCCACACGCCCCTTTCCGCGTTCCCGGCGGTTTTGTCCGGGTCCCGTGCCGGAATGATCCGATTGACACGCCCCGTGCCGTCCCGTATAATAGACCCTGCAACCAATAAAGGAGATGTTACATTATGGCCACCGCGCACAAAAGCCGTGTGCTGGATATGACCCAGGGCGACCCGTTCCGCCTGGTGCTGCAATTTTCGATGCCGCTGTTCTGCTCCAACCTTTTGCAGCAGCTGTACAACCTGACCGACACTGCGCTGGCCGGGCACCTGCTGGGCTCCGCCGCGCTGGCGGAGATCGGCGCGACGGCGGCGCTGTACGGGCTTATCATGAACTTTGCCTTCGGCATGAACAACGGCCTGGCGCTGACGGTCAGCCGCTATTTTGGCGCGGGCGATGAAAGCGGGATACGCCGCGCCGTGGGCTGGATGGTCACGCTGTCGGCGGCGGTGTCGCTGGTGCTGACGGGGTGCTCCCTGCTGGGCCGTGACGCGCTGCTGACCGTTTTGCAGGTCCCGGCACAGGCATGGGGCGGCGCGTCCGCCTACCTGACCGTCATTCTGCTGGGCATCCCGCTGACGATGCTTTATAATATGGAGGCTGCGCTGCTGCGCGCCGTCGGCAACAGCGTGACGCCGCTGCTGTTCCTGCTGTTCAGCAGCGTGCTGAACGTCGGGCTGGACGCCGCGTTCATGGGGCCGCTGGGGCTGGGCGTGCGCGGCGCGGCCATTGCCACGGTGCTGGCGCAGGGCATCAGCGCCGTGCTGGGCGTTGTGTACATCCTGCGCGGCTACCCAGAGCTGCGCTTTACGCCCCGGCAGCTCCGGGCTGCCACGCACCGCGCCGTGACCAGTATGTTCTGGGCGGGCCTGAGCATGGGGCTGATGAGCGCCATCTACAATCTGGGCAGCGTGGCGCTGCAAAGCAGCATCAATGCGCTGGGCAGCGTCTACATCACGGCGCAGACCGCCGCGCGCCGCCTGGCGGAGCTGTACTTTATCCCGGGCGGTGCGCTGGGCATCGGCGTGGCGACGTTCAGCAGCCAGAATCTGGGTGCGGGCCGCCGCAGCCGCATTTGGCAGAGCGTCAAGGCCGCGCTTGCGATCTATTTTGTGTGGTGGGTGTTTGTGATGGCGTTCACCTTCCTGCTGGGCGGGGCCGCCATCCGCGGCATCACGGGCAGCACGGACGAGGTCATTATCTCCAACGCGCTGCTGTACCTGAAAATCAGCGCACCGGTCATCCCGCCGATGGCCGTGCTGGTCATTCTGCGCAACATGCTGCAGGGCATCCGGCACACGGTAGAGCCGCTGCTGGCCAGCGGGCTGGAGCTTGTGGGCAAGGTGATCTTTGCCGTATGGCTCGTGCCGGTCCGGGGCTACCGCGCGGTCTGCTTTTGTGAGCCGACGACCTGGGTCGTATGCTTTGTGTTTATCCTGCTGGCGGTCTGGCGCTGCCGGGGCGATTTGCGCGACGCAGAAAAAATTTGAATTTTTTTGTAAAAAGGGCTTGCAATTCGGAAGTCGTTCTGCTATAATAATATGCGTCGCCAAGAGGCGGCGCAATAAGCGCGGTTAGCTCAGCTGGTAGAGCATCTGCTTGACGTGCAGGAGGTCACAGGTTCGAGTCCTGTACCGCGCACCAAGAGTCTGTGACATCTAAGATGTCACAGACTCTTTTTTTGTTGTATCGCCCAGAACCGGCACGGCCGATGTCGAAAACGAGATCCGTAGGGGCGCCTTCTATATGCGCCCGCGGAAGTTTATCCTGCCGCAAGCGGGCACGGGCGGATATGGAATCCG
>OAWS01001266.1_pt1 | contig 13622 bp, 20 predicted proteins | sample 1517141 | NCBI WGS metagenome assembly OAWS01 (sample SAMEA2580173, study PRJEB22360) | human gut metagenome | biome: human gut; feature: human-associated habitat; material: faeces | place: Denmark | collected 2008/2010
TAAAGGTTACCTAATTATAGGTAGCTTTCACCTCTTCGATGGAGATGGTTGCCTTGTCGGGATCCGGCGTGGTCGGTTTTTCGGGGGTCGTGAATGTTGCGGTGGCCGGATTCGAAGGGCGCTGGTCGGCGTTATAGGCGATCGCCGTCAGCTTATAAGAGGTTTCGGGGGTCAGGTCGGTTATTTCGACCGTTTTTTCTTCGGAGCTTTCTATCGAAACGAAATCGGCGTCCCCCCCCCTCTCGATCTCGATCTTGTAAGCCATCGAGATAGCATTGGTCGGAATTAATCGAAAAGAAACGTTGTCTGCTTCCGGAGAGAGCTCTGCGATTTCGATGGTTGCAGGAGGAGCTTCCGTCGAAGTGTCGTCATCGCTGCACGCAGCGAGTACGGTGAGTAAAGTTAATCCAGTTAGGAGAAACTTCAGTTGGGCGAAATTCATCATAATACGATTTTTTTAGTTAGTAATTTAGTAATAGAGAAACATGCTATTACAAATATAAGAAAAATAATTGATTTTGCAAGTTTTTTACTGATTTATTAAATTATGTTATTTTAATATTTGAATTGTGAAATCTGCGGTCTATTCGTAAAATTTTATAAATTCGAAAAGAAGGCGAGTTCGATTTTTTTCGGGATTGTGTATTTAGATCGATTGAATCCGGAATCGCATTGTGCTTGTTGAGGAAGTACCTTGGATTGCATAAAATAAATGGCAGGAAGGGCGAGGGGCACATTGTCGAGTTGCCGTTGGAGAGGGGCTTCGTGCTTCTTTTGGGAAGAATTTGGATGTTCTGGCGATTCGTTTTCGGCGCTTTTCGCTGATGGAAATCTCAATGTTGTTGCTATGGTCGGGTATCGGTCCGGACGGATTCCGTATGGATTTTATGGAAGGGGACGTTTTTCCGGGTGTAAGTTGGCGGGAGTACAAGGCGGGGAAAGGGAAGATCGTCCGCTGTGTTATGGTCGTGCAGCCGAAAACAAAAAGCGACCTGTCGAGAAACAGGTCGCTGCATTATTTTGTGACGCCGACAGGACTCAAACCTGTAACCTTCTGATCCGTAGGCGTAATTTTGGGGTTTTTGCTATTTTTTGGTAATTTCTTGTTTGTTTTATAAATAGCTGTATTTCAGTGGCAAATATAGCTATTTTGTTTCACTCTGTTTTTGTTTGGTTTGATTAAATACGTATATTTGTGTCGAAATTGTGTGTCTAAAAAATGAATTTACCCACAAAATGAACTATTCAAAAGACGGAATAACGGTTGCGCCCGTAATAGATACGAGCCACCCGAAAAAGAGCGGGAAATACCCAGTAAAAATTCGCGTAACCTATCGCCGGGATCGCCGCTACTATCCTACGGGCAAAGACCTGACTCCGGAAGAGTGGGAGATGCTTGGAACGACAAAGGCGCGTGCCCTTGTATCGGTCCGGAAAGACATAGAGAGCAGCTACCAGATAGTGCGTGCGGCCGTTGAGGATTTAGCGGGTAACGGCGGGTTTTCGCTGGATGCCCTCAACGATCGGCTGAAGGGGGCAGCGTCCAATACGGTAAACGCGATGTTCCGGGCCAAAATCGCCGAGCTGGAAAAGGCCGGGCGCGTTGGCAGTATGCTCGTTTATGACAATGTGCTGAAAGGGCTGGAGCGGTTCGCCGGGGAACGCATACAGTTTGACGCCGTTACCGTATCGTGGCTGAAACGATATGCGGAGTTTCTGACCAAAGAGGGGAAGGTGCAAACAACCATATCGATACACTTGCGCCACCTGCGGGCGGTGCTGAACGATGCCCGACGTCTGGGTATCGTCAAGGAAACGCAATACCCGTTCGGACGGGGCCGGTATGAAATACAGGAAGGCGAGGGGCGCAAGCTGGCTCTGACGCTGGAGCAGATCGGGCGGATCGCCCGCTATGAGGACGGGAGCGAAGCGACGGCCAAATACCGGGATTATTGGCTGTTTCTCTACTTGTGTAACGGGATCAACGTCGCCGATTTCGTGAAATTGCGGTACCGTGATATTGTGGACGGTGAGATCTGTTTCGTGCGTCAAAAGACCGAGCACACGACCAAGACCCGCAAGGAAATCCGGGTAGTGGTCGTGCCCCAGATGCAGGCTATTATCGACCGCTGGGGCAATCCCCCGGCGCGTAATAACTTTATATTTCCGGTTCTCGATGGGACGGAGGACGCGATACATCAGAAGTTGAAAACAATGTATTTGACCCGTGCGATCAACAAGCGGATGCGGGAAGTGGGGACGCAACTCGGAATAGGAAACATATCGACCTATACGGCGCGTCATTCGTTCGCTACGGTGTTGAAGCGTGCCGGGGCGAATATCGCCTACATATCGGAAAGCCTCGGCCACCAAGACCTCAAAACGACGGAGAACTATTTGGCCAGCTTCGAGCGGGAAGAAAGGGAGAAAAATGCGGAATTATTAACTAAATTCTAATTGTATTATGGAACGTGTTTTTAAGTGGTTGCGGACTTTGGACAATATGTCAATCGGGATTGATTGTACGAATGACATACATATCGTTAAGGAGATAAAAGACTGTATCTATCAAAAAAATTATAGTGATTGTTGTAATCGATATTTGGATATTGTCCGGTTGGAGTTTGCAAAGCTGCAAACGCAAAATCATCATTTATTGGCGTTTCATTTGATAGAGTGCGTCCCGACCTGGATAGAAGATGAGGATCACTGGATCGGGGCACGCAAAGTGGCTGAAGATTTGGACGATTTAGACGATGAGGAAATCCCGCGAATATACGCGGTAATTATGATTCTTATTTTTCTGGATGAGCTTGGGAATATTTGTGCATTATATGGTTGCAATTTATCGGAAATCGCTCAAAAAAAAGGTTATTATATAGATGTTGCGTCGTCTGTTTGTTTTGACGATTATAAAGCGCATCAACCGGGCGGGCGTGTTGTTCTTAACGCCACGTATCGCCGGGCGGCAGTTTTGGGGTTGATTGAAAAAACGGGCTTATGCAAAAATGTAGATCGCACGCAAATAGCCGCTTTTGTAGAGGCCGTAACAGGAGGAAATATCAATGCAAGACCGAAGGACACCGTGTCGTATAAAACGCCCACGGAAAAAGCCCAAATAGAGGCAGGGAAATGGCTAAAAAAAATCAATATAGAATAAAATTTAGGACGTCCGACGTTTAGTCCGACGTCCTTTTAATTCCGTCTTTTGCATCGTAATCGATTACTAAAGCCCGGACGCGGGCAAATGTATAAATTAAAAATATCGATACGATGGAAAATATCATTATTACCACCCCGGCAGAATTGCGTTCTATTGTCGCTGATGAAGTGGCGGCGATTCTGCCAAAGCTCGCCGATTTACAGCCCAAGAATGAGGCGGCAGAAATCGACACATTAACCGTTGAGGGCGCCGTGCGGTTTCTTGCGGATCAAGGTGCGCCTACCACCCGTTCAACGCTTTATAATTGGGTTTTTCTAAAAAAGATCCCATTTAAGAAAATTGGACGCCGCACGGTGTTTTCCAAAAAGGAGCTTATTGCCTGGATTGAATCCCGTACAACTTTGCCGGAGGACAGGCGAGATACCGCTGCTGCGCGTATCGCCGAAAATGCTAACCGTAAATAATCCTGGAGTTATGGAAATAAAAAGAGAAACCCCCGGCGCCCGAAGCGGGCACGCAGGGGAAGGGACGATAATTCACTCTGCAAATGTAGCGTTTACCTCTGTATTTTCCTATCACCAGCAAAGGATTTATAACCTGCTTTCGGACGGTATTCCCCGTTCGGCGGCCGATATTACTATTTCGTTGAGGCTGTCCGATCCCCGCAGCGTAATCCGCGATTTGCGGCATAAGGGCGTGCCGATTGCCGATGAATGGTGCGAGGGCGTGCACGGGGGCCGGTTCAAACGGTATTTTATACGGAAAGGAGGGGTGCAATGAATGCCACGATGCCAATAGGCACGGAACTTAATTTTGTACAGACTTTACGCGAAGACAACCGCAACCGCGAACGACAGATGCAACTCGCCCCTGTCACAGCGGGCTTTTTTCGGATTAGACCAACAAACAGATGTATTGAAGACGCAAGAAACATGAAAACGCCTCAAAGACTTTTCTTATCCCTTGTATTCGAAAAAGAATTGACGATACTATGCGCTGATACCGGTATCGGGAAATCGATTTTTGCGGTACAGATCGCCGAGGAGATCGCCCGGAGCGGGCATAAGGTCTTATACCTTGATCTGGAATTGTCCGACAAGCAATTCGAGGGAAGGTATTCGGAGAATTACACAAATCACTATAAATTCAGTGACAACCTTATCCGGGTCGATTTCGATCCTGATAATTATACGATCCCGGACGGTTATACTTATGATGACTACTTTATCAAAAGCCTCGAAGAAGCCATACAAGAAGCGGGTGCCGACGTGGTAGTTATCGATAATATGACCGCCCTGTCATTTGCTGATACCGACGGCGCGAAGAATGCCAAGCCGTTAATGGATCGCCTCAACAGGTTGAAGAAAGAGCGTAATTTGACGATGCTGATTCTCGAACATACGCGCAAAACCGAGGCAGGACGGCCTATTAGCCTCAACGATCTGCAAGGTTCTAAAATGAAGGCCAATTTTGCGGATGCTGTTTTTATGATCGGTCGCAGTACCAGGGATAAAAACCTACGATATGTAAAGCAGGTGAAATGCCGAAGCGCCGAACTGGAATACGACGCGAATAACGTGCTATTGTACGAAGTATGCAAAAAGAACGGCAATTTTTTATGCTTTGAGTTTCACGATTACTCTAAAGAGTCCGACCACCTGCAACTTCTTTCCGATGACGACACAGCGGCCAGAAAAGCCAAGGCGCAAGAATTGAAAGCAGGCGGAATGTCAAATGTCGCTATTGCTAAAGAATTGGGTGTGTCGGAGGGAGCAGTGCGAAAATATCTCAAGGCAGAATAGATTCGTACTATTTCGTACCAAAAATGGTACGAGTGCGAATTTTGATATAAATATGTGATAATTAGTGCTTTACACTCGTACCTGCGGTACGAATCGGTACGAATTGGTACGAGGGATTCGTACCAAAGTACGAGGAAGTACGAGGGTTAATATGTTGATATATAGTAATATATGGGTTAAATTCGTACTTTTCGTACCAGGTACGAATTTAGTACGAAGGTACGAGGAAGTACGAGCGAAAGTACGAGGATGAAAAGTCGATACGAACTTGAAAGATACAAAGGGATGCGTAGTCGGTACGAGTGTCCGGTGTGCCATCACAAGGGGGTATTCGTGCGGTATATCGATACGGAAACGGGGTTGTATTTGTCGCCTGAAGTAGGGCGGTGCAATCGAGAGGACAAATGCGGCTACCACTATACCCCGAAGCAATATTTTGACAGTCACCCGACCGAAAGGCCCGAAGCAAATATTATTCGTCACCTGAAGCAAATAACGGCCCCGAAGTCGATAGATACGATACCGAAGCAATATATTATTAAATCTTTGGGCTATGCCTCGGATTTTGTGCGGTTCCTGCTCTCCCTTTTCGATACTGATGTATTGGAATCGCCGACCGTCGTGCGCCTTATGTCGGAGTATTATTTAGGTTGTACGAAGTCCGGGGCCGTTATCTTTTGGCAGCTTGACTGGCATAAGCGCTTGCGGGGCGGTAAGATTATGCAGTACAATCCGGAAACCGGAAAGCGGATCAAGAATTGTGACGGGGCGGTAAACTGGGTGCACTCGCAGCTTAAAAAATCCGGGGAGTTGCCGGATTCGTGGGAGCTGTCGCAATGTTTGTTCGGAGAGCATCTGTTATTGCGACGTCCGGAGGCCACCGTGTGCCTTGTGGAAAGCGAAAAAACGGCCATAATATGCAGCGGAGTGATGCCGGAGTATGTATGGCTTGCTACGGGAGGCAAACAGAATTTTAAGGCGGAAAAGTGCGAATGCCTCAAAGGGCGCAAAGTGATCCTGTATCCGGATTTGGGGGCTTTTGAGGATTGGAAAAACAAAGGGGAAACAATCGCCCGGAGTGTCGGATTCTCTTTGTCCGTATCTGATGTTTTGGAGCGCATAGCGACACCCGAAGACCGGGAGAGTGGGTTTGATATTGCCGACTATGTTATAAAGCAGCTCCGAACCGGTGTTAGGTCGAATACAGGGGGGCAAACACGTGTTTTGCCTTTGACGTGGGAAGAAAAGATATTACAACAAATGTCCGCACGGAATCCGGCCGTATTACAGCTAATCGATGCGCTTGATCTTGTCAGCTCCTCAACGCAAATGCGATTGCGTACCTGTGTGGCTTAATTCGCCGCCGGGCGTTACCGCGTCGCGGGGTAAATGTAACTTGCGGGCGTCGGTAAATCGAATGCCCTATGCCTTTGCCCCCGTATCTTGCGCCACAATGGACCCCGGAAGAAATCGCCCGGCTCGGTGAGCTTTACCCCGATCACAGCAATGAGGAGATAGCCGCAATAATGGGCCGCACCCCGGCAAGCGTCAAAGTGCGGGCTGTCTGGAACGGGTTCCGCAAATCACCGGCTTACAAGTACAGGGTCAAATCAGGACCCCGGCCCCGCAAGCAGGTCGGATGTATTCCGAACCCCTTGCCGGTCATTGAACGGTTGTTGCGTAAGCACGGATATAAATAGCAAACAAAGGACGGACGGAGTTACCCCGCCCGTCTTTCGTTTTACTGTCAGAAAGCCAAAGCCCCGGAAAAACCCGATTTTTTACCCCCACGCGCAAATCGCGATCCCGTTTTCTGAAAACGTTTTCCAAAAATTGCCAAAAAATGCCGGTCCGAAAATATAGCGAACATTAGATACGGCCGAGGGGGTGCCGGCTGTTTACCCCGGAATTGCCCGTATTGCCCCGTTATCTGCCGTCTGATGCGTTATCTGCTGTTGGGTGATGTAATCTATCCACTCAAACAAAACAAGCGGCCAAATGGCCGCCTTTGTGTGCGCTGCCGGTTCGATGTGCAGCAACCCCAAAATATAACACTTGATTTATCCCTCTCATTTAATGCAGCATTATAAGAGCATTAAAAAACTACTACATTTCAATACATTATTGAGAAGTAGTATATAAGTATATTTCAATGTAGCCTATAAGCATTATAAATATTACTTATAGAAGCATTACAAGTATTATATAATACATTAAATACTACATTAAATAAAGTTCTCGGATGTATTAAAGTGTTTATTTATATAAATACATACATAGCACTGTATTTCAATGTGATATATGTATTTATATTTGCTTGCTTTCGGGTGCTTGTGTACGGGGGTTTCCATTTTGGAAACTCCCGCACCCTCAACGACCGGAGCCGGGCAAAGTGCCTGTAATCCCCTTTTTTGATTTTACGGCTTTTCTTCGTGCGGCCGATACTTTCTATGTCCGGCGGGAGAAACGCCGTCAAATGCAAAGCCAATACGAAATACGGGCATTTATCATCGAAGGGTGCAGCGGGTTATTTTTTGCCGTCGGTGCGTTTGAACCCTATCGGCTGGCCGACCTTGCGAGCCTGCGGCACCTTGATCGATAGTGCCGCGATAGCTTGATAGATATTATCCAGCTCTTTGCGCATATCTTCCGAAAGATCGTTTACCGCTTCGGCATTGTCTTCGTCAGCACGTTCCAACAATGCCAACTTTGCCCGTATTTCGGACAGTTCCGCCGTTATCTGCGTCGTCGTGGTAATGTAGTTCCGCATCGCCACAAATGCCCGCATAATGGCGATATTTACTTGTATGGCTGTTCCACTACGTAAAACACTCGAAAGCATTGCTACCCCTTGTTCGGTAAAGGCAAACGGCATATAACGCCGGCCTCCTTTTTCATTTGAGATCACAATTTGTGATGTCATACTGTTTTTGAGGCAGTTATATTCAGCTTCAGTGATTTCAAACATAAAATCCCCGGGGAATCTTTCGATATTGCGCCGTACTGCCTGTTTGAGTGTTCGTGTTTCCACTTGATAAAGTTCCGCCAAGTCGAAGTCCAGCATCACCCGCTGGCCCCGTATCTCGTAAATCTTACTTTGGATAGGTTGCAGTTCCATAACAGTACAATATTATTTCTTGAGACCCTTTTTAGCATTCAACGGGCTAACAACTTTTTGGCCGGTCTGGGCCTCAAGTTCTTTCCGAGCAGCACCGGCAACCTTGCCGCCCCGGTGTGCAATTTGCTTGCTATGCTCAAATGTTTTGGGCTCTTCCTTTTGTGAAATCTCGGTTGTTGAGGCTTCTGCAAGCATATTTAGTACTAATTCGAGGTTAGTCATGTTATCCCGCAGGCTCTCGGTTTTAAGCCCTTTATATTGCTTGTACTGCTTTGTTGATAGACCAGACCAACCCTGTGTAATGACATCGGTAAGGATCGCGTATTGCCGACCTTTTTGTATTCCGCGGCGTTCCCATTCATCGGTAAGCTCTTTGCGTACCTCGATGGATTTAAGCCTTTGATTTATCCAGTTGGCCGAATAGCCTTTGCTGTGGTAATACTCCATTAGGCGCTCAATACCTTGCTCTGGATCATCGATTTCTTCCAGCCGTTCCCGGCCTAATTGCGCTAACCATTGTTTGAACGGTTCCGCCTTTGGTGATGGGATGGATTGTATTAGCCGGAATAGTTGTTCGACATCGGCCACATCGGTGTTGTAGCTTTTCCCGTCCGAGGACTTCATTTTGAGTTGTACGATATTTTCGTACAACTGACTTCCCTCGGCCTGTAGCTTGCGTTTGAGGTCGCTCCAGTATCGGCGGGGGTTTGCGCTATCTGTTAATACCTCGATAACGTCAATAATGGAGATATACCACTTTTTGGCCTCGGAATCCCACACGGAACGTACCTGCCTATCCTCAAATAGTTTTATCGCATCTTTCTGTGTCATAACCTTACCCCCTCTCTTTGACTTCCAGCACCGCACCGCACTTGGGGCAGGTGATCGTATTCGTCGGCTGCGGGGCGAATAGCTCCGGAACCGAGACGCCCAAAATATCGGCTATTTCTTGCAATCGTTTTAACGACGGATTTCCGTTGTCGCCGATTGCAATACTCAACCCCGTTTCAGTCATTCCGAGACGTGCCGCCAACTCTTTTGCGGTCATTCCTTGCTCCTTTAATAATTCTTTAACTCTCATTTTAACGTATTATTTACCGCAAATATATTGATATTTATATAAAGGGCAAAAAATTTTATTGCCAATTAGATTTTTATCTCAAAATATTTGCACGACATCAAAATATCACTTATATTTGTATCAAGAAATCAAAATAACAGTTAAAGACAATGACACCGACTGCTTACAATCAATTCGCAAAGGAGATCGCCAACTACATCAACTATCATTGCAACGGCGTAGATGAAGGTTTCGAAATCGAGTACGAGGGATTCACGGCTTTTGTGAGCTATAAGGCCGAAATCAGAGAGGATGCCGGGGATTATTGGACGGCTCCGAGCTGGACGATAGAGAAAGAGAGCACGACGGTAGCGGCCGTATGGGATGAACAAGGGAACGAATACCCGGAAATCGCAGAGGCTTTGCAAGTGCTGTTAAACCAACGAAGGGAACCGGGGCGGCCTCAACCGCCGTCCCGACCCGAAACAAGGAAGAACGAACAACCAAAAACCAATACAGACAATGAAAAGAAACGATTTGCAAACGATTATGCGCCGGGCGTGGACGATTGCCCGGACAACGGGTAAGGCTTTCAGTATCTGCCTTGTCAAGGCTTGGAGCCTTTACCGCCTGACGCAGCGGATGCGGGCGGGCGTGGTACGGTTCGCATACGAGAAAGCCGACGGAACACTACGCAAGGCGGCGGGCACGCTGCACGAGGTGGCGGCCACGATCAAGGGCACCGGCCGACCGGATGACGGGTGCACGGTCAAGTATTACGACATTGAGGCGGGCGGCTGGCGCTCGTTCAAGGTGGAGAATTTCGTAACGGTTTACTAACATAATGCACTGAAACAATGAAAGAGAAAACAACAATCACGCTCCCCGCCCGGGTGGATACGGGGGGCGCAGCCTTTGAGGACCTGCTAGCGGGGAGCGGGCGGGGGGTGCATACGGACGGGAGGCGTAAAAATGCGGCTTTCTCCTTTTTGGTCGATCGGGGGCTGTATCTGGAGTTCCGGGAATATTTACCCGGTCAGGAAATCGCAAAAGGAGAAATAACGGTAAACCAGTAACGCACTATGACAATAGAGGATTTGAAAGGGGTGAAGCTATCCCCGGCGACGCGCGGGTATTTAAGTATTTATATCAAACTGACGGACCTGTACGAGGATGCCTATGACGCCTCCCGGATGGAGTTCGGCGACAATGAAGCCGACGATAAGAACGAGAATTTATACAACGCATTCGAGAACGCGAGGGCCGAAATAATGAAGTTGGCAGCCCAGTCGATAACGGCGAGACTGCAATATTTAAACAACCATACGGAAATATGATGCTTTACGAACTTTCGGCGGACGGCTATACGGTGGGAGTGTTTCCCACCGAGGCCGCAGCCCGGCACAATGCCGCGTATATGCCGGGCGGGTGCTACACTATCCGCGAATGGACCAGAGACGGCGATTTTTTGACGTTCGACCCCTCAACCAACAAACACTATGACTTCAGGAAATGACACGCAAATAAAGGAAGCAAGGGCGCAATACGACCGGGCACGGGTACGGGTGCAGGAAGCACTGAGGCCCGGCGAGCGCCGATACTGGAGCAACAAACAGAAAAAGGCGGAACGCCGGATATTGTCCGAATTGCGGGCGCGTATTTTGCGGATCGCCCCGGACACGGACGGCGGCAATTAGGCGCAAGTTGTGTGTAAATTGTGTGTCCGACCAAAAACAGACCAGCCACCTACAACGCTGTAAGTGGCTGGTTTTCAGTGTGACGCCGACAGGACTCAAACCTGTAACCTTCTGATCCGTAGTCAGATGCTCTATTCAATTAAGCTACGGCGCCGAATTGCGAATGCAAATGTAGTGTGAAAATTGCTCTTATGCAAATAATTTGTCGTAAAATTTACCGGTCTTTTTATTTTATATCTTGGTAAGAGGGTTAATTTTGAATATAATATATTGATAATGTTTGATTTGAGGTAATTTGTGTTTTGTACGGATTCTTTTCCGGGAGTTTGTCGGTGGAAATATCGTTGCCGGGAAAAAGGGCAGTTGTCGTGTCCGACTGGCTATGGGGACCGGAGATTTGTCATACGAAAATTACCCCTGCGGGCTGAAATCCGCAGGGGTAATTCGATGATTTTGCCGGATGCGCTTATTTGATCAGTTCGGCGAGCTTCTCCTTGATTCCTTCGCCTCGCAGGTCTTTGGCGACGATTTTGCCTTCGGGCGAGATCAGGAAGTTGGTCGGGATGCTGCGGATTCCGTACTCTTCGACGATCGGGGCGCTCTTGCCGTCGGTGACGGCGATTACGTTGGGCCACGTCATCTCCTCTTTTACAAGGAATTCTTTCCAACTCTCGGCATCATTGTCGAGCGATACGCCGTAAATGTTGAATCCTTTGGGGCCGAACTCCTTGAACGCCTCCTTCAGGTAGGGCAATTCGCCGCGGCAGGGACCGCACCAGGTTGCCCAGAAGTCGATCAGCACCCATTTGCCGGGGCCGATGAGGGGTGTCACCGAAACGGTTTCGCCCAGGGAGTCGGGCAGCGCGATTTCCAGATAGGGCTTGCCGATTTCGGTATTTTCCTGGGCGGCGATCGATTTGGCGATGGCGGTCAGGATCTGGGTTTTCTGCATCTGTTCGGGGAATTTATTCAGGATTTCGCGGGCTTCCTGCGGTTCCATTTCGTTATAGAGGTTTCCGAAGAAGTAAACGCCGACCAGGTTGTCGGAGTTGTTGTCCAAAGCGCGGCGCATGATGCCGTTGGCTACCTGGTTCAGCGAATCGAATTTCTCCATGTCGTTTTCCTGCATGGCCACCAGGAATTGTCCCTGAAGCATGCCCAAAGAGTCGTTTATCGGCTGGGGGAAGCCGTTCGGGGGGGGGGCGCCGCACCGCCATCACCGGTTTATCGGCGGGAAAATCTCGTTCGAGCGGGTGCCGCCGACTTGGAATTGGCCCAGATCCGCAGTTTTAACGTCGATTTTTCCCGGTTCGAGGAAGATGAACCCGATGCCCTGGCGGTGCCGGTTGGTAAGGATGGCCAGGTCCGGCTGGTCGATCGTGCCTTTGATTTTGAACGTACCGTCCGCAGCGACGGCTGCCGATGCGATGGTCGGATTTTCGGGATTGCCTTGCATCAGGAATACGGAGTCCGTGATTCCCGGGTCCAGTTTGCCGGTGATGGTGTAGGTATTGCCTCCGCATCCCACGAGGGTGCCTGCGGCAAGAAGACCTATTAACGCTTTTTTCATAGTGCTGAGAAAGGATTAAAATGATTATTTGGTCGGTTTGTGATTCGTCTTTTGGGGTGTTCGCGGCGTTTGCCGGATTTCGCGCTGGGGATTATCCTTCAAAAACCGTTCCCAGCTCGAACTGCCCTTTGCCGAGGCAGCCTTGTGGCCTCCGCCGAGTCCTTTGAACCGATCTTCGCCGAGGGCGCCGTTCAATGGGTTCGAACTCATGAAATGGTGGCACAGGGCGACGGCCATACCGTCCGTAGCGTCCAGTCGCCGGAGCGGACGTTCGATCGTGAGCATGCTGCTGACGAGGGCCGCGACCTGCTCCTTGGGGGCCGAGCCTCGGCCCGTGATACACTGTTTGATGCGTGTGGGGGCGTATTCGAATACCTGCAGCCCGCGGCTCAACGCCGCAGCCATCGCCACGCCTTGCGCCCGGCCCAGCTTGAGCATCGACTGCACGTTCTCGCCGAAGAAGGGCGATTCGAGGGCCACCTCGCGGGGGCGGTATTCGTCCACGAGAGCACCGACCCGCTCGAAAATGTAGCGCAGCTTTTCGTAAGGATCGTTCATCCTGTGCAGGTCGATGTCGCCCAGCACGACCGATCGGACCTCCCGTCCGCAAACCTCCAGCACCCCGTACCCCATGTAGTTGGTGCCGGGGTCGATGCCCATGATGCGGTATGTCGTCGGGTCGGACACGGTGCGGGGACGTTACTTCTCCTTGAGGGCCGCGATCTCCTTTTCCGCCTGACTCACGCGGCGTGCCAGGTCGGGCAGGTTCTTGAAGATGGCCGATGCGCGGTGATATTGCATGCCGGGCAGTGCCGGATAGCCGAAACGTACTTCTCCGTCGGGTACGTCTTTGTCGAGACCGCTTTTGGAGCCGATGCAGACCCGGTCGCCGATGGTCACGTGGTCCGCGATGCCGACCTGTCCCGCGAGGAAACAGTTGTGCCCCACTTTCGAAGTGCCTGCGATGCCTGTCTGGGCAGAGGAGACGGTATTCTCGCCGATTTGCACGTTGTGGCCGATCTGGATCAGGTTGTCGAGTTTCACGCCCCGGCGGATGATCGTCGAGTCGGTCTTGGCCCGGTCGATGCAGGTGTTGGCGCCGATTTCCACGTCGTCTTCGACGACGACGTTGCCCAGTTGCGGAATCTTGTCGAAGCGGCCTGCGGCATTGGGAATGAAGCCGAAGCCGTCGGCGCCGATCACCGCACCCGC
>OAWS01001267.1_pt1 | contig 13604 bp, 15 predicted proteins | sample 1517141 | NCBI WGS metagenome assembly OAWS01 (sample SAMEA2580173, study PRJEB22360) | human gut metagenome | biome: human gut; feature: human-associated habitat; material: faeces | place: Denmark | collected 2008/2010
AACCTCGCACTCTGGCGTTCATTCAGTTCATTGTTCAGTTTTCAAAGGTCATCGTGTCATCGCCTCATCGCGACGACTTGTATATCTTACCAGACCTCTTCCATCTTGTCAACACATTTTCCAAAAAAACTTGAAATAATTTCCATTCGTCCCTGTATATCGATGTTAGTAACAAGAAATCCGTAGTTAGTCCCCCAATTCGAGAAAATCCCTATAATGTTATTATATAATATAAACAGGCCAGTAGAACCACCTCACAACTACAACCTGAAACCCTTTCACAATCATCACGGAAACAGCCCTGCCAGATTCTCCTTCCCCAGCAGGGCTATTTCTGCATGTCATAATGGCTCCTTCAAAAAAAATAAGAAAAGTTCAAAAAAAGTGTTGACAACTATAGGGCTCGTGAATATAATATAAGAGTACTTGCCACTATAGCTCAGCTGGCAGAGCATCTCATTCGTAATGAGAGGGTCGTAGGTTCGAATCCTATTAGTGGCTCCAATAAAATCAAGGCTTCCGAGAAATCGGAAGCCTTTTTTCTTTGTATTTACGCCTAAATCAATTTATTCTGTTTAGCAAGTTCTTGAATCATGGACAACGATAGCTTGTAAAAGCCTGCAGTATGCCAGAATGGGCTGTGGTTGAATATCACAGCGGTCTGCCCAACTACAGCTGTCCGTTTTGGCAACCGTCCTGCGCCTCCTATTAGTCGGCACCTGACGGGCCAAAAAGGCTTGGGACAGACCCTACACACAAGGCTGATGGCCGTGTATTTTTGTAGTCAGTAAACAGAGTCCTCATTTATCGCCTGTATGCGATAGCGTAGGGGACGACCCGGAGGGCGTCCCGCCGCGAATCCTGTGAACAGCCGGAATTTATGACAAATGGCACACGGTCGTAATATAATCCTGAGTCTGTCGCGGCGCAGCCGCATCTGAGTCCGAGGAAAAAGCAGTGACTCGTTGTAAGGACCTCATTTTTTGCTGGGAATTTCGGATGAATGGTATGGGGGCCAAGCATTTTTTCCATCCAGACAATGTCGTACCAGCGGTCGAATTTGTAGCCGCTGTGGTGAAGATGACCTGCCAGGATATAGCCCAGGTGCTTATGGAAATTCAGGCTGTCATAGGTAACATAAGGATCATCTTCATCGCGGGGTATAGCAATGCAGGCATTGACGTCGAGGATTCCCATAGATTTCAACGCTTCTTCCAAGGCTTTATAAAGTGTACGGCCAATGCCGCGTTTACGGACATTTACATCAACGTAAATGCTCGACCGACCAGGCATAGGCTTCACGACCGTAAAAGGCATGGGCATAGGCATAGCCGGCGACCTGACCTTCTACTTCGGCTACCAAGTAAGGATACTGCTGAGAAATCTCTTGGCGGCGCCGTTCCATTTCTGCAGCATCTGGTGCAGTGTATTCAAAGGTAATAGCTGTCTGATTTACGTAATAGGTGTAAATCCGGGCTAAGGCTCCCGCATCCTCTTCACGGGCTGTGCGAATTGAAATACTGTCGTCCATCACTGCATCCTCCCTTGTTTACTTCATTATATCACATTACACCTTGACCAGCTCTTGATAGAGGTCGTAAAGGATATCGTCTGTAACAGGATATGGGTTATTGTCCATATTGGGATGATGGCTGGCTGTTACCAGGGAAGTCACTTCGTCTTCGCTCAGATTCAGGTCTTGCAGGCTACAGCGCAGGCCGGTATCTGCCTTTAATTGGACAATCGCATCGGCCAAAGCGTCGCTATCAGCAAAGCCCAAGTCGTGAGCCAAGGTCTGGACACGCGAATCGTGTTTCCCATTCAAGCGGGTGAAATAGTCCAAGGTCAGGCCGCAGGCTTCGCCATGAGGAATGTTGTAGCGGTTAGTCAAGGGAAAGCTGCAGGCATGCGGCGCTGTCGTCTTAGGCAGAGTAAAGGACAAACCGGCGATGACAGAGGCTTCACAGAGTTTTTCCCGTGCTTCCCGATCATCCGGCTGACAACAGGCCCGAGGCAAATATTGGAATACCAAAGACGCAGCGTGGATAGCGCAAGCATCGCAGACTGGCTGGTGATGGATACTCCAATACCCTTCCAAAGCATGGGACAATACATCTATGCCGCAACATGCCGTCAAGTAAGGTGGCATATCATAGGTCAATTCTGGATCGACAACAGCATAATCGGGAAAGAAATTCTGCGATACGATAGGTCCTTTTTTATGCCTAGCCTTATCAGAAAGAACAGCAACAGATGTCACTTCACTACCAGTCCCAGCTGTAGTCGGCACAGCAATCAGTGGCAAATGGGCATTAGGCAAGGCTTTACCCGTCCCATGATAATCCCGGATGGAATCGTTTGTCTGGCACACAGAAGCCGCCGCCTTAGCTAAATCCATAGCACTGCCGCCACCAACGGCAATGACAAAATCGTTTTTCCAGTTCCGCATTACTGCTGCGCAGTCGTCAACATCGTTTACTTCCGGATTGGGTGTGACATTAGAAAATACATCCGTAATCAGGCCCGCTCCCTGTTGCAATAAGCGGTCTACAAATCCATTTTTAACAAAATGCGGCGTCGCCACAATGATACCACGTTTCCACCCTTGTTTACGTGCCAAGGGTACGATTTCCTTGACGGTTCCCGCTCCAAAAGTAATGGTTACAGGCTGTTTATAGGTCCACATACCAATGCCCCCTTAATAATTGTCATGATTGCGGCATTCTACCAAATGACCGACGACACGATCTTCTTGTTTGCGATTCTTGCGAAGACCCATGCGAACCTGGACGTTGCCTAAGATGAGATAATCCATTTCTCGTTTAGAAACGTTCTTGAAATTTTTGCGGGAATAAGCAAAGAAAGAAAAGCCCAAGAATACCCAGATGCCAAGAGCAATGAAACTCTGGATCGACATAAATGCCGGCGACCCCGGTATGATGAGCAATCCCAGGATAGCTACCGAAATCAGGCAGCCTGCCCTAGCTGTTGTCTTGGAAATGCGATTGACATCATCAGGTACATCGTATTGTTTGATGAGGATATAAGCACCGGCGCAGGTAAAGAAATAGCCGAAAGCCGTGCCGACAGAGCACATATCGACGACCCAGTTCAGAACTTCCCGGCCAAAGAAGGGGCAGATCACGCAGACTAACGTCGTAAAAATGATGCAGGCGCCCGGCGTATTGTATTTCGGATGTATCTTTGCAAAGACCTTAGGCAGCATCTTAGCACGAGCCATACAGAAGATGAGGCGGCTCGATGTCATGAAAAAGCCATTGAGCCCAGTGAATATCCCCATGCAGACTGCGACGACGACAAAAGCGACACCAGCCGTACCCATGGCCATATCCAACATGGCCCCGGTATGCCACTTGATGGGCGCCCCTGTCGGAGTCGTCAGATGAATCATGTCCGTCCAAGGCATGACGACATCGGTTACCAAGGCCATGATAGCATAGGTTACAGCGCCGGCGAACAAGGCTGAAGAAATGAGGATTTTGGCCTTTTGCGGTGGGAAATTATATTCTTCAGCAGCCTGCGGAATACAGTCGAAGCCGACATACAAGAAAGGCGCCAATGCCAGAATCGATACGAATCCAGCTAAGAAAGATTTGCCTTCCCCATAGGCAGGCAGCAGATTTTCTACATGGAAATGACCGGTCCCAGCGACACCGACCAGAGAAATGGCAACAGCTGCACACATGATGAGGACCATGGTCAGCTGCATGTTGCCTACCGATTTAGCCCCAAAATAGTTCAGCGCGCCAAAGAGGATGATGAAAAAGACCGACAAAGCGACTTCTCCGGCATAAATATCGTATCCGGCAATAGTATATAAGAAGCCTTGATTGAAAACGCCCGGGAAGAGATACCCAGCCAGGACAGGCAAGGCTGTGGCATTGAGGGCTACAATAGATAAATAGCCTAAAGACAGCATCCAGCCACAGATGAATGAGGCCGTCCGGCCATATCCCTGATAAGCATAAGCAAATTCGCCGCCAGCGACGGGAAATTTAGCTATCATGTAGGAATAGCTCTTGCCGACGATGCTCATCAAGATTCCGCCGACGACAAAGCCGATCATCAATGGCAAGGGACCACCGGCCCGGGCCGTCCAATTCGCACCCTGGATAAAACAGCCCCAGCCGATGATCGAACCTAATGCGACGGCCCAGATGGCCGCCGGGCTGAGGGATTTCTTCAATTCCGTTCGTTCTGACCGCTTCATAGCACTCGCTCCTTTCGCGGAATCTTACCTGTTAAATATCGTCGCTAATTGTATAGGATTCAGTAATGGGCTGGACAAAAATCTTGCCATCGCCAGAGCATCCGCTTTCACCCGTGCGGGCACTGTGCAGGATAATGTCGACGACTTCGTCCTTTTCTTCATCGCGGACGACGATGTATAACATCCGTTTCGGCATTTCTTCATAGAAGACAGGTCCGACCTGGATGCCGCGCTGCCGGCCCCGGCCTGTAATGCCCCATTCACTGAAAGCATTGTAGCCACCATTTTCCAAAGCTTTGACGACGCTATGAGCCCGTTCGGGCCGGACGATTGCACAAATAAGCTGCATAAGACCGCTTCCTTTCCTGCAAAGAAAAAGGCGCTGCTCCCGGGGGATGGGAAGCAACGCCATTGTCACCTCAATGATTTTTATGTCTTCTTTTAACCGCAATACGTTTCATCGACCCAGGTCAGGACGTCATCCAGGATGGGCAGATACTGTTTCAATTCTTCTTCCGTAATAATCAGGGGCGGGCAGATATTGATATTGTTTTCCCGACCGAAGGTCGAGAAGCCCCGTTTCTTCAATTCAGCCATAATCGTATGCATGATGGGGTTCTTCTCGCCATAAGCGACCATGGGGATGCGTTTTTCTTTATCTTTGACGATTTCCAGGGCCGAGAACAACCCGATGCAGCGGGCTTCGCCGACGCAGGCGTGTTTTTCGACCATCTGATTCAGGAAGTCGCCGAGGATTTTACCCATCTTCTGGACATGGTCACAAATATGATGGTCCTGATAGTACTGGACAGCAGCAACGCCTGCAGCACAGGCCAGGGTATGGCCGCTATAGGTCAGACCGCATTGGAGGACATGATGTTCAAAATACTGGGAAATCTTTTCATTGACAATGACGCCGCCTAAGGGGACATAGCCGCAGGTAACACCTTTCGCAAAGGTAATCATATCTGGCTTCATGTCGAAATTCTGCCAAGCGAACATTTTGCCAGTCCGGCAGAACCCGGCCATGACTTCATCACAGATGAGGAGGATACCATATTTATCGCAGAGCTTGCGGACGCCTTCCATATAACCTTTCGGCGGCAAGATGACACCATTGGCTCCGACGATGCTTTCCATGATAACAGCAGCAATGTTATCGGTTCCTTCAAAGTGCATCTGTTTTTCCAGAGCCTTCAAAAAGACTTCTGTGCATTTAGCATCGTCCATGCCGCGGGTATAACCATCCTGATACATATGGGGATTCATGAAATGGATGAAACCATTGGCTCCGCCCAATTCAGCGGCAAACCGGCGCCAGTCACCAGATGCATTGCCAGCACCTAGAGTCGAGCCATGATAACTCAGGTAAGCACTGAAAATCTTCGTACGCCCAGTAACCATCCGGGCCATCTTGATAGCATTTTCATTAGAATCAGCGCCACCATTGCAGAAGAAAACCCGGCGATACGTATCAGCACCAGCTGCTTCGACAAGCATCTTAGCCAATTTCGATTTGGCTTCTGTTGCGTAAGCAGGCGCCATAAAACACATAGATTTCATCTGCGCCATCATGGCATCCTTAATGGCTTGATTACTATGACCCAAGTTGGAGCAAACTAATAAGGATGACATATCGGCGTATTTGTTGCCGTCATAATCCCAAAAGTAAATGCCTTCAGCCCGCTGAACGGGAATCGTAGGCTGTCCCTGGACCGCCCAGGACTGCATTACGTATTTTTCATGCATTGCTTCAATTTCTGTACCTGTCATCGTCATAGTAACTCCTCCTTTGTAAAAAAACGCCACCATAGGAAACGGATGAGGTTTCCCATTGGCGGCGTTGCCTGTTGATTTCTGTTTACAAGGATAGTATACCTCTTGTACTTTTTAATTAACACGTGTTTAGACATAATCTTTTATATGTCACAGCACATATCATTGTATTTCTTTAATCATCAAGGCCAACTGCAAGGTAAAGCGGACAGAAAAATCAGATAGGTCACAATCTAGTAAATCTTCGAGTTTATGGAGCTTGTAGTTGACGGTATTGCGATGAATATGGAGGGCATCGGCCGTCTTTTGCACACTGCCATTCATTTGCAAGTAAATTGTCAAGACTTCTAAAAGAGAACTGTCATGAAGACGGTCATATTCCTCGGCTTTATTCAAAGTACGCTGACAAAATAGTTTCATGACGGCAGGATCTTTCTGATTGAACAAGAGAGTATACGCTCCCAATTCATCATAGAAGAGCAAGGACTTCCCCTTGCGGCGCTGTAAGCGTAACGCCAACAACGCCTGGTCATAGGCAGTCGATAAAGAAGCCAGCCCCTCAATACTGTCACTAATACTGACCATGCCGACCAATCCATCTGATAACCACTGTTTGGCCAGCTGCTGTATCGTACCGGTATCACAACACGTCGTCAGTAGCCACAAACAGGATTCGCCAAGAAATAAGCCATGCTTTATCCGATTATCCAGAGAAAAACGAACTTTTTCCAGCCAATCAGTCTGAGTCTTCGCTGTTTCCCTTCCCGGACACAGCACCAGCAGGCGGTAAGCCCGGTCCGTCCTAAAGCCGTACTTTGAAAAGACAGCTAAATACGGTTCTGCTGGGACCGGTTTCATGACAGCCATTTTAAAAGCCTGCTGCATATCCCGTTCCAGGCGTTCTCGTTCCGTAATCTCCGTACTGAAAATATGCATCAATTCAGCCATGTGGACATTCCAAGGCACCTGGAAGAGCGGCAAAGCCACATCGTCACAAAAAGTCAGGACCGCTTCGGGAATTTCAGGAATATAAGGGCCCACGTTAAGAACGATGGCTGAAGCCCCGTGATCATAAATAGCCAGAATCAATTCAAACACAGCTTTGACTCCAGGCTGTTTGAGCCCGATTCCCGTGACAAAGGCAATCTCATCGCCTTCCAAAAAAGATGCAATATCTACGCTTTCCACCATATGCAACCAGCGTACGGGGCGGTTCAACCCCTTTTTTCCGGCTACAAGCGCCATTTCTTTATGGCTGACGAGGCCATATAAGTCTTGTAAAACAACGGCCATGTACTTCCCCTCTTTTTAGAATAGCAATAACATCCCCGATAATAATAACAATATATATGATAAATTCATAAATATTTTCTGATTTATTTTATCATGGATACGGGTACCTGCATAGGTTGCTAATACAAGGGGAATCAAGCTGAGACCTGTCAATAAGAGTGTTTGTCCATCATAAAACCCCTGCTGGTAGTCATGGAACATGAGCGGAACATTCAACACAATCCATACCGAAGCAACGGTAGCACGGAAGATGTGTTTGTCCTTAAAAACTGCAACGGCATAGATGACCAGGAGCGCTCCGCCAGATACGAATAAGCCGTGCATGACTCCAGCTCCCAGTAAAATAATCCGGGCTGCTGCCGGCGACAGGCGCAGTTCGTTGGAAGTGCAAAGTCCCTTCAAAGCCACGGCTAAAACGAAAAGGCCATAAAAGGGTAACAGGAAAGATAAGGGTAGGAGCTGATAAAGGTAGACACCAATGGCCATACCAGCGGCCATATAAAGGACAATCCGCAGAAGCTGCCGCCAGGCGACATAAATCAGGGACGAGCTGACGATGAATAGGCTTGAAAGGAAGGCCATGATATTCAAGATGACTTTCGCCTGATCCGGTCCCAATAATAAAATGGATGGCGTCATAGCCAACAATGTCCCGGCGAAACCGGTCACAGCCTGAATCGTATTGGCCAAGAATAACACTAGCAGAAATATTCCTTCATCCCATAAATCCATGACAGCCGCCCCTTTCATAGAAAAAGCCGACAATGAACGAGGCGTCCCTGCCGGCTTACAATATTCTAGGATTAGTATAACAAATCAGACTGGATCTGAATAAGGGCTGAAAAATAAAAATCTATGTGCTTACGCACAGGCGATCTTACTTCCAGAATTCCCACCAGTGGTGATTGACTTTTTCAGCCAGCTGTTGGCGCAGGCTGTCCCGTTCGGCCTGGACGGTAGCCAGGGTTTCCTGGAGCTGTTTGTGTTCGTCTTCGATGAGGCTGCCTTCTTTTTTCAGGCGGTCGACTTCGCTCTGCAGGGCGTCGGCCTGGTCTTTGTTCTGCTGGGCTTCCAGAGCTTTGACTTTGACTTCGGACAATTCGTTCTGTTTGGCAATGAGGTTCTGCTGCAGCGTGATGACCTGCTGCTGGGCCGTGTTGAGGTCCTGCTGGGCTTTGAGCAGTAAAATACGCAGGTTGTGCGATTCTTGCTGGGCATTGGATACTTTTTCGCTTTCAAGTTCGGTAATCGTCGCCTGGTCGTGGAGGCCGCGCAGCTGGTCGAGGATGCGAACGGCTTCGGTGTCGAAGGCCCATTCGCCCTTCTGCATGGTAGCGTGTTCTTCGCCATCATGGTTGATTTCATCCAGATGCTTCTTGACGAACTGGATAATGCCCTGGCGAGTTTTGATATTATAGCGGTCCATTAAGTCTCTTGTCGTGATCACGTGTTTTCTCTCCTTATATTTACTCTATCTGTTTCAGCATTTACCTGGCCCATTTCTCTAACCAAAAAAAAAGGCTCAACCATGCCATCCAGCATAGCAGCAACTCGTATAAATATATTTCCTTTAGTTTACATTATTTCAAAGGATAATGCAACGAAAAGGGGGCTGTCGCATGAAAACAGCTCGCATGCGAGGCCCCATTCCTATGTGCAGTTCCGGATACCGGCTTAGATGGAAAGCTGGACGAAATTCTGGCCGAAGCGCAGGTATTCCCCTTGCGGCAGTTTATAGGCCTTGGAAATGGCGTTAGCTTCTGTCGGCGCTTCCGGTGTCGTTTCTAATTCATAAGCTTTGGCATAGGCGCCAGTCGTATCGCCGGCAGTCAGGCCGGATTTATCGAATTTCAAATCGCTGCCATCGTAAATGCGGATGCCGATGACGATACCGCCCTGGAGGTAGGCATCCATATGATGGCTGTCATAGATCCAGCGGTCCGTCCCCTGGTCTTCTGCAGTGCTGCTCGGCTGGCCATAAGCGGCAGTTAAGTCGGCTTCGGTCATGCCCAGGTATACGCCGCCGATAGATTCATAGCGGTCGGCATTGAGGGAACGGCGCAGAGGCATTTTATTGTCGACGATGAGGTACTGATGGGATTTATGGCCCATGAGATCCATCTTGATGGTCCGGTCGCCAGTCTGTTCATGAATGGTAAAGGTCCCGGTCCGCGGATAGTCATAGGTGCAATCCTTGGGGTCCGTAACGGCACAGCCGTTGATGGTATTGCCTTCGATGGTCATGACCAGGTTGCCCTTGGTGCTGTACCATTCGCCGGCAGCCGGATCGAGCCAGTCGACGACATTATGGTCCGGTGCCGCCTGGGTCGTTGCCGTAACCGTAGCCGTAGCCTGCGGTTCAGCAGCCGTCGTCGTTGCCGTCGTATCTTCGGCTAAGCAGACAGCGGACAGGCTCATGGTCATGAGCGCACAAAGTATCATATTTCTTGCTATTTTTTTCATTTTAATTCGCTCCTCTTGAGTTTACTTCTTTTAATTGTCTATTATACACGGATTTGCTCGAGAAAACAACTCCATCGTAAACGAAGAAGGCTCATCTATTTATTTTTGTTTACCTTCTGTTTCTTCGATTTCTTGACCGCTTTTTTATCTTTTTTCTGCTTCTGGCCAGATTGTACGGCTCCTGTATCTTTTACCGCTTCCGTAGTTTTGACGACAGGTGCCTTGGCCGGAACCGATACGGTGTCGATCAGCGTGCCATCATTCTTCAGGGCACTGACACGAAATTCATCCGGTTCGACCTGGAGCGTCAGGTACATCGGCATATCCGTCGGATTGTAATAGACGACATCTGTCGGCTTGCGGACGGAGCCATCCCACGATTCCGTCCCGGAGCGGCCGGTGGCAATATAGACAGTTCCTTCCGTTGCAGCCTGGTCGTTTTTGATGGGAACCGTCCGTTCATAGCAATGTTCATGCGCTGTGAACACTAAGGGGACGTTATATTTATCGAAGAGGGGCATGAAGTATTTCCCGTTTACATCGAGTTGCCCATCGTAAGGACTATCCCAGGGCGGACGATGCATGAGGACGACCACTCGTTTACCCGCTTTCTGGGCAGCTGCCAAGTCCTTATCGAGCCAGGCCGCTTCATCTTCCATCATCGTCGGCCGCCAGCCGTTCAATTCTTCGTAATCCGTGTTGAGAGATACGTAGTGGACGTCGCCATAATCGAAGGAGTAGGCCAGGCGGTTCTGGTCCTTCGGGCCGCCATACGGTACGGCAAAAAGGCCTTTATAGGTATACGGTTCGGCAAACTGCCAATCCATGCTGTAGGCTTCGTGATTCCCCAAGACCGGCGCAAAGGGGATATGGCTGGTCAGGACATCGGCGTTTTCAAACCAGTCACGCCATTGGAAATAGGCCTGGCCGTTGTCGGTAATGTCCCCCATATTGATGAAGAAAGCCGCATCATCGTTCTGCTGCCAGGCAATCTGTGCCGTCTGCCCCCAAACGCTGTAATCGGTAGACTGGGAATCACCGAAAATAAGAACTTTATATTGATTTAAATCTTCTTTGGTCGTCGAAAACGTGATCCAATCCGTTGCGCCGTCGGCATTGACGATACGGTATTCATATGCCGTCGCCGGCGTCAATTTCTGCATATACGCACCGTACGTATAGGGTGCGGGATTATCGGCGTCGTAAATGGGCGGCCGTTTCCCTTCGGTTACATAAGCCAGCTGGACATCCCCCTGGTCCTTATGGCGGTATTCTACGCTGTAGTCATTACGGTTGCTGTCCGACTGCCAGGAAATCGTCTTGCCCGTGGCGCTATCCTTGGCGACGATCTGCATCAGATTATCCACTGACATGGCCAGGGCCTGGCTGGAAAATAAAGTAAACGCACTGAGGAGAGCCGCAACGAGATGGCTCTTTTTATACTTCATGTATTTTCACGTCCTTTCTTGTCACAAAATGTATTGTAGCACAATCCCTTGATTTGGCAATCTTTTTGTTGACATCAATTTCCGCATCTCTTATAATGAGTAAATTATATATTTGTTTACATCGCGAGGGGAGAATAAGATGAATACACTCGATTTACTATTATTGGCCGTCGGCCTGTCCATGGATGCTTTTGCCGTTTCCATCTGCAAAGGCTTGTCACTCGGTAAAATCAGCTGGCGCCATATGGTCCTGGCCGGCCTGTGGTTCGGCATCTTCCAGGCCCTGATGCCGGCTATCGGTTACGGTCTGGGCAGTTTTTTTGCCGATATGATCGACGCCTATGACCACTGGGTCACGTTCATCCTGCTCGGCGCCATCGGCCTCAACATGATCAAAGAATCCTTTGAAGACCAAGAGCACTGCGATGCCTCTATGCGGCCTTATACCATGCTCATGCTGGCTATTGCCACCAGTATCGATGCCCTGGCCGTCGGCGTTACCTTTGCCTTTATGGACATCGACCTGCTCCCCTCGGTCACGCTCATTGGGATAACGACCTTCTTATTCTCGGCAGCTGGCGTCAAAGTCGGCAGTCTCTTCGGGACGCGCTATAAAAATAAGGCCGAATGTATCGGCGGCATCGTTCTCATCCTGATTGGCTTGAAGATATTGCTGGAAGGCTTGGGAGTGTTGTAAAAAAAGGCTTGTCGCATGTGCGACAAGCCTTTTTTCTGTAGGGGCGCCACGTGGGGCGCCCGTTCGCGCAAATCGGTTCACGGGCATCTTACATATACCCGCGGCCTCCCCCCGTCCGCACATCGTCCGCTCGCCACGTGCGAGCCCCTACGAAATATAAATTATTTAACTTCGTGGATCCAGCCTTCGGGGCCTTCGATTTCGCCCATCTGGATGCCACGCAAGGTCTTGTAGAGTTTTGTCAGGACAGGACCCATTTCATCCATACCGCTGGGGATGCAGACTTCTTTGCCGTGGTCGACGACTTTGCCTACCGGGCAGATGACGGCAGCTGTGCCGCAAAGGCCGGCTTCAGCAAATTCGCTGACTTCCGAGAATTTAACCGGACGATGTTCGACTTTCATGCCCAACATATCCGTTGCAATGGTGATGAGGGAACGGCGGGTAATGGAAGGCAGGATGGAGTCCGATTTCGGCGTAACCAAGGTACCGTCTTTCTTGACAAAGAGGAAGTTAGCGCCGCCCGTTTCTTCTACGTACGTGCGCGTAGCCGGGTCGAGGAACATGTTTTCATCGAAACCGTTCTGATGAGCTAAAATGTAAGGATACATGCTCATGGCGTAGTTCAAGCCGGCTTTGATATGGCCTGTACCACGCGGAGCTGCACGGTCGAAGTCAGAAATGCAAATCGTAATCGGTTTTACACCATTTTTGAAGTAAGAGCCAACCGGTGTGCCGAAGAGGCGGAACTGATATTCGTCAGCCGGTTTAACGCCGATGACCGGGTTGGTCCCAAAGATATACGGGCGCAGATAGAGAGCACCACCGCTTTCAAAGGGAGGAATATAATCCTTGTTGGCACGGACAACTTCGTCGACAGCTTCCATGAACATATCTTCAGGAACCGGCGGCATTTCAAGCCGTTTTGCCGAGTCCATCAAGCGTTTTGCATTCTGGTCCGGACGGAAGGTAACGGTACGGCCGTCTTTGGTCTTGTACGCTTTCAGGCCTTCAAAGACTTGCTGGCAGTACTGCAAAATGCCGGCACATTCATTGAGGACGACATTCGGATCATCCGTCAATTCTCCTTTGCCCCATTTGCCGTCTTTATAATTGGCAACATAACGCTTTGCAATCGGCTGATATTCAAAGCCTAATGCCGACCAGTTAATATTAACATTTGACATAACAATTCCTCCATTTCTTTTATGTACAAAATAAATTTCTAAATATTTTGTACTTATAGATTAATCACTTCCATCTCCTTTGTCAATGGGAGATTTTTTGTTTACTTATTGTCAACTTATTCACTTTTATCAAAATTGACAATAAGTAAATTGTCGGGTATAATCCAGATTATCGTAAACTAATTTATGGATAGATATAGGTTTACATTTTCTTGAAGGAGTGATTTCATGGTTTCTTCTGCCCTCTCATCTCATCGCTGGGATACACGGGACCTCGTCTTATTCGCCCTGTTCACAGCGCTCATCGCCATCGGGGCTTTCATCCGCATCCCCGTTCCCTTCTGTCCCTTCACGCTGCAGTTATTGTTCACGACGCTAGCCGGTCTGCTGCTGGGAAGCCGCCGCGGCGCCGCATCCATCGCGGTCTACGTCTTCTTGGGCCTGATCGGCCTGCCGGTCTTCACCTCTGGCGGCGGCCCGGCATACATCTCTCAGCCGCCGACGATACA
>OAWS01001288.1_pt1 | contig 13388 bp, 5 predicted proteins | sample 1517141 | NCBI WGS metagenome assembly OAWS01 (sample SAMEA2580173, study PRJEB22360) | human gut metagenome | biome: human gut; feature: human-associated habitat; material: faeces | place: Denmark | collected 2008/2010
CTGCCACAGCGTCGGCCACTGAACGGTCGAGTCTTGCACCGTTGTCAATCACGTCCACCAGCTTTGCATATACGCCAGCAGGCAGATACTTGTACATTTTTTCGCGGTTGAACACATACTTTCCGAAATAGCCAGAAGGTCTCTCGGCCGGAGTGCTAACCTCCAGAGGCTTCTTCTTGAATGCCTCTGCCACAACTTGGAATCTAAGGTTGTCCATTGCTTTATTTATTTTGGTAATCGATGTTTACTTGTTTATGAAGCGCATCCATTCTGCACCGGCAACGGCAAGAAACCGTTACGGTACAAGGCTCACCGGTAAAAGAACCGAAATATCAACCCAACCAGCGGCCTATGCGGGCAAGCGCCTCCTTGCAGTTTTCGCGCTCGCCGAAGGCTGTGAAGCGCACGTAGCCCTCACCACTAGGACCGAAGCCCACGCCTGGCGTGCACACCACGTTGGCATTGTACAGCATCTGCTCGAAGAAGCGCCAGCTGCCCTCGCCGTTTGGAGTCTGAACCCACAGGTAGGGAGCATCGGTACCTCCATACACGTGCAGGCCCATGGCTGTAAGCTCTGTGCGCATAAGGCGCGCATTCTCCATATAATAGTCAATAGTCTCTTTAATCTGACGCTTGCCCTCAGGTGTATATGTGGCCTCGGCAGCACGCTGGCTTATGTAGCTTGTGCCGTTGAACTTGGTAGACTGACGTCTGAGCCACAGTTTGTGAAGAGCCACGCGCTCGCCCGAAAGGGTGGCTGCAGTAACCTCCTTAGGCACTACGGTGTAGCCGCAGCGCACACCGGTGAATCCGGCCGTCTTGGAATAACTGTGGAACTCGATGGCCACCTTGCGCGCACCCTTTATCTCGTAGATTGAGTGCGGTATGTCGGGATTCTGGATATAAGCCTCATAAGCAGCATCGTAGAATATAAGAGTGTCGTTGTGAAGTGCATAGTTGACCCACTGGCGGAGTTCGTCCTTGGTAAGGACGGTTCCTGTAGGGTTGTTTGGATAGCACAGATAGATTATATCAACGCGGCGATCGGGCAACTGCGGCACGAAGTTATTGGCGACAGTGCAAGGCATGTACACTACGTTGCTCCATCGCCCGTCCTGCAGCACACCGGCACGACCTATCATAACGTTAGAGTCGATATAGACCGGATATATTGGGTCAGTGACACCAATGCTGTTGTCCCAGCGCACCAGCTCCTGAATGTTTCCGGTGTCGCTTTTTGCTCCGTCATTGATGAATATTTCTGACGGATCAAGATGTATGCCGCGAGACAGGAAGTCGTTCTTTACGATGGCCTCACGCAGGAACAAGTAACCCTGCTCGGGACCGTAACCGTGGAATCCCTCTTTGGTGGACATTTCGTCGACCGCCTTGTGCATGGCCTCTATGACAGCCGGACACAGCGGACGCGTGACGTCTCCGATGCCAAGACTTATAACATCGGCTGTAGGATGCTGCACCTTAAAGGCATTCACCTTCTTCGCTATGTCGGCGAACAGGTAATTGTCGGGCAGCTTAAGGAAATGTTCGTTAATTAATGCCATTTTTATATTTTGTGTTTTTGGTTGTTGTCAATGTTCTGTCTGCATGGGCTTGCTGATGCCTCATAACAGAAACTGCGGCTTATACGGCCGCAATTTCACCCTCGAAAACAAATTCAGCAGGACCTGTCATGTAAACATGGTTGTCGGTTTCTGACCACTCTATCGACAGAGTGCCGCCGTCCATAACTATGCGCGAACTACGCGAGGCACGGCCTGTAAGCGAAGCCGCCACGGCCGTGGCGCAGGCTCCGGTGCCGCAGGCCATGGTAATGCCACTGCCACGCTCCCACACCCGCATCCGGATGAGCCCGTCGGCCTTGACCTGGGCAAACTCTATATTGCAGCGATTGGGAAATGCCGACGCGCACTCGAGCAACGGTCCCCAATAATCGACACTGAAGTTCTCTACATTGTCGACGAAAATCACGAAATGAGGATTGCCCATAGAGACAAATGTACCACGAAAGTGTTTACCACCAGCCACGACTTCGCCCTCGTGAGCTGAAATTTCGAAAGTCGGATCAAAGTCGCCACCGTCAAATGACGGAGCCAGCATGTCGACCGTAACACTCTCAACGGTGTTGTCGGCTGTAAGATGAAGTTGCAGAACTTTCACTCCCGACGGAGTGAGCAGACGCACTTTTGTTGAATCGGTTATGCCTTTTTCATAAAGATACTTGCCCACACAGCGCGATGCATTGCCACACATTTGCGCCTCGGAACCGTCAGCATTGAATATGCGCATGGTAAAATCGGCTTCAGGCACGGGCGAACGGCCTATCAAAACCAAACCGTCGCCGCCTATGCCGGTGTGTCGGTCACTCCATGCCACAGCTGCGGCTACAGGATCAGGGATATGGTTGAAGAAAGTGTCAACATATATGTAGTCGTTGCCGGCTCCATGCATCTTAGTGAATTTTATCGTATTTGTCATACCCATATTTCCTTAACTATAATATTACGCCTGGTCTTTTGCCTTATTCTCGATGCAAAGATACTATCTTAAGGTGAAAAAAGACAAAAAGCATAATGTATTAAATCTACTTTTAATGATAAAGTTACAATCCGTAAGTAAATGGACAAATATTAATTACAAATTGAAATTAAAAGAAATACATCCGAACACGTGTATAAGCAAAACGCAACATATATGCACAGAATGTAAGTAAAATCACGACAATCACTATCATCATGACAGATAAAAACTCAAAACAATTACAGATGCAGATCTAAAACCGCAACAAACAGAACAATAGCAAATGGCAAATAAAAGGCTACATGAATGGTATTTGGACCGTCACATGGCCGCATCGAAAAATCAATAACAGAACCAAGCAAATGACAACCGGCAACAAGGGTGCACAGCTTAAGTAGATGAGCATACGAACAGGCAAAAAAAAGAGGCATACCGAGTGTCGGTATACCTCTCTTTCATTATTATCCCAAATACTCACATTACCTTGTAACGCGAACCTTATATGTCTTAGTACCTGTGGTCGTCTTGACCTTCAGAATATACATACCGCTCTGTACACCCGACACGTTGACAACATTACCAGTAGTGCTGTCTACAAGTGCGCCACCAAGGCTGTAAACATCGATGCTCTCGACGCCATCGCCTTCAACACGCACGTAGCTATTGCCCTCCTGGGTTATCTTTATGTCGTTGATCACATTGTTATCAATGCCAGAGGCAATTGCATCCTTAAGTGTGAAGAACACATTAGAACCACTGACAGTACCCTTTACAGAATATACAACATCGACATTGGCTCTGTGAACAGCTGTTGTGCTGGCTCCAGGACCAAAGTCATAAGTGCAAGAGGTAGTGGTGACAGGTTCCGAGGTAACGGTTTTTGCGTCAATGCGCACATTATAACCGTCAACAGGGAATGGTTCACTGTCAGCAGCAGTAGCAACAAAGCCCATGAGCCAGTTGCCGGGCACATCGTAACCCATCAATCCGGAAATAGTTGTATAAGACTCGCCCTGATCTGTAGAAACGATGTCACCAAGACCTGAGAATGCAGTCAAACCATCTATAGCGAGAGCAGCCTGTTCGGCTGTAACATCAAAGCAGTCGATAATCAAGTCGTAAGTAGAGTTCTCGTCTATAACGAACGGATTTTCGAGCTTGACTGTGTTCCACTGATTTACAGTGTAGTTGTCTACATACTGCTCGTCTATAACCTGACCATCCTTCATTACTATTACAGTGAATTCGGCATCTGCAAGCGGATAGAAGCGAACCTCGTTAACATTATATCCACCGTAGCTGCGCAGCTTAGATGGCATATATGTTGTACGTGCAGTATAACCGTAACCGTTGTCCTCAGTACCTACAGGACCATTGTTGGCCTGTTCAGAGCTATACTGGATGTTAGTTTCGTCGTCGTCGATTGGTGCATTCCAAGAAAGAACTACCTGTGACTCTGTATCACCAGTACTGAATGTAATATCTTTGATGCTCTTGTATGCAGCGTTGTTGGCAACGGCATTGAAGGCTACAGCGCTCTTGTCAGACACACTGCCATCAGCATATTCTGCCTCGACAGAATAAGTATGCTCGCCCTCGGCAACGTCACTGTCTGTATATGACGTTGCATCAGTAGTGCCAAGCAACACACCATCACGATACACCTTATAGCCACTGATATCATCAATGTTGACTTGAGAACCGTCAGCCTTGCTCAACTCTGTACCTATTATAAACGAAACAGGATAGCTTGAACCGGTCTGCTCAGCATCCTCTTCAAGAGAATAGAAGAAACTTTCCTCACCGACCATACGAATTAGGTCTGAATAGCCGAACGTTGCCTTATCGAACACCATGCCAAGTATGTCATAACTGGTCTCGGTAAGGGCCACATTAGCTTGTATTGCTATATAGAGGTCGCCGTCAGTTGGCACTGAAATCGGATTCTCAAGCTTAACGGTGTTTATGTGGCCATAGTGCAATTCCTGGTTAATAGGCTGGGACAGTACCAGCTTCTCACCTGAATATATATTTATGGTCCAAGACTCTATTTCCTTTCTAGGACAGAAGCTGACCGAAGTGATTTTGTAGTCTGAATATGCACGGAGATCGGTGCTGTCATAACGTACGGCACACTCAAACGACCTGCTGCCTCCACCGAATCCGCTAAATTCATCGGTATCATCATAATAGCGAAGTGTAGGCTTGTTACTTAGCGGCTTCATCCATGATACAAGTACATTGTCGACACCCTTCATACGTGCATACGGAGCGCGCGGAGCATTTACCTCATCAGCAGGTACGGAAAGGCTTGCTGCCACAGATTTAGCAGAAACGACATCTCCATCAAACAGCGAAACGACCTCATAAGAGTACGTTGTGCCTGGAGTCACACTGTAATCATAATAAACTGTGGATTTTACAGGTTCTGCATTCAACTTTTCTCCGTTACGATAAACATCATAACCTAAAATATTATCTGCACCGAGAAGAGGAGCCTTCCAAACCAATTTTGCCACATTAAGACCGTTAAGTATAGAAGCCTTAACACCCACAGGCTCTGGATTTGTTGCATTGACATTAAGTTTGACTATAACAGGTATTTCATACTGATCCTTATTACCAGCCTGGATGGCAAATGTACTGTCATCCTTTGAAATATCGTTACATGTAACAAGATTGTAAATGCCATCAGTGTCTGAAGTACGCTTTCCAATGATGCTGTCTGCACCAAAGTCTACACCACGTTCAATGAGATACGACTCAAGTTTCATTGTCTTGCCATTCTTGTAGATAATCGGGAATGTAGACATACTCATCTCTGTCTCGAAGCCTACTGCAGAAAGACTATCGCTCAAACCATACATCACCACATCACGATGATCGTCCGTACAGTAAGGCAACGGAATGTCCTTGCCTGTGGTAAGGTCGTGTAAGCCAACCAACGACTTGTTCTCACCATCGTTTACATCGCCGATAAAAAGCGCATACTTGCCGTCACTCGTAAAGTCGTAAACAGCCTGGTACGGATTGATTGTTGTTCCGTTAAGAACAGTAGTCTGCCCATTGGCATCCCACAACACCGGCTGACGGGTACTACGACTTTCAGATGTATATCCCCATCCACCAAACAGAGAGCCATCGTTGGTCATAGACTGTACAAGTCCAGCCAAGCCGTTGTTTAAAACATGAACCAGTTCACCGTTCTTCCACAATACTGGCGAGAATACATTGTCAATATAAATAGCTCCTCCAATATACTGACCGTCAGGGCTGATACAATATGCCTCGCCGCCAGAACCGTCACTATTGACACTGGAAATGTCCAGACGATGCCACTCACCATCTTGCCAATAACCTGGCACAGTCATGGTAGCACCATTGGAACTTGCACCGTCACAAGGGAACAAACCTACAGCAACTCCGTCATTAGACACGCCATAGACCTGGGTATTAACACCAAGAGAAGTAATCTCGTTGGATGTAAGATCCCACAAAAAAGCTATCAAGGCACTTGAGCCATCAGACTTGACACCACACGCCCATTTACCGTTAGCCGAAATAGATGTCAATATCTGATTTGGCTTGCCATACATAATCACCGGTTTTGGGGCAGCCATACCTTGCATGCTTAGCATGGCAAGGCAAACAGAAATAAATGTTTTTTTCATTAATAAATAATTGGTTATTTACTCTTTTATATTTTAGTTACAGTCACACGCCTATGTACAATCAAAATGATGAACTATATCAATACTACATCAGGAATTGTAACAGGACCCTTATATAACTGCAGCACGATGAGCTTAAAGCACCACCTTCTTTACATAGGTGTTGCCACCGGCACTCACCTCAATTATATAGCAGCCTTTAAGGCCGTTGCAATCTACGTTGACCGAAGACGAAGAAGCCACAACCGATCTCACCAGACTTCCGTCAAGGCCATATACACGTACACCAGTCTGTCCACCATCCGGCAAAGTAACCTTAACTTGACCATTTGACATTATCTCTACATCAATACCGTCGGCTGCATTGACATTAGATATACCTACGGCAGCACCATCAAGCTTAAGAGGTACCTTTGCAGCATTCAGCACATAACCGGCACGAGACTGGACTATGAAGGCCACCACAGTAAGATCGTCATCACCATAAGTACGGCCTTCGGGAATTTGCATTTCATAGTTTATATCATATGTCTCGCCGGCCTTTATCTGCTCAGGCAGGCTTCCCTCTATACCCTCACAAGCCGTTGCACCTTCTATAGCCACATCATGATAGTACATCAATTCGCCTGGAATAGTCACCGGCATGTAAAGATACTCACTGCTGGTATACGTGGTGCTGCTGTTGCTCTGGCTTATGTCGCCCTTGTCATACACGTTGTCAACAAGCGCAAAACCTACACGATAATAACCATTGGCATTGTCATAGTCCACACCAAAAGTGGCCTTGGCATTAATGTTTATCTTGTCACCTGCCTGTTCGGCAGTAAAATTCACCATCGCCGTGGTAGGTTCTAGCATGGCCCTCTCAAGGAATCCTACTGTATGATAGCCATCACTGTTCTTATAGTCATTCATACGGTTGTAGATGGTCGAAGGAAGGCTCTGCAACCAGCGCGCAACTCCGCCATCTGAAGAAGAATAGACAGAACAAAACAGCGGGTCCCTCATATGGGCGGATATAACCACCACATCGTTGCCCATACGCTCCTTAACACTGTGCAGATAAGGAATCATAAGCGGACAGTTGTTACACCAGTTACCAGTGCCTTCCTCAAGTACCATGGTACGCGGGAAATACGAACTTATGACACTGTCTGTGTAAACCGTACTTTCTGTATCGTCTGCAAAACGAAGCTTTATGGAGTAATGGTTTACACTGTGATTCTTGATAGGCATGTCGAAAGTATAGTCGAGTTGTCCCTCAGGGGCAACATCAACATTACGCTCTGAACTTAAGACACCGTCGTCGGTAACACATTCTATTGATTTTACCGTAGCATCGCGTCCGGCATTACGTATGACACCACTTACAGTTGTGACTGACTCCATTCCTGCAAAGTGGCTTGAAGTAGACTTCACATCAAAGTCGTAGCCTTCGGGCTCGCCGACAAAAACATCATCTATGGCAAGTATGTACTTGTCTTTGCTGGTACATACAAAAGCCACATAAACCTTCTTGCCTGCATAATCCTTAAGCGACACGGAATGCTCTTTCCAAAAATAGCTTTCACCACTGACGCTGTAAACCTCCTTGAAATCCTCGGAAAAGGTACCGCTTTCGGAAACCATCACCTTATATTCTTCAGGGAAATCATAATGAACCGACTTGGCCGACCAACGGAGATAAGCCACACCATCTGATGACAAATCGAGCTGTGGGGTTATCAACCAGTTCTCCTGAGGATAATCAATAGATGCACGCGAGAAACTGAAAGCCGCCTTATTGCTATTGTCAGTGATATTGTTTGCCGCCCAGGCACTATTAAACGTCACGCGGTTATATAGCGATGTCTCTATCGGATTCTGGTCACCGTCAATAACAGTGAAATCGGCAGGAATGCCAGAATTAAAATTTTCAGAAAGATAGACTTTCTGCTGTGCCGCCACAGTTGTCGAGATGGTAGCAGCAATCAAACCTAAAAATACTATATTCATTTTATTGAGTATTTTATACAATGCGGCAAGGCTGCACAATGCTTTTGCCGTTCCGCACTTGGTCCTTTCAACCCTAAAATAAGTATGTGCCATTATCTCAGACACATACTTATCCTAAATATTATTTATTATGTTCTGCCATAAGGCATTACCAATCAGTCGTTAGCACGAATGACCAACTTATGGGTTGTAGTCACACCATTCTGCTTAACCTTAACGATGTAAACTCCATCTGGATTGTTGCTCAAATTCACAGCTCCTTGGCAACCCAATGCAACAGCTGTACCGTTTACAGAATAAACATCGAACACAGCACCCTCACCGGCAGTCAGTGTGCCGTTGCTGAAACGGATGCAAGTACCACCGTTAACTGTCTCGATGCCGTCAGTTGTTGTCACCTCGTTCTTAACGGTGACGGTGTCACTGTTCGACTTGCCGAGTTCATAAACAGCCTGTACATATATGTCCTCAGAAAGTTTTGACGCCACATTGCCTGTTCCAAGAGACATACGGTAACTATTGGTATTGATAGGATCTACCACAACAACCATTCCGTCCATCTTTATGTTCACCGGAGACTTATAGCCGACTGTGAACACATTGTAGTGCTTGAAGAGATATTTATCTTTATCGGCTGGTTCATCCCATGTAATGGTCACAAAGCACTCGTCGTCAACATACTCTACCTTTGACACACCTATGTTAGTGACAGCAGGCAGTTCTGTATATACCGTTTCTCTTACACGGTTCGAAATGTTCATACCATATCCGTAAGAGTTCAGGACATCATCACCGGTCTTGTCGGCATCGGCATCAACAGCCTGCACAAAGTAATCATAATAACCGTTGCTTATCGCATTATCTACGTAAGTCAGTTTACCGCTAACAGCGTCGGCTGAAGATAGACGGGCTATTTTTATGCCATGACGGAATATATCATATGCCACATTATCCACGCCGTTTATCTTCGTAGCGTTGAATGTAAGTTTGAGCGTGTTCATAGCGTCATCCACAGGAACCACAGTAAGTTCAGGTGATGTGGTGCCGTCAGGAGTGAAATACTCGTTTACAGTGAAATATGGCACTCCGCCCCATTCACCGTAAGCATAATCCTCTGTCTCCTCCTTTATACGCAAAGGATCTGAGCTCAATATAGTGCGCTTTATACGTCTGCTCGGTGTCTCAGTGTATTGAATATCACCGCCTTCGTTGTTAACGGCACTCACGTCATTGCGTTCGTACAATACAGGCACTCCCAACTCATATGTCCAATACTCCTTCTGTATTAGTTCGTCGTTAAGATTATAAATTTCCTGAGTCAGTTTGTTGCCTTTCTCATCGTAAGTAACCTTTAATTTTGTCTTATAGTTCTCATATGCACCGTCACCAGTGATGGTCTGCGGAAGTCCGGCTTCGTTGAAGTCTGAATAAGTCTCTTTCTGCAGTAAATATATGTTTCCATTATAGTCTGGTTTATAACGGTAGTACTCAGTCAGACGTCCCTGATCATCATAGGTATAAACAATAGAATCTTTATAACGCATATTACTCTCATACAGGATACGGCCCTCCTTGTCATAGACATAATATGTAGTGTCTATGGCATCAGCATAAACATTGTCCAGACCATCATAGGTTCCATACTGCTGGCTGAAGATCTTCGAAGGATTTCCGTTTTCATCGAAAATCACGCCGTCATAGTCCGTAGGATACAACTCACCTGTCTGCACATTTGCGCCATAACGCACAGTGGCGCTCAACTTGTTGTCGGAATTGTAATAATAAACATCCTTTGCAGTTATGTTTTTATTTGAAACCTCACCGAGAACGTCACCCCAGCGTTCAGTGCTGTGCAGAGAGAGTTTTGACATGTCATAAGTCTTGTTGGTTATGGTAACAATATCTGTTGTGACAATGCCAAGCTTGTAAATAGCCTCTATGAATATCTTGTCAGACAATGATGAGGCAGGATTACCTTGTCCAAGTGATATGCGGTAAGAGTTGCCCTTAATAGGAACGACATAGACTGATGATGTAGAACCTTCAGAGTTGATAGGCATCCTCATTCCCTCATAATATATATTATATGACTCCAGAAGATACTTGTCTTTATCAGCAGACTCGTCCCACTTAACGGTAACAAAGCACTCACCATCTTCATATGCAACATCGGCAACACGTACGTTTGTAGGAAGCGGCAGGTCGGTATTCAATGTTACTCTTATAAGATCAGATGAATTCATACCCTTGCCGTAAGAATTTAGCGGATCGGTCTCCTCTTTGTCGGCATCAGCATCAACAGACTGCACAAAATAGTCATATGTTCCGTTAGCCACATTCTCATCCACATATGTTATCATACCGTCAACTGCCTCACTGGCCATTACACGTGCAATCTTGATACTATGACGGAAAATGTCATAAGCAACATTGGTCACACCAGGAATGGGTGCTGCATTGAACTTCAGCACAACAGTATTGAGCCGATTCTTGTCTACAGTTAATTCAAGTTTAGGAGAAGTCGTTGGATCTGGAGTGAAATATTCGGTAACATGTGGAAGTCCGCTCATCGTTTCTTCCTTGATACGCAATGGATTCTCACTTTCTACAGTGTATGTGGTCTTACTTGTCTGAGTTGCAGTTTCATCTCCACGGAAACTTTCATACAAAGTCAGACGTCCGTTGTCATAGGTCCAGCGCTCGGTCTTTATGAGATCACCTAAGGCATCGTATGTCAATTTCTTTGTCATGTTATGATTCTCGTCGTAAGTGGCTACAGCATCAAACTTGTTTGACTCATACACTCCGTCGCCTGTAATTTTAGTCGGACAGTTTGGATATACGAAATCCGAGTATACCTCTGACCACAGCTCATATGTATCGCCTGGATAGAGATTGTAGTAATCAACCCGGCGACTGTACTTTCTTACCAAATTGCCGGTTTCGTCATACTGATAATAGGTTGAGTCTTCACCTTCGCGAGTCACCTCGGTCAACATTCTTCCTGCATCATCGTAAGTGTAGGTTGTCGTGTCCTTCGAGGCCAGCCACTCCAGTCGGAGGCCCATCCCGGCTCTGTAGCTCTGAGACCAGGTCTTGACAAGATTGTTGTTCGAGTCATACTCAAACATCTTGTAATTCACTGGCTCAAACTTTCCCGCCAAGTCAGCTTTGTAGTTTACCTCAGCTACAGTCTGTCCCTTGGCATTGTAATACGACACGTTTCGTGCTGAAACTCCGCTATAAACGCCCATGGCGTCTCCATAGGTTTCAACAACTCTCACTTTTTGGTCGGGGGTTTGGGCATTTGTCGCACCGACCATTGCCATCGCCGCAACAAAAGCGGCCAAGTAAAGTTTTTTCATTGGCAAATTATTTTTAGTTAGTTTTTATCATATCAGTCCTGACGGCAACTGTAGCCGCCCGTATGTCAACGGGCGACAACAATCTTGGCTGTAGATACAGCACCGTCCTTGACTGCACGTGTAACGTACACACCAGGAGAAAGCGACAGCATCGTGCCGGCAGTAGTACACCTGCTAACGAGCTTGCCGTCTACATTATATATATAAAGGGTGTCAAAATCACCTTCTGCGCGCAGAGCGCCAGCCTTACCAACAAGACGTGCACTTACGGTCTTCTCGGCCGACGGAGTTTCGGTAATGCCGGTAATGGTAGATGAACCGAACTTCACAGCGGCACAGTTAAGCACCACGCAGTCGGTAATATTTTGAGTGTTGTGATTGCCTACCACGGCCACAAGATACATGTTCTCTGGCACAGCGTCTATATAAGTTACATTGTCGTAATTAGACAGGATGCTCTCAGGCAGAGTGTAGTCTACGGGTATGCTCACCACCTTGCCTGCTTCAAGCGTTATGCTCTCGCCGAAAGTTCCGTTGATAGTGCCACGCGACACATGACGGTGAACATAGTTGCTGCCGCCCAAGCCTGTAGTGAAGCTTGCCTGATTGCCCACAATAGAGTCCTGCATAAGCTGCAGCGTTATTGTAGGATTAGAGACCTCGGGAGTGCGGTATGTAACCACCGACACTTCGCCTGTAAGATGACGTGTTGCCTTGTCGTAGTCGGTGTTGATATATACACCTACATAAGGCTGTGTGGCGGCTTGCTGCTGTATGCCGTCAAGTATGTTGGCCACAGTGGCCGATGTGTTGGTCAGTAGCGAGAACACCGGTGTTGAAGCGTCGACATTGGGGTTAGCATATCGGTTGACCATAAACGTAGGAGCACCATTAACTTTGTAGAACTGTTGATAGTAGGCATCATCCATCATGGTAAAGTCGTCAGGCTGGTAGCCTGAGTGATATGCAACCTGCACTATATTGTCAAGCCCCTCTACATTCTTGCTGTAATCGACGGCAGTCTCAAGAGCTACATGCCCCATAGGACAGTTGCCGCAGGTCTGACCTGTGAAGTTCTCAACAAGGACGTTGCGCTCCATACCGGCCGGATAGAAGAACATCTTTAGCCCACGGCTGTTATCCTCGGCATAGCCGTCGGCACCGCCGTTGATGTTGTCTATCACAACGCTGACCGACTTTTCGCCAAAATCCTGACTTTCGAGTCCTTTGATGTCAAAACTATATGTAGAGCCAGAGGGAACATTTATGCCGCTTACGGTGTACTTCTGTTCCTCACCGCCATCGACGCTGTAGCGAACGTCGAAGCTCGAGACTGGAGTATTGCCGAAGTTGAACAAATCGCCCGTAAACGAATACTCCTTGCCGGCCTTATAGTAACCGTCGGCATTGAAAAGGCGCAGACTCACGTCAGTAAAGGATGGAGCACCGTCGACCAAGAGCTGAAGGTTGAGGTTGCCGAATCCCATATTCGCCATGTCGGTCCAGCCTGCATCACTGTATCCGTACATGCTGCCCGGCTCAACCTTCTGGCGGTCGAATGCAAGCGGTTTGTAAGCCTCGTTGCAGGTTATGCTGTAGCCGAAGTAAAGGTCACGGTCGGCTGTAAGTGTATATGGAGTATTGAGTGAGTATTCAGCCCACTGGGTGGAGAACTTGCTCAATTTCTGCTCGTATAAGGGTGTACCGTTCAGGTCATCGGCAATAAAGAATGTCACCTCGTCAAGATTACGTGTACCAAAAACGCTTTTTATGGCTGTAACCTTCGAGCCTGCCAGCTGGGCCAGTTTGGCGGCAGGTA
>OAWS01001299.1_pt1 | contig 13258 bp, 9 predicted proteins | sample 1517141 | NCBI WGS metagenome assembly OAWS01 (sample SAMEA2580173, study PRJEB22360) | human gut metagenome | biome: human gut; feature: human-associated habitat; material: faeces | place: Denmark | collected 2008/2010
TGTCGGGGTGAGAAGATTCGAACTTCCGACCACACGCCCCCCAGACGCGTACTCTAACCGGGCTGAGCTACACCCCGTTTTTGTTTTACGGCTGCAAAGGTAACTATTTTTCGTTATACTCCAAAGCTTTCACGATAAAAATCCAGGGATTCGAGAATTTTCTCCTTACTCACCTGCTGATTTATCTGAACATCACCGACTTGAGAAAGCAAGGTGAAGTTGATGATTCCCGCTTCATTTTTCTTATCGTGCGTCATCAGCTCATATAAGGTATCATAATCCTTGCAATCGAACACGAAAGCCGGATAATACTCCTTCAAATAATAGACGACCTGACTCAGTTTCTCCATCGGGAAACCACATACTTTATGAGACAGGTACAATTCGCTGACAATACCGGCGGCAACAGCATGGCCGTGCAGCAAAGGACGGTCCTTCTTAAAGGACAAACTTTCGTAGGCATGACCGATCGTATGGCCGAAGTTCAGTGCCTTACGGATGCCGTGCTCCTTCGGGTCTTCCCCCACGATACGTTCCTTTACGGCTACGGATTGGGCGACCATCCTGTTCAGAAAAGCATAATCGATCTTCGCGTCGAGGTCGAACAGCAGGACGGAAGCGTAAATATCCATCGAACTGATAAGCGCATGCTTGATCATTTCGGCATAGCCGGAAAGCAGGTTGTCGCGGTCGAGCGTACGCAAGAACTCGCAATCGATAAAGACACATTCGGGTGGATAAAAAGAGCCGACCTCGTTCTTCAAACCGTTGAAGTTAATCCCGGTCTTTCCCCCCACGGCCGCATCGACAGAAGCCATCAGGGTAGTCGGGATATTGACGGTCCGCAGTCCGCGTTTGAAAGTCGCACCGGCGAAGCCTCCCATATCGGTAATCATACCGCCGCCCAGATTGACCAAAAGCGAATTTCGGGAAGCCCCTTCGTTCGAGAGACGCGACCAGATATAGGCGACCTGTTCGATGTCTTTATGAGTATCACCCGCCTGCACGGTAATGACCGGGGTATCCTGCAAGGCTGGGATATCTTTTATCAGCGGATAACACTTTTCTTGCGTGTTCGTATCGGTCAGGATAAAGAGTTTATCATAACTCATGGAAGCAAAGAATGCCTGCAAATCGGCTTTGAGATCCTTGCTGATTACTACTTTTTGAGCGGCCATAATGTCCTTTTTATTATAATCGTTGCGACAAAGGTATTATATGTTATCCGATTATCAAAACAGGGAAAAGAAAATTCCATGCCTATGGAACAAAAGCTTCATAGGCATGGAACAAAAGTTTTCCCTGCATGAAACTATCATTTCCTGCAGGGGAAACGTCTCTTTCTTCTTATTTCAGACCGGCTGCGTCCAAGATATGTTCGATGGCTTCACCCAGTCCGGCTACATTCTTACCTCCGGCTGTTGCAAAATGAGGCTGACCGCCTCCGCCGCCTTGTATCAGTTTTGCCGCTTCTTTCACCAGTTTGCCGGCATTCAAGCCTTCAGCCACCAACGGCTCGCTCAGCATAACCATCAACGCGCATTTCTCACCGTCTTTGATTCCAGCCACGAAGAAAACCTTTTCCTCCGTATTGCTTTCACCCTTGATCTGGAAAGCCAGGTCTTTGATGGCATCCACGCTGGCCTCGCCACGGAAAGCGATCACTTTGACACCATTGCGCTCAACGGCTTTTGCGATCAGTTCTTTCTTGAGCAACTGCACTTTCTCTTTCACGTAGTCGCTTACCTGCTTCTTCAGTTCGGCATTCTCTTCGATGGCCTTCTTGATGGTTTGAGACAGGTTCGGCACATTGTTGAACATCGCACGCAGTTCACGCAGGGAATCCTGCAACATGAAGGTGTAGTTTTCAGCCGCTTCGGCCGTTACCGCTTCGATACGGCGCACGCCTGCCGCGATGGAGCTTTCGCCAACCACACGCAGGGAACCGATCATGCCGGTCGCAGGGATATGCGTACCACCGCACAATTCGATAGAGTTGCCATATTTGACCACACGAACTTCATCACCATACTTTTCTCCGAACAGAGCCATAGCGCCCAATGCTTTCGCTTCGGCGATCGGCATATTGCGATGCTCTTCCAGCGGATAGTTGGCACGGATCTTTTCGCTCACCAGCTTTTCCACCTTACGAATTTCTTCGTCCGTCACCTTCTGGAAGTGGGAGAAGTCGAAGCGCAAAGAGTCGGGAGATACATAAGAACCTTTCTGTTCGACATGTGTTCCCAGCACCTCACGCAACGCCTCGTGCAACAGGTGAGTAGCAGAGTGGTTACATTCGCACTGGATACGTTTCTTCTCGTTGATCTTGGCAGTAAAAGTCGCCGTCACATCCTTCGGCAATTTAGTGACCAGATGTACAGGCAGGTTGTTTTCGCGTTTCGTGTCGATCACGTCGACCGTCTCGTCGTCAGCAATCAACCAACCGGTGTCGCCGACCTGTCCACCCATCTCCGCGTAGAACGGAGTCTGGTCCAGAACGATCTGATATAAGACCTTGTTCTTCTGCTTGATCTGGCGGTAACGCAGAATTTCGGCATCGCATTCGAACAAGTCGTAGCCTACGAAATTGCATCCGCCCTCTTTCAGCACCACCCAGTCGCCGGTTTCGATGGCGGCAGCGTTACGGGCACGGTCCTTCTGCTTCTGCATCTCGACGTTGAACTCGTCGATATTGGCTTCCATGCCGTTCTCACGCAGGATCAACTCGGTCAAATCCAACGGGAATCCGTATGTGTCATATAATGTAAAGGCATCTACGCCGCTGATCACGTTCTTTCCGGCAGCCTTTGTTTCTTCCATCTTCTTATCCAGCAAACGGATACCGGTTTCCAACGTACGCAGGAAAGATTCTTCCTCTTCCTTGATCACCTTCTCGATCAACGTCTTCTGCGCGATCAGTTCGGGATAGGCGTCTCCCATTGTTTCGATCAGTACGGGCAACAGCTTATACATGAAGGACTCTTTGCGATCCAGGAACGTATAGCCGTAACGGACGGCACGACGCAGGATTCGACGGATGACATAACCTGCCTTTGCATTGGAAGGCAACTGCCCGTCCGTAATCGCGAAAGCGATCGTACGGATATGGTCGGCGATTACACGCATGGCCACGTCCTGTTGTTTGTCCTTGCCATAAGCAGTACCCGCCATATCGGCAATCACTTTGATGATCGGCTGGAATACGTCCGTATCGTAGTTGGATGTCTTACCCTGTAAAGCCATGCAGAGACGTTCGAACCCCATACCGGTATCGATCACACGGGCAGGCAGCGGTTCGAGCGAGCCGTCGGCCTTTCGGTTGTACTGCATGAACACCAGGTTCCAGATTTCGATCACCTGCGGATGGTCTTTGTTCACCATGTCCTGGCCGGGGATAGCGGCACGTTCTTCTTCCGGACGGAGGTCGATATGGATTTCAGAACAAGGACCGCAAGGCCCCGTATCACCCATTTCCCAAAAGTTATCGTGTTTGTTGCCATTAATGATATGAGCTTTCGGCAGGAACTTCTCCCAATAGCCGGCAGCCTCGTCGTCGCGCGAAAGGCCTTCGGCAGGACTTCCTTCGAACACGGTGGCATACAAACGGTCGGGATTCAGTTTCAACACTTCGACCAGGTATTCCCATGCCCAGTTGATCGCCTCCTGTTTGAAATAGTCGCCGAACGACCAGTTTCCCAACATTTCGAACATGGTGTGGTGATACGTATCGTGTCCGACCTCTTCCAGGTCGTTATGCTTTCCACTCACACGAAGACACTTTTGTGAATCCGCGACACGTGGATATTTACGGGGAACGTTCCCCAGGATTATATCTTTGAACTGGTTCATACCTGCATTGGTAAACATCAATGTAGGGTCGCCCTTCACCACCATCGGAGCAGAAGGCACAATCTGGTGCTGCTTGGAAGCGAAGAAGTCTTTAAATGATTCACGGATTTCTTTTGCTGTCAACATAATCTATTCTATATAGTCTCGTTAATATTCTGAAAAACAATTTGCAAAAGTACAGCAAATTATTATTTTTGCACGTATCCAAGCAAGAAAATATTTGATGAAACTATTTAAAAGCAGAAAAACATATTACTTATATAACCCCAACACGCTCAGTTACGAGCGCGTTTACCCCTCCGCCAAAGACCGTTTTTTCGGTGTGCTCCGCCACCTGAGCATCGGTATCGTGATCGGCGTAGGCATTTTCTTTATCTTTTCGCGCACGTTCGACTCGCCGGTCGAATCGCTTTTAAAGAAGGAGAACAAGCTGTTGCAGACACAATACGAAGTGCTTTCGTTGCGCCTGAACAATGCGCTGGAAGTCTTGGATGACATACAGCAACGCGACGAGAACTTATACCGGGCGATCTTCCAGGCGGAATCGATCCCCGAATCCGTCCGCAAGTCCGGTTTCGGCGGGACCAACCGGTATGAACACCTGATGAACCTGTCCAACCCCGAACTGGTCGTCTCGACCACCCGGAAGATGGACATGCTGAGCAAACAGCTCTATGTCCAATCCAACTCGCTGGAGGAGCTGATCACATTGGGCAAGAACCAGGAAGAACGAAGCAAATGTATTCCCGCCATACAGCCGATTGCCAATAAGGACCTGAAACGTACGGCATCCGGCTACGGTGTGCGTATCGACCCGATCTACCGTACTCCCCGCTTCCACTCAGGCATGGACTTTTCCGCCAAAGTGGGCACGGAAGTCTATGCAACCGGCGACGGAGTCGTTACCTTTGCTGCCTGGAAACAGGGATATGGAAACTGCCTGATGATCAATCACGGGCACGGATTCCAAACGCTTTACGGCCACCTGAGCAAGTTCCGGGCGCGTGTCGGACAGAAAGTAAAGCGCGGAGAAGTGATCGGAGAAGTGGGAAATACAGGGAAATCCACCGGCCCGCACCTTCACTACGAGGTGATCGTCCGCGGCAAATACGACAACCCGTCCAAGTACTACTACATGGACCTGACTCCGGAAGAATACGACCGTATGATACAGATTGCCGAAAATCACGGCCAGGTAATGGATTAAACATTGTTTAATACGATGGCATTAAATAAAGATAAAAATCTAAAGCTCTATTTCTCCATCAGCGAGGTGGCGCAGATGTTCGACGTCAACGAGTCTACCCTGCGCTTCTGGGAGAAGGAATTCGACCAAATACGTCCACGCAAGACAGGCAAAGGAACCCGCTCCTATCGGCAGGAAGACATCGACGCAATACGCCTGGTCTATCACTTGGTGAAAGAAAGAGGGATGACACTGGCGGGCGCCCGGCAAAAGCTGAAAGAGAACCCGGAGACAACGATACGCCACGAAGAGATCGTAAACAGGTTGAAACAGATCAAGGAAGAATTGCTCGCCATGAAGGAAGCATTCGAAGCGTTGGAAGCTTCCAAATAGCCCTTACACCATAAAAACGACTTTAAAGAATTAGCTTGTTACGCCGGAAAATCGTACCTTCGCAGCAATTTAATAAAAACAAGAAACATGGAAATTACGGGAAGAATCATCGCCGTACTGCCTGTCCTGGAAACACATGACCAATACCCTAAGAAAGTATGCTTCCAGATTTTCGGTGCAGACCGCATCGATCAGGCAGCCATACAGCCCGGAGAAGAACTTACAGTATTTTTTGACATAGACAGCCGTGAATATCAGGGACGTTGGTTCACAAATATCAATGCATGGAAAGTGGAACGCCCGATGGCCGCCGCTCCCCAGTCGGCACCGGGAGCCATGACTCCTGAAAACGTAGTGCCGGCATCCGCACCTGCAGCATCTGCTGTTCCTGATTTCGGTCCGGCCAATCCGATTGACGATCTGCCATTCTAATAAACAAAAAGATCCTATCCTTTTGCGCAAAAGGATAGGATCTTTTCTATCGAAAGCTATACCTTTTAGGGCAAAAGGATATGGCTTTTTCGACTTAGTCCGCTACACGAGCCACAGACTGGATATTCTTTATCTTGGAAAGGACTACGCACATCCGCTGGATATCCTCCACATCGTGTACTTTCATCTTCACCTTTCCTTCGAACACTCCGTCTTTCGCCTCAATCAGCAGGCGGATGATATTGACATTGAAGTCATCGGATATCGTGCGGGTGATCGTGTTCAACACGCCAATCGAGTCGATACCCTTAATCTCGAGCGTCGCCTCGAACGAGGAATGATGGCTGCTCCATTCCGTATTCAGGATGCGTTCGCCAAAGCTGCTTTTCAGGCGCATGGCGATCGGACAGGAACGTTTGTGGACTACCACGTTGCCGTCATCATTGATAAAGCCCAACGACTCGTCGCCGGGAATCGGTTTACAGCAATCGGCAATGACGTAATTGCGTTCGAAAGCTTCCTCCTTCAGGATATAAGGCTTCTTCTTGTCATATTTCGGTTTTTCTTTCGGTTGTTCCTCTTCCTCTTTCTTCCCGGTAGTCGCTTTCGTTGCTACCCGGAGCGCCTGTTTGACGTACTTAAAGAGAACATTGTCCGTTTTCTCTTTCAGCAATTTGTGGATATTTTCCGGCAGGATCACATCCCCTTTCTCTACTGCATAGTAGAATTCTTCGCGTTTAGAGAAACCGAAATACATACATAGTTTGTCGATATTGGATGTATTTGCCTCCAAATTATTGCGTTTGAAAGCATCGATCACCTTAATTTCCCCTTCTTTTGCCGCCTCTTTACGAATCCTTTTCAGGTAAGCGTCAATCCTGGCACGTGCCCTTGCTGTCGTGACGAAATTCAACCACTCCGGTTGCGGGTTCTGCGAACGGGAGGTCAGGATCTCTACCTGGTCGCCACTTGCCAGCTGATGGCTGAGCGGAACCAAACGATGGTTGACTTTCGCACCGATACACTTGTTCCCGATATCCGAGTGAAGGGCATATCCGAAGTCCAGGGCAGTAGCCCCCTGGGGCAACGTCTTGATGTCGCCTTTCGGGGTAAAGACAAATATCTCGGAGGTAAAGAGATTCAGCTTGATCGTATCAAGAAAGTCCAAAGCGTTCGGGTCCGGGCTTTCCAGTATCTCGGTAATGGTCTGCAACCATTTGTCGAGCTCCGTATCTTCTTCTATATTATGCTCCTTATACTTCCAATGGGCGGCAAAGCCTTTCTCGGCAATCTCGTCCATACGGCGGCTGCGGATCTGTATTTCCACCCATTGCCCGTCAGGTCCCATCACGGTCAGGTGCAACGCCTGATAACCGTTGGCTTTCGGACGGCTCACCCAGTCGCGGATACGGTCCGGCCGGATGCGGTAGATATCCGTGATAGCGGAATAGATATCCCAACATTGGTTCTTCTCATCCACACCCGGCAGCGGGTCGAAGATGATACGGACGGCATATATATCGTAGATGTCTTCAAAACTGACGCCTTTGCTTTCCATCTTGTTCCAGATGGAATAGGCGGATTTCACACGGGCACGCATTTCATAGTTGAGCCCCATCTCCTTCAACTTCCTGTCCACCGGCACGGCAAAATGCTCGAACAAAGTGTTACGGGCTGCTTCCGTAGATTTCAATTTCAGATTGATAAAGGCATATTCCTGCGGATGCTCATACTTAAAGCTCAGGTCTTCCAGCTCTGTCTTGATGGTGAAAAGCCCCAGACGGTGTGCTAAAGGGGCATAAAGGTAAAGCGTCTCACCGGCTATCTTGAACTGCTTCGCGGGCAACATGGAACCCAAAGTACGCATGTTGTGGAGACGGTCGGCTATCTTGATCAGGATCACCCGGATATCGTCACTCATCGTCAGCAACAGCTTACGGAAATTCTCTGCCTGTGCCGATGCCTGTTCGCCGAAGATACCGCCGGATATCTTCGTCAGGCCGTCCACGATCTGGGCGATCTTCTCGCCAAACATGTCCTTAATATCCTCGACCGTATATTCGGTATCCTCCACCACGTCGTGCAACAAAGCCGAACAGATGGAAGTGGAACCCAGTCCCATCTCGCGGCAAACAATACGCGCCACGGCAATCGGGTGCATGATGTAAGGCTCGCCCGAACGACGCTTCACGCCGGCATGTGCCTGATTGGCAAAATTGAACGCCTTGGTTATGCGTTCCACCTTACGCCGGTGATTTGAATTAAGGTAATCCTGCAACAGCGCGTTAAAGCCGTCCTGAATCATCTGCTCGTCGGCCGAGAGAGCGGGTTTCGCCTTCTGGTCGGGCTGCATGCCTGCTGTGTCTTTTGTATCATTTATGTCGCTCATATCGAATGCCCTTCCGTTTTTTAACGTGTATGTAGGCAAATATATATAAATATTTGCTTATATATCCCCGAATGCGACAGAAAAAGTCAAACGACCGGGATTTTCAAGACCTGGCCCGGCCGGATATCGGCACTGGTCAGCCCGTTGGCCCTCTGCAAGTCGTCTGTAGAAACTCCCGGATACTTCTTGGCAATGGAATAAAGGGAATCGCCGGACTGTACTTTATAAGTCAAACTTTTGCCTGAAACGCGGGCTGTCTGGTTGCTCTTGGTAACGACAGGGGTTGCTTTCTGTCCCGCTTTGACAGCCACGTCCTTTTCGGTCTTCTTTGTCTTGGCGGAAGCAAATGCGACACCTCCGTTATCGACGTGCAGACGCAAACGGCGACCTTTGGCAACACGGTTGGAACCGAGTCCGTTCCACTTACGGATATCCTTCGGAGTAACGCCGTAGCGGTTCGCGATGGTATAGATATTCTCACCGGAGGCTACCACATGGGTAATTTTCTCAAGCGTAAGATTCTTTGATCCGTCGGCAGCGTTGACCGGTATGCAGTTGGCCAGCAACTCCTCTATACGATGCGTATAGACCGAATCCTCCTTGTCGACAAACGCATAAGTCTGCGATGCCGGAAGTTTCAATACGGAAGGTTCCGTATTTCCCGGAATGATATCGCGTTTATATTGCGGGTTGAGCGCACGAAGCTGTTCGATGTCGATCCCCAGCACATCGGAAACCTGTTGCAGGTGAAGCATGCTGTTCACCATAACCGTATCGGTCGCCAACGGCAGACTGGTCTGCATCGGGCAAATATTATGATCGCAATAGTAATTCATGATATAATTGGCTGCGATAAACAACGGTACATACGAACGGGTTTCACGAGGCAAGTAGCGGAAGATCTCCCAAAAATCGGTCTTTCCTCCGGAACGGCGAATCGCCTTGTTCACATTGCCCGGACCACAGTTATAGGAAGCCAGCACCAGGTTCCAGTCGCCATAGATGGCGTACATATCTTCAAAATACTTACAGGCCGCCTCTGTCGCCTTCTCCGGATCACGCCGTTCATCCAACAGGCTGTTGATCTCCAAACCATATATCTTGCCGGTCGGAAGCATGAATTGCCATAACCCGCAAGCCCCCACACGCGAAAGGGCAACCGGATTCAGGGCACTTTCGACGACAGCCAGATACTTCAGTTCCAAAGGCAGGTTATGCTTGTCGAGCACCTGTTCGATAATGGGGAAATAGAAATCCGCCATACCCAACATATAGCGTACCAGGTCACGCTTGCGTCCGGCATACAGGTCGATGCAATCCCTCACCACCTCGTTGTAAGGCAAACGGATCACACTCGGCAGACGTTCCAAGCGTTCTTCGTAGACCGAATCGGGAAAATAGACATTCTCCGCATCATCGTGACAATACTCATCCACTTTCGAAAAGTATTGCACATGCCAGGAATGGAGCAAACTATCCACGTTTGCATCGAGACTTTCAGGTATCAAGCCCACTACGTCAGAGAGCGAGTCTGCCGATAATGTCGAATGCTGCGGTTCGCCGAATATAGGGTCTTGTGCGCGGGAGACCTGCATCAGGCTAAACAGGCAGAATAGAATAAGTAGGTTTTTATTCATGATGTCAGAACTTAAAACTGCAATTCAATCCATACGAGCCCGGCGTATAGCGGGTCTTCGGGGTTACCTCCGGCGACCAGTGCAGACTCAGGTCCGGAGAAATGTCAAAGTCGAACAGTTGGGCATCCACATACGCATCGATAATACTGATCGCATATACCCCGACCGTAATGATAATGCTCAAATCCCTGTAACGGCGGAAATAATCTTTCCGGCGCTTCAGGTTTTCCTGGAACTGTGCATTCGAGACATAGGTGCTCTCCTCACCGTTTCTGACAAAGATCGTCCAACTCTCCTGCCAAGGTCCCTCATACTTTTGTCCATCCTTCTCTGCCGCCAATACCTTTTGGTAATCCTCCATGATATCGAAGTAGGCAGTCGAATAGTCCTTATAATTCTTATTGTTCCAAGTGATGGCATACATACAGCCCATAAAGGCCCCATATACCAACGGGAGCTTCCAATACTTCCTGTTATATATCTGTCCCAGACCCGGCACCAAGGCATACAGCAACGCTTTGTTAGGATCGGGTTTGAACTCCTTCAGCTTCACCTTCGGTTGGGGAAGCGAGTCGGCAGCCGCAAGCACAGCCTTCACTTATGCAACGAGAACCACAGCCGTTACGGCCGAATCGGAAGATATCACCGTATCCTGCTTTGCCGTTATCGTCCTCTGCGCATGGCCGGTCCATACCGAACCGCACAGGAGGGCTATTATCCACAAAATTGCTTTCCAGTTTCTCATTTCAACTTATCCAACAAGCCGATCAGTTTTTCCAATTCATCTTCAGATGCAAAGGGGATCGTTATTTTACCTTTTCCTTTTTCGTTGCATACCAATTGGACCTTCGTATTAAAGAAACTGGACAGATGGTCCTTCAGCAAGTTGAACTCCTCAGGAAGTTTCGGTTTCCGCTGGGCAGGCTTTTCCTTCCTGGCCTGTTCGAGAGCTGCCGCATCCACTCCGCCGCGTACTATTTCTTCGACGTTACGGACAGACAGTCCATCCGCCAATATCTGTTCGTAAAGAGCCAACTGCACTTCCGGGTCCTCGACAGGGAGCAGTGCACGTGCGTGCCCCATATCGATCTTCTTATCCTTCAGCCCCACCTGTATCTCGGCTGGGAGCTTCAAAAGGCGGAGATAATTGGCAATCGTCGCCCGCTTCTTGCCGACACGCTCGCTCAGCTTTTCCTGCGTCAGGCCGTAACTGTCGATCAACTTCTGGTAAGCCAAGGCTATTTCTATCGAGTTCAGATCTTCGCGCTGGATATTCTCGATCAGAGCCATCTCGACGACATTCTCGTCTGCTGCGGTTTTGATATAGGCGGGGATACGTTCCAAGCCAGCCATCAGGGAAGCGCGATACCGACGTTCGCCGGAGATAATCATATATTTATCCGTTCCCGTTTCTTTCAACGTAATCGGCTGAATGACACCCAATGAACGGATAGAAACGGCCAGTTCTTCAAGCGTCTCTTCTTCAAAAACAGAACGGGGTTGATCCGGATTGGGCTGAATCTTACTCAGCTCTATTTCACTAATAGACGACGAACCGCCCGTTTTCAGGTCATCCATCGTTATCAAAGCATCCAATCCGCGGCCAAGAGCCGATCTTTTCATTACCATAAACTTTCGAATTTATGATTTATGATGTATGATGTATGATTTGAAAAGACAAACAAATCATACATCATACATCATAAATCTATTTGTTTTTATCTATCAGCTCTTGTGCAAGCTGCATGTGATTCAAAGCTCCCTTCGACTCGGCATCGTAAAGCAGCACGGGTTTGCCGTAGCTGGAAGCTTCGCTTAATTTGACATTACGCTGAATAACGGTCGTGAAAACCAGGTCCCGGAACGGACGTTTCACTTCTTCGTATATCTGGTTGGCCAGACGGAGACGCGAGTCATACATGGTCAGCAGGAAGCCTTCGATTTCCAAAGCGGGATTCAGCTTCGATTTGATAATCTTTATCGTATTCAACAGTTTACTGATCCCTTCCAACGCAAAATACTCACATTGCACGGGTATCATCACCGAATCGGCTGCCGTCAAGGCATTGACCGTGATCAGCCCCAAAGAGGGAGAACAGTCGATCAGGATATAATCGTACCGTTCTTTCAGCGGGACCAGTATTTGTTTCAATATCTGCTCCCGGTTCTCCATGTTCAGCATTTCAATCTCCGCGCCTACCAAGTCGATATGCGAGGGGATAATATCCAGTCCCTCCACTTCCGTATTGGTAATCGCACCTTTCGGATCGTCGCCGTTCACCACACATTCGTAGATCGACTGCTCCACGCTGCGGATATCCACGCCCAGTCCCGACGAAGCGTTAGCCTGCGGATCCGCATCGACCACCAGCACCTTTTTCTCAAGTGCCGCCAGCGATGCAGCCAGATTAATCGTTGTGGTAGTCTTACCTACCCCACCTTTCTGATTTGCTAAAGCGATAATCTTTCCCATACTTTGTCTATTTATTCGGGGGCAAAACTAAACATTAAAAACCTAACACAAATCAGTTTATCCAAAACAATGCCTGTTTTGTTGAAAAGTCACCTTATCTGTTGATAACTTGCAAATATAAACAGAATATTCAATAACTTGTTTCAAATGAGCGCGATGGTGGGTATTTTTTAGGAATGATAACGAATCCTATAATAAAGAAAGAAAAGAGTTATAATCCAAGATACGTGTTTCATTGTGCTTACCTAACACAAGCAAATCCTTATCGCCCGATATGATATAGTCGGCAGGAATCGTATCGGCTAATGACAACAAATATAAATCTTTTACATCTCTGATAGGAGATACCGCCGGTTTTTCTATATCAACACAAAAACAATACAAACTCATCAATTCTAATGTATCAAGAACATCTTTCTCTCCAATATACTTTTTCAGCTTTGGTCTTTGAACCACGGCTTTATATTCCCCTATCAATTCTTTGCACACATATTCCATTTTCACAAAGATACAAACATACACTCAAAACTCTACCATCAAAATACAGCAGCTATCTTTTTATATTGTTCAACTTTTCAAGCAAGGAACTATTCTTATGAGCCACTTGTATATTCCACCTTGCTTACACTTAGATTTTGTTAACAACAGTGGAACGATACGAAATGGCTTTTTCCAGAAAACGGCAAATTCAGGCTATTATAGCAATAGAGGCCGGCAGATTGAAAATATCATGTATATTATTGATAAACTTGGACTTACACAATTATATTTAGGTACATATGTACATTATATAAAAAACGGATTTCAGCCTTATTTTAGAGCGTTTTTATGTTTATAAGTGATTGGGGATAAAAAAGATAGAGACTGTTTTCAGAATGGCTAATGAAAACGTACGTTTT
>OAWS01001302.1_pt1 | contig 13157 bp, 10 predicted proteins | sample 1517141 | NCBI WGS metagenome assembly OAWS01 (sample SAMEA2580173, study PRJEB22360) | human gut metagenome | biome: human gut; feature: human-associated habitat; material: faeces | place: Denmark | collected 2008/2010
CATATATTCTATTATATCGTCAATCTTGTTTCAGGTTCATCTCAAGACTAACCCTCAATGCCTTGTCAACCTGATTAATTATTTCATTATCAAGATGACATACTTTATCTTTGAGTCTTTTCTTGTCTATTGTTCTTAACTGTTCCAGCAATATAACTGAATCTTTTACGATATCGTAATGACACGCATCAATCTCAACGTGCGTTGGCAGCTTAGCTTTATTCATCTTGGATGTTATAGCTGCACATATAACTGTCGGACTATGCCTGTTGCCTGTATCATTCTGAATTATAAGAACAGGTCTTATACCTCCCTGTTCAGAACCTACCACAGGTCTTAAATCTGCATAAAATATATCCCCACGTTTAATTACCACTTATATCACACTCCCAAAGCATTTACTTAATTGTTTATACTCAAAGTATTGCCAAGGTTTCTGACGTGTATTCAATTATTTTGCAGGTTTGTTATTTAATAATTTTATGAAAATGCTGTATATTACACTACTTCTTAATCTGTTATTAACTTCCAGTTCTCATGAAAATAATCATGACTCCCAATATATTGTCCATTAAGATAATAATTTCTTGGAATTCTCTTGCCAAGGTCACACACAAATTCATAATTAAATGTTCCTGCTAAAGCAGCAATCTCTTCAACTGTAATCTCTGCATCCTTGTCTTTTCCTACTAATGTTACAACATCACCACGATTTACAGGACCTATATCTGTAACATCTACCATCATCTGGTCCATACATACCCTTCCTGTTATAGGAGCTTTCTTACCATTAATAAGCACATATCCCTTTGATGATAATGACCTTGGATATCCATCGCCATATCCCACTGTTACAGTTGCAAGCACTGTTTCTCTCTTAGTTTCAAATGTTCCGCCGTAACCTATCTTTTCTCCTGCTGGAACTGTCTTTACCATAGCTACATGGCTTTTGAGCTGTAGTGCTGGTTTCAGTGCTACTGCTGACTTATCCACTTCATCTGATGGATACATACCATATAAAGCAATTCCAAGTCGCACCATTCCATGATTAGCCTGTGGCATATCTATAATAGCTGCACTGTTGGATACATGCTTTATCTCAAATGATATACCTTCTTTCTTCAACGCATCATCAAAAGCATCATACTTTGCAATCTGTCTTAATGCAGCGGTCTTATCCTTCTCATCAGCAGTTGCAAGATGTGTAAACAGGCCTCTTGCATTGAGTGCCTTTAAATTCTTTATCTTTTTAACTATCTCAACACCACTTTCATCTGGCTCAAGACCTATTCTTCTCATTCCGGTATCAACCTTGATATGGCAGAAAGCTACCTTTCCAAGCCTTAAGGCAACATCATTAAGTGCCTTGGCTGTCTCATAGTCAAATACTGTTGCATCTATTTCATTCTTAACCAATGCCTCATATTCCTCAGGCTCAACATAGCCTAATATAAGTATTGGCTTATTAATTCCATTTTCTCTTAAATTAACAGCTTCATCCAGCGTAGCAACTGCATATCCATATACTAAATCTCTTACTGCCTTGGATACAGCCACATCTCCGTGTCCATAGCCATCTGCTTTAACAACTGCAAGTGCCTTTGTTGAAGGTTCTGTCTTGCTCATAAGCTCAATACAATTAGCCCTGATTGCATCCAGATCTACATCTGCATATACTCTGTAATACTTACTCATTATTCACCTCTTGCTTTTATAAGCACATTTTTTATATTGTCAATAATATCGCCCGCAACCATAGAATACTTACCATTACTTAAGGCAGCTTCATCTCCTGCACAGCCGTGTATATATACGCCAAGTGCTGAAGCTTCAAAAGTAGTAAGTCCCTGTGCCATAAGTCCTGTTATTATGCCTGAAAGCACATCTCCCGAACCTCCTGTTGCCATTCCATCATTGCCTGACATATTAATATACACTCTTTCTCCATCAGAAACAATAGTTCTTGCATCTTTTAATACACATACGCAATTATGTTCTCTTGAATATGTTCTTGCTGTATCTATAGGATTATTCTTTATCACCGCAATATCAAGTCCTGTAAGACGTGACATTTCTCCTATGTGTGGTGTAACGACAACATTCTTATCTGACATATCATCTTTATATGAAGCATTACCACTATTGCCGCCAGCTTCATAGTCTACATCATCATTACTGCCATCAAGTTCAATTTTATATTGGGCGATTATATTAAGGGCATCTGCATCATACAGCTTTTTAATATTCTTCTTTGCTGACACACTTCTTACAAGCTTTACTGCACTTTCTTCCATAGACAGCCCCGGACCTATGCACACAACATCTGCCCAGCAGATACATTTATCCACTAATGTCTCTGTATTCTTAACAAAATCGCCACATTCCTCATCAGTATCATATGTATCAACAATACATTCCATATTGCCCGTTATAACTGCTGTACGGTTGCTTATATGCGTAAGGGTTCTTACAAGCCCTGCACCTATACGTGCCGCCGCTCTTGAACTTAATACTGCTGCACCTCCATAAAGCCTTGAACCAGCTATTACAAGTGCCTTTCCAAATGTTCCTTTATTGCCATCAGGCTTTCTTAGCGGAAGCATATCAGATATATCACTATAATCATATGTGAAAATATCCCTTGTCATATCCGGATATTGTGCAAAACCTATATCTTTTCTTATAATCTTCCCACAATATGAAGCTGCTGGATATAATATATGTCCGATTTTTTCAAATCCGAAGGTAACTGTTATATCAGCATTAACCGCAGATCCCATAACCACACCTGTCGATGCACTTATACCTGATGGTATGTCAACAGCCACAACAAGCCTGTTTCCATTATTGTCGCTATTCTGTGTATACTGCGAACGCACTGATGTACTGCATTTATTAATTGTATCTACTACTATTCTGGCCTCTCCTGCCAGTTCTCTTGATAAGCCATTGCCAAATAAGGCATCTACAATAACCCCATATTTAGAAAAATCCGGGCTATTAATACATTCTATGCCCAGATTCTTTATTATGTTCAATTGTATATCGAATTCTTTGGTAGAAGCGTGTGAGTTAATTATATACACATCCACATTGTAGCCCTTAAGATAAAGCTGTCTTGCCACCGCAAGTCCATCTGCCCCATTATTGCCACGTCCACATACGCATATAATGTCTGTATGTATATTTCCTTTAACCTTGCTTTCAATAGCTTCTGTCACTGAGAGTGCGGCTCTTTCCATAAGCACAACTGATGGTATACCAAGAGTATTAATTGAATAAGAATCCACATTCTTCATAGAAGCCGCATCTAATACATATCTCATTCCTGCTTATCTCCTACATTGCCTTCATTAATTCTGTCAACTGCACTACAATTCTCAGGTCCGATAATATCGTGTATAAGAGAATACATATTATTATTAACAGTTTCTTTATCCTGTTTTATAAGAATATTCTTCTTAAGCTTGACTCTTGTAGCATTAATCCACTTATCAAGTACCTCTATATCCTCTGTATTGGCATTCATTCTGTCATAGCAGGCTTTAAGTGTCTCTGTAAGAAGCTTCTCGTTAGCCCTTGCCAATTCTCTTGGTACTTCTAAGAGTTCATCTTCAAGCGAAGCTATCTTGTCATTAGACTCCTGTATAAGTCTTTGGTTCTGGCTCATACGCTTCTGCTTCTGCCTGCTTGAATCATCATCTTCCATATTCTCAACAACATCATTGATAAGCTGCTTTTTAAGCTTCTTGATGTCTTTAATGTCATTATTAATTCTTCCCTGCTTCTTAAGCAGTTCATTAACCTGTTTCTCCCAATACGCAATCTCATCTGTCTTATTCTTCTCGTTAATAAGGTGATACCATCGCTCATCAAGCGTAAGAATCGGAATATTCTTAAATACATCACTATTCTTTAACAATTCATAAGTTATCTTAGACACCATCAATTCCCCCTTTGGATTTAATATCTTTATGAGTGCTTATTGGCAATTGTGTAAGAAAGTCTCATAAGGCTTTCTGATAAATGTACATTCTCAACTATTACGTCATCTGGCAGATTAAGATCTGTATGTGCGAAATTCCATATAGCCTTAATTCCTGCATCTGCAACCTGCTTTCCGATTTCCTTAGCCGCCTGCTTTGGTATTGTCAGTGCAACTATCTCTATATCGTTCTTATGTATAAAATCGGCAAGTTGATCCATCATCATTATATCTATTCCGTGAATGCTTTCACCTTTAAGCTCTGGATTGTTATCAAATACGCCGCATATAACAAAACCACGCTTCTCAAAGTCTGTATAATTAACAATAGCACGTCCAAGGTTACCAGCACCTATTATTATCATATTATGCTTCCTGTCTATTCCAAGTATCTTGCCTATCTCATCATAAAGATACTTCACATTATATCCATATCCCTGCTGTCCAAAACCTCCGAAATTATTGAGGTCCTGTCTTATCTGTGATGCTGTAACTTTCATTCTCACACTTAAATCTTTAGATGAAATCCTCTGAACACCACTTTCTATAAGTTCGCCCAGATATCTGTAATATCTTGCCTTTTTTCTTCCCCCAGCCGATGAAATCTTCTTTTTCTCTTCCATAACATTCTCCATTCCTGTGCAATACTGCTACGAAAAGGAGATGGGAAACCTGTAATTACCAGCTTCCCATCAGCCTTCAAAATTAATGTTAATTATATAACTATTTTGCTAAAAAGTAAAGAAATGTACTCTATCCAAGCACTCTCTTAGCAATATCCACAGACTCCTTTGCATCCTTTGAATAGAAATCCGCATGTATTTCCTTAGCATATTCAGGAGTAAGCACTGCTCCTCCTACCATAACCTTACAATCAAGATTGTTCTTATGTATAAGTTCTATTGTCTTTTTCATTGAAACAAGTGTTGTTGTCATAAGTGCTGACAGACCACAAAGCTTCGCACCATTTTCTTTAATCGCATCTACAACAACCTGATATTCAACATCCTTTCCAAGATCAATAACCTCATAACCATAATTCTCAAGAAGTACCTTTACGATATTCTTTCCAATATCGTGGACATCTCCCTTAACCGTCGCAATAACAATCTTTCCCTTGCTTACAGGTGCATTATTGCTCATAATCATATGTTTTCTTATAACCTCAAACGCTCCCTGTGCAACGCCAGCCGCCATTATAAGCTGTGGCAGGAATAATGTTCCCTTCTCGAACTCCTCACCTATCTTATCAAGTGCAGGAATCAAGGCATTATTAACAATGTCCATAGAATCCATACCTGCAAGAAGTTCTTCTGTTATTGCTGCACCTTCATTTTTTAGACCTTTCTCTACTGCATAGAATAAGTCATCACAGGTATAACTGCCCTTCTTATCCTTAAGATTAACACTTCCACCTGCCTGTGCTGTCTGACCACCCTGTACTGCATTTGCCGCTGTATTCATTGGATTAATCTTGCTTATATTAGGCATTGAAGCATAAGCCTTAATATAATCAACAGAATTCTTATCTATATTGGCAAGAAGCTTATATGCCCTTACTGCCCCCATCATCTCATATATGTTAGGGTTAATAATCGCAAGATCAAGACCATTCTGCATAGCCATTGTTAAGAAAATGTGATTGACAAGCACTCTGTTAGGAAGTCCGAAAGATATATTCGATACACCAAGCACCGTCCTTAAGCCAAGAGTATGCTTAACCTCATAAAGTGCATTAAGCGTTTCCATTACCCCCTCCTGTTCGGCTGAGGCTGTAAGTGTAAGACAGTCTATATATATATCCTCTTTAGGAATTCCTATAGCTATTGCCCTGTCCATAATCTTTCTTGCTATGGCAACTCTGTCTTCTGCTTTCTTAGGAATACCATCTTTATCAAGAGCAAGGCCAATTACTGCCGCACCATATTTTTTAACTATTGGCAGAATGTTATTAAGAGAGTCTTCTTCTCCATTAACTGAATTGACAATCGGCTTACCATTATATACTCTTAATGCAGCATCAAGAACCTCAGGTATAGTTGAGTCAAGCTGGAGAGGCACATCCACAACTGACTGAAGTGCTTTCACAGTATCAACCATCATCTGTCTTTCATCAATTCCCGGAAGTCCTACATTGACATCAAGAATATCAGCACCCGCACCTGTCTGTTCTAATGCCTGTCCAAGTATATAATCCATATCATTATCTAAGAGTGCCTGCTTAAATACCTTTTTACCTGTTGGGTTAATTCTCTCTCCTACAACTCTTGGCTGGTCAACTATAACTGTGCTTGTAGCTGAGCATACAGCCGATGGTATTTTCACTGGCTCTTTTGCTAAATTGCCTTCTTTATGTAACATATCTGATAAGCACTTTATGAATTCAGGAGTTGTTCCACAACAACCACCGAATATTTTAATGCCATACTTTCTTAAATCCTTCATAAATTCAGCAAACTGCTCTGCTGTCACATTATATTCATTAGTAACAGGGTCGGGAAGTCCTGCATTAGGCTTTACTATAACCGGAAGATTAGTCCAGCCTGTAAGTTCCTTAATAACCGGCTCAAGTTCCTTAGGTCCAAGTGAACAGTTGACACCTAAGGCATCAACTCCAAGTCCTGATATTGTAAGTGCAAATGAAGATATCTGACATCCTGTAAATGTACGCATATTTTCTTCAAATGTCATAGTCGTCATTATTGGAAGCTGGCTATTCTCCTTTGCTGCAAGCACTGCCGCTTTCACATCTAACAGATCTGTCATTGTCTCAAATACAACAAGATCTGCACCTGCCGCCTCACCAGCCTTGACTATCTCAGCATACATCTCATAAGCTTCCTCAAAGCTTAATGTACCTGTTGGCTCTAGAAGCTGTCCTATAGGTCCTACATCAAGTGCTACAAGTGCTCGTGGATTCACATTGGCACACGCCTTCTTTGCATTTTTAATTCCCGCTGTTACAAGTTCATCAACTGAATGCCCACATTCTTCAAGCTTATATCTGTTGCCACCAAATGTATTGGCATATATTATGTCTGCACCTGCCTTTAGATACTGCTCGTGTATGGAAATGAGAAGTTCCGGTTCTGTAATATTAAGCATCTCTGGTGTTTCACCCATCTTCATTCCTGCCGCCTGAAGCATAGTACCCATTCCACCATCAAGAATCACATAATCCTTTTGTAAAAGTTCTTTTAATTTATTCATTACAATGTCCTCCTGCTTCCCTGAATCTGCATGTACCTTTAAGGTTACACGACATACAGCCTTTTTTCTTTGAACTGACCTCTCCGGTTGTAAGCCCAATAACTGCTGTTACAGACTTGGTTGGTGTCATCATATCAGTCTTTCCTATATTAAGCCCTATAAGCTTAGGTGCATTTAGTATTTTTAAGAATTCGCCCTGCTGTGACAAAGGCAGATCACCATATCCTATTCCAAACCTGAATGTCTGGTTATACTCTGGAAGTTCCTCTTTAATAACAGCCTCAACCTTATCGCATACCTGTTCAATTGCTGCACTTGCCATACTGTCTGATATTACAGCCTTGGCAAGGTCTGAGGCCTGCATCACCCTTAACATCCTGTCTATTCCATCAGAGATTGTCACTGCTATAAGTGCCGCTTTATTACAGCCTTTAAGATGTTCTTTAATTGAGTTTCCTTTTAATGTAACAGAAGTCCCTTCAAGCCTTACGCCCTCATCGACCTGTGTCACATCCACTACCCTGTATACATATCTTGGAACTGCCGCTTTTAAGACCTCTGCCTCACATTCATCTATAAGGCTGTTTATTGTCTCATCTGCCCCTATTCCCTTGTATCCTAAGTATCTTAATACTTCTGCCCTGTTTATACTGCTTAATGTCACCTGTTTTTTCATTTATTTATTCTTTCTTGCTTTGTCCTTATGCTTGCCTTTTCCTCTGCCCTTGCCTCTTGACTGGTTAGCCTTCTCAACATTAACACGGCGTCCCTTAATCTGCACGTTATCATTCATTGCCTTAAGAATTTTCTCTGCGTGTATAGCTGGTACATCAACAAATGTATAGTTGTCCATCATATCTATCGCGCCTACAAGCTTGCCAGGCATACCAGATTCACCTGCAATAGCTCCAAGAATATTAGCTGGCTTTATTTTATCCTTTTTTCCAATATTAATAAAGAGTCTTACCATTCTTGAATCATCTTTATCTGTATCAAAATGGAATTCTTCTACTTCATCTTCTCTGTCAAGGGTATCACCTATAAGCATTTTTAAAAGTGCTGCTGCCATATCCATAGATGTATATTCTTCCTGATTAACGTGTTCTTCAACAAGATTAACCATATCTGTAAGTCCACCCTCTTCGATTGTCTGTCTGATTTTATCAAACATATTATCAAGCTTGGTGTTCTTAACATCATCCAATGATGGAACAGGCTTTGCAAGTATCTTAGTCTTACAGTAACGCTCGATATCCTTTAACTTATACACTTCCTTGCCACTTATAAATGAAAGTGCCATTCCAGATCTTCCTGCACGCCCTGTTCTTCCAATTCTATGAACATAATATTCCTCATCCTGAGGAATGTCATAGTTAAATACCATATCTACATCATCAACATCAATTCCTCTTGCTGCTACATCAGTTGCTATAAGTATGTCTACCTTGCCGCTTCTAAAGTCATCCATTACTCTGTCACGCTGCTGCTGTTTCATATCACCATGTATTCCGTCAGCAAAATAACCTCTGCCCTTAAGCTCTGATATAAGCTCATCAACCTGTCTTTTAGTGTTACAGAACACTACTGAAAGTCTTGGATTGTATATATCAATAAGCCTGCACAATACTTCTGTCTTATTCTTAGGTCTTACCTCATAATAGAACTGTTCTATATTAGATACTGTAAGTTCTTTTCTTACTACCTTTATAATCCTGGCATCTTTCTGGAAATTTCTTGCAATATCCATAATAGCCTTTGGCATAGTAGCTGAGAACATTACTGTCTGTCTGTCTTCTGGCGTTTCTGTAAGAATTGTTTCCATATCTTCCCTGAATCCCATATCAAGCATTTCATCAGCTTCATCAAGAATAACCATATTAATATTATCAAACTTAACAGTCTTTCTTCTCATATGGTCCATAACTCTTCCAGGAGTTCCAACAATAATCTGTACGCCCGTCTTTAATGACTTTATCTGTCTTACTATCTCCTGTCCTCCATATACTGGAAGAACTTTAATATCACTCATATATTTGGCAAGTTTTCTTATCTCCTCAGCCACCTGTACAGCAAGCTCTCTTGTAGGGCAGAGTACGATTGCCTGAGGCTTTTTTATCTGTGGGTCTATCTTCATAAGCATAGGAATTGTGTATGCTGCTGTCTTACCAGTACCTGTCTGTGCCTGTCCGACAACATCAATACCTTCACATACAGCTGGAATTGCCTGTGTCTGTATAGGTGAAGTTTCCTCAAATCCCATATCCTCAATAGCTCTTAATATTCTTTCATCAATGTTTAACTCGTCAAATTTCATTCATTTCCTCATTTCTTAAATTTAATACACTTATCTTAGTCTAACTTTTTAATAATACATTATAGGAAGAAATAAGTCAAAAAAATTGCAATTTATTCTTAAAGCAAGTATAATTCAACTAATTAATTTAAAGAAAGGAACACTGTTATTATGATTCTTTCCTGTAATAATATAAGTAAATCTTTTGGAACAGATGTTATTATCAAATCCTGTTCTTTTAATATTGAAGACCACGAAAAAGCAGCTATCGTTGGTATCAACGGTGCTGGAAAGTCTACTCTTTTAAAGATTATAACCGGAATTGAACCTGCTGACACAGGACTTGTAACGTTAGCTAAGGACAAGACTTTAGGTTATCTTTCACAGCAGCAAAATCTTAATTCAGACAACACCATTTATGATGAGCTTTTATCTGTGAAGCAATATATCCTTGATATGGAAGCACAGCTAAGAAGTATTGAGAACCAGATGAAATCAGCAGATGATACAGCTCTTGAAACACTTATGAAGAAATATTCAGACCTTAACCACGAGTTTGAATTAAACAACGGTTACGCTTACAAAAGCGAGATAACTGGTGTTCTTAAAGGCCTTGGCTTTGCAGAAGAAGATTTCACACTTAATGTTAATACTTTATCAGGCGGACAAAAGACACGGGTTGCACTTGGCAGGCTTTTATTATCAAAGCCTGATATTATACTTCTTGACGAGCCTACCAACCACCTTGATATGGAGTCTATAAACTGGCTGGAGAACTATCTGCTTAACTACAGTGGTGCTGTACTTATAGTTGCCCACGACAGATATTTCCTTGACAAGATAGTAAGCAAGATTATCGAGTTAGACAATGGCAATGCAACTGTATTCTCAGGCAACTATACTGATTACGCTTCAAAGAAAGCTATCCTGCGCAATATGCAGCTAAAGGAATATCTTAACCAGCAGCGTGAAATCAAACATCAGGAGGAGGTTATAACAAAGCTTAAGCAGTTCAACCGTGAGAAATCTATTAAAAGAGCTGAAAGCCGTGAAAAAATGCTTAACAAGATGGAATTTGTCGATAAGCCTGAAATTTTAAACGACAAAATGGATATTAAGCTTGAACCTAATGTAATAAGCGGTAATGATGTCCTTACTGTAGACAACCTTACTAAAGGTTTTGACGGAACTGTTCTTTTTGATAACATATGCTTCCAGATTAAACGTGGTGAACGCGTAGCACTTATCGGAAGTAACGGAACAGGCAAGACAACAATATTAAAATTAATTAATGGAATTATACCTGCCGATTCAGGCTCGATATATCTTGGTGCTAAAGTAAATATTGGTTATTATGATCAGGAACACCACGTTCTTGACCCTGACAAGACTATTTTTGATGAAATCAGGGATGCTTACCCAGACCTTAATAATACACAGATAAGAAATACACTTGCAGCATTTTTATTCACCAATGAAGATGTATTTAAGTATATAAAAGACTTAAGCGGTGGCGAGCGCGGACGTGTATCATTAGCCAAACTTATGCTCTCTAATGCCAACTTCCTTATATTAGATGAGCCTACTAACCACCTTGATATCACTTCAAAGGAAATTCTTGAAAATGCACTTAATAGTTACACAGGTACTGTCCTGTTCGTATCACACGACAGATACTTTATTAATTCTACTGCAACAAGAATTATTGAGCTTGCCAATAAAACAGTTGTTAATTATATTGGTAATTATGACTATTATCTTGAAAAAAAGGATATACTAGGAGCAAAACCAATAACCAATAACACTTCTAAATCCAGCAGTTCAGCCATTTCAAAGCTTAACTGGCAGGAAGAAAAGGTAAAGCAGGCACAGCAAAAGAAGATTAAAAACGAAATCAAGCGTACTGAAGAACGTATGGCTTTAATTGAGGCTGAGATTGAGGAACTTGATAATATGTACGCCGACCCTGCCATAAGCAGTGATACTGCCAAACTTATGGAAATACACACCAGGAAGGAAGCTCTTAGCAAAGAGCTTGATGAGCTATATGATAAATGGGGAGAATTAACATTATAATTCCAATACCAAAAACAGCGAAAAATGCCGAAATAAGGCAATTCTTAAGCGTTTTTTATTGACAAAATTACCTATATGGAGTATAAATAACCTATACTTATTATTACTTATTTCATTTAAGGAGGATGTAGTTTATTATGAATAAGACAGAGTTAGTTGCTGCAATCGCAGAGAAGGCTGAACTTTCAAAGAAGGATGCTGAGAAGGCTTTAAAGGCTTTCACAGAAACTGTTGCTGAACAGTTAAAGAATGGTGACAAGATTCAGTTAGTTGGTTTCGGTACTTTCGAAGTTGCTGAAAGAGCTGCTAGAACAGGTCAGAATCCTCAGACAGGTAAGGCTATTGAAATTCCTGCTTCTAAGGCACCTAAGTTTAAGGCTGGTAAGGCTTTAAAGGATACTGTTAACTCAGCTAAATAATTAATATTCGATAGTGGATATTGCGACTGTCACTTAGGTGACAGTCTTTTTTATATGTATTTATAGATACATATAAATATTATCAATGAAATTCAGAAAACGGAGACACACTATGGAAATAGAACGTAAATTCTTAGTTGCACAATTGCCAGATAATCTGGACAATTATAATTGCAGATATATTGAACAGGGTTATCTTTCAACTAAACCTGTAGTCAGGGTAAGACGTGATAATGATGATTATTATCTTACTTACAAAGGCAGTGGTATGATGGCACGTGAAGAATACAATCTTCCACTCACCAAAGACTCGTATGAACATTTGATTAAAAAAGCTGACGGTAATATAATAACCAAAAAGCGTTATGAAATTCCAGATGGTAACGGATACACTATTGAACTTGACATATTTGAAGGAGCATTCAACGGCACTGTTATTGCAGAAGTTGAATTTAACACTATAGAAGAAGCTGACAATTACATTATGCCAGAGTTTTTTACAGAAGATGTAACTAATAACCCTGAATATCACAACAGCAATATGAGTAAAAAGAAGTTCGACTAACGTGAACACTCTAAGAAAAGAGGATAACCTGATGAAAAAACTCTCTGATATATTAGATATAAGTCCTGATATTACTCTTGAAACACTTCAAAGAGCAAGAATGGCAGCCTTAACACTTATCAAATGGCTTCTCTGCTCTTTATTTACAGGAAGCTTTATAGGACTTATCGGAGCATTATTTTATAAAGCTTTACAATATGTAACAAGCTTTCGGATCCAACACCCTTACACTTTATTCTTTCTTCCTGCTGCCGGTATAATAATCGTTCTTATGTACCATTTTACGCACGAAGACAAGAATACAGGAACTAATCTTGTAATAACAGCAATCCAGTCCAATGCAGAAGTTCCTGTCCGTGTTGCTCCTCTTATTATAATATCAACACTGCTTACACATCTTTGCGGTGGTTCAGCAGGACGAGAAGGTGCAGCCCTGCAGGTTGGCGGCTCCTTAGGCAATTTTATCGCCAAAATATTACATTTTGACGACAAAGATACAAGAATTATGATTATGTGCGGAATGAGTGCCTGTTTCTCTGCTCTTTTCGGAACTCCTATAGCCGCAGCCATATTTTCTATGGAGGTTATAAGTGTGGGGGTTATGTATTA
>OAWS01001309.1_pt1 | contig 13038 bp, 5 predicted proteins | sample 1517141 | NCBI WGS metagenome assembly OAWS01 (sample SAMEA2580173, study PRJEB22360) | human gut metagenome | biome: human gut; feature: human-associated habitat; material: faeces | place: Denmark | collected 2008/2010
CCATTGGCGAAGTTGTAGTCGTTGGTTATGGTCAGCAGAAGAAGGCTTCTGTCGTAGGTTCCATCACCCAGACTACTGGTGAGGTTTTGGAACGTGCAGCTGGTGTCAGTGACGTTGGTTCAGCCTTGACAGGTAACCTCCCTGGAGTTGTTACAATCCAAGGCAATGGTATGCCTGGTGAGGAGGAACCTCAGATTATCATCCGTGGTTCTAGTTCATGGAACAATTCCGACCCTCTCGTTCTCGTTGATGGTATTGAACGTCCTCTGAGCAGCGTGGACATCTCTTCTGTGGAGAGCATCTCTGTACTGAAGGATGCTTCTGCTACTGCAGTCTATGGTGTGAAGGGTGCCAATGGTGTCATCTTGGTTACCACCAAGCGTGGTCAGGAAGGCAAGGCTAAGATTGATGTTGGTTTCAATGCTACGTTGAAAGCTCCTTCTAAGTTGCCTAACAAGTACGATTCTTATGATGCGTTGATGCTTCGCAACCAAGTGATAGAGCGTGAACTGGGCATTTATCCTGAAGGTGTTTCATATCTTCGTCCTCAGTCTTTTATAGACAACTATCGAAACCAGACTACGCAGGAGCAGCGTGAACGTTATGCCAATGTGGATTGGCAGGATGCACTTTTCAAAAAGTCTGCTGTGTCCTATAATGCCAACGTGAACGTGAGTGGTGGTACAAAATTCGTTAAGTACTTCGCTTCTGCTGATTTCGTGCATGAGGGTGACCTCTTCCGTGAGTATGACAATGGTCGTAACTACAACTCTGGCTATGGATACAATCGTATCAATGTTCGTAGTAACTTGGACTTTGCCATCACAAGTAGCACTACTTTGAAGGTAAATGTGGCTGGTAGCAATGGCGTAAGAAAAGCTCCTTGGAGTAACATGAGCAATAGTGAGTGGCAGATTGGTCAGCAGTGGGCTGGTGCTTATAACATCGCCCCAGATGTGTTCTTGCCACAATATTCTGACGGCTCATGGGGATTCTATCCATCTGCTTCCAATGTAAGTAACTCTGCACAGAATCTTGCTATCGGTGGTACAGCACAGGCTACAACCACTCGTATCAATACAGACTTTACCCTTGAGCAGAAATTGGATTTCATAACCAAAGGCTTAAATTTCCGTGGTACTATCTCTTGGGATAATGTTTTTGTTGAGACAGGACGAGGTATCAATGACTTGAATAATGAAGCCCAGACTAAGTATATTGATCCTGAAACAGGTCAGGTTACTTATGGTAAAGAACTTGAAGGAAATAATAAGTTTGATTGGCAGCAAGGTGTGAACTGGTCAACGGAAGGTGGTTCTGTAGATAATAACCAGACTGTTCGCAACCTCTACTATCAGTTGCAGCTCAACTGGGCTCGCAAGTTTGGACAGCATGATGTATCAGCCATGGGATTGTTCTCACGTCAGGAGAATGCACGTGGTAGTGTGATGCCAACTTACCGTGAGGACTGGGCGTTCCGTGCTACCTATAGCTATGCAGGTCGTTATAACATCGAGTATAATGGTGCCTATAACGGATCAGAAAAGTTCAGCAAGGACAATCGTTTTGCCTTCTTCAATTCAGGTGCTATCGGATGGACCATCACTGAGGAAAACTTCATGAAGTCTCTGCGTGACAATCACATCATCGATATGTTGAAGTTCCGTGCTTCCTATGGTGAGATTGGTGATGACAACATAGGTGACCCATTTGATTCTAGTCGTCGCTGGTTGTATATGAGTCAATGGGCGTATGGCGGCAAGACCACGATGGATCTCGACCATACAGAGAGCATCTATACATGGTATCGACAGAACACTCTTGGAAATGATAATGTGAAATGGGAAACAGTTAAGAAAACCAACTTCGGTATTGATTATGGTTTCTTGGGAGGCTTGATTACTGGTTCTTTGGATTTCTTCTGTGATCGTCGTAATGACATCTTGATTTTCGGCTCCAACCGTTCTGTTCCTTCTTATTTCGGAACGACAGCACCTACTATTAATAAAGGTAAGGTTCGTACCAGTGGTTACGAGTGGGAATTGAAACTTAATAAGGTGTTTGCTAATGGCTTGCGACTCTGGGGTAATTTCAATATGACCCATGCCAAGAATAAGGTGATTTTGAAGGATGATGCCCTCTTTACTCCAAATTATCAAAAGGAGGCAGGATTTGCCATGAATCAGTATCACTCTTATATAGATAAGGGCTTTATCAATAATATTGATGATTTGATAGGTTCTCCGGCGCACGACTCCAATGACAATCACCGCTTGGTTGGTGACTATTACATTGTTGATTTCAATGGTGATGGTGTTGTTGATAGCAGGGACTCGGCTCCTGTAGGTTATAGCAGTAGTCCGCAGAACACCTATAATGCTACTATTGGTTTCGAATGGAAAGGGTTCTCAGCTTTCGCTCAGTTCTATGGAGTAACTAATGTGACCCGTGACGTATCATTGACAAGCTTTGGTAATATGCTTGATAATGTTTATGATACTGGTACTTGGTGGAATAAGAATCAAAGCAATGCAGAATGTATCCTTCCTCGTTGGGGTGCTACTGCTTCAAGTTACACCTATGGTACACAGTTTATGTATGATGGTTCTTACATTCGTTTGAAGAATGTCGAGATTGCTTATACCTGGACCAAGGGTTGGATTAAGGCATTAGGCGTAAACTACCTCAAGGTTTACTTGAATGGTAATAACCTCTGGCTCTGGACTCGTATGCCTGATGACCGTGAGGCAAACCTCGGTGGTGGTGGCTGGTTGGGAGCATACCCTACGGTTCGCCGCTTCAACTTAGGTGTTAAATTCTCATTGTAATTATTAAAAAAAATATTCAGATGAAAAATAAGATAAAGACATTATTGTTGACGGGATGCGTCTCGCTGGCTCTCGGTACTTCGCTGAGTTCTTGTCAAGACTACTTGGACAAGGAGCCAGACTCAACAGTTTCTGCAGACGATGCCTTTGCCAATTTCCGTAATTTCCAAGGTTTCGTTGAGGAAATATACAACTGTATCCCTGATAAAGAGAAATGTAACTATTGTCCTTCATGGAACTGGGGTGATGATGAAATCTTCAATCCTGAGGCTGATAATAGAATGACCCATCAGGTTGATTTAGGTAACTTCCGTGCATGGGAATCTACTGGTAACTGGCTAAAGCGTGATGGTTCTTCTACTTCCACAGATAAGTTCGCACACGGTATTTGGAACCATGCGTGGTATTGCATCAGAAAATGTAATCTCGGTTTACAGAATATCGACAAGTTTGTGACTGGAAGTGCTGAAGAGAAAAAACTGATAGAGGGTCAGCTCTATTTCTTCCGTGCATGGTGGCATGAGGAAATGATGGAGTATTTTGGTGGTATGCCTTATGTGGATACTTATCTCGATGCCAATGCCGAGCAGAGATTGCCACGTCTTTCTTATCAGGAATGCGCTGATAGAGCGGCAGCTGATTTCCGCAAGGCTGCCGATTTGTTGCCTATTAATTGGGATAAGACTTCTGCAGGTGCTGCCACACAAGGTAAGAATGATCTTCGCATCAATAAGATCATGGCTCTTGGTTATCTTGGTAAAACCTATCTTTGGGCTGCTAGTCCTTTGATGAAGAATGGTGCGCAGATTGGTGCCAGCAAGAATGGCAAGACTTATGATTATGATCAGGAATATGCTAAGAAGGCAGCTGAGGCTTTTGGTGAACTGCTCTCTCTTGTGGAAGCTGGTCAGACACAATATGCATTGGCAGAGTTTAAGTACTCAGACATCTACAATCATGAGAAATCTGCTGATGCCAATAGCTGTTTTTCTGATATATTCTATACCAAGAAGCAGAACTGGAAAATGCCTGGAACGGTTGAAGCTATCTTCCGTGGTCCATCTCCTGATTTTAATGGCTCTAACTGGAATACCTCTAAGGTCTTTGGCCCTAAGGTACAGAAAGTAGTTGCTCATGATAATGTCATTCACCAACCTACGGCCAACCTTGTAGAGGCTTATGGAATGGCTAACGGAGAACCAATCTATTTGGTTGAGAATGGTCAGTATGTACTCAATCCAAAGTCTGGTTTCGACCCTGAGCATCCTTTCAAAAATCGTGATCCCCGTTTCTACCACGATATCGTCTTCGATGGTTTTAAGTATTTGAACGGAACACCTGGTCAGTATGCAGATTTACAGTATTGCCAATTATATACGGGTGGTAATATGCGCCCAATAGCAAATGCAAGCCGTACGGGTTATTTCATTCAGAAGTTGGTGCCTCATACTTGTAATGAAGTGGATAAAGATTACGATTGGGGTTCAGCTTTACACTGCTATTTGCCATATATGCGTCTTGCAGACATATACTTGATGTATGCAGAGGCTTGTGCTGCATTCGGTGGTGCTTCTGGCAAGTCTTCAAACTTTGGCAAGACCGCAGAAGATGCAATTAATACACTTCGCGACCGTTGTGGTGCAGGTCATGTTGCTCCAGAATTTGTTGCAGACAACCATAAGTTCATGGATGAGGTCCGTCGTGAGCGTGAGGTAGAACTTTCTTTCGAAGGATTCCGCTTTTGTGACTTGCAGCGTTGGTTGCTTCTGACAGAGGCACCATATAATCAAAAATTCTCACAGGAGTTTGACCGTGTGGAAAGTGCAGACTTCTATACGAAGAATGATCCTAAGGACGCTCGGGTTGCCAATTATCGTAGAAAGTTGATATTGACTCGTAATTTTGGTACCAAGCACTATTGGTTCCCATTGCCAATCAAGGAGACTCAGATCAGTTCAGAGTTTAAACAAAATCCAGGCTGGTAAGGTTTAAAATTATAAATTAGTAATACTAAATGAATAATGATAGTATGAATTCAAGATTCAAATCATATAATTATAAGCTTTTTGTAGCAAGTCTCGTGGCTTTGGCTCCTCTTGGTGCCAATGCCAAGACTGCACAGACAAGCGAATCCGATACAGCCAGTGCCGACAAGGAGATGGTTCAGGTGGCTTACCGAAAGGTAGCCAAGGATGACATCTTGGGCGGTGTGTCTGTAGTCGATGTAGAGAACTTGATGAAGAAGAATTACCATACTTATAGCCTCGACAATATGCAAGGTTATGTAGGTGGTTGGAATGGCAATTCTCTCTGGGGTATGGATGCCGACAACGCTGGTTATCTCGTCTTGGTAGATGGTGTGCCTCGTGAAGCTAACAACGTTCAACCAAGTGAGATTGCACAGATTTCTTTCCTCAAGGGTGCGCAGGCTGTGGTGCTCTATGGTAGCAAGGCTGCCAAGGGTGCTGTAGTCATAACTACCAAGCGTGGTCATAATGACGGCTTGAAGGTCGAGGTGCAGGCTAATGCAGGTTTGAATGTAGCAAAGTCTTATCCTGAGTATCTTAGCAGTGCAGAGTATATGACTCTCTATAACGAGGCTCGTCGTAATGATGGTCTGTCTGAGCTTTATTCTGCTGAGGACATCTATAATCATGGAGCAGGTTTGAACCCTTATCGTTATCCTAATCTCGATTTCTATTCTTCTGATTATCTCAGAAAGATGAACAGCCGTTATGAGGCTACTGCAGAAATCAGCGGTGGTGGTAAGCGAGCTCATTTCTATAGCAATATCAACTATTATCGCCAGGGCGATTATTTCAAGTTTGGTGAGGCTAAGAATAATAATACCCAGCGCTTCAGCGTTCGTGGTAATGTGGATATAGACATTACTGATGATATTAAGGCTTGGGTCAACTCCAGTGCAACCTTCTATGATTCTCATTCTGCAAAGGGTAATTACTGGGAAGCTGCTGCTACTTGGCGTCCTAATTTTCCACAGAATGCAGCTCCTCTTATCTCCACAGATATGATAGCCCCTAATGCTAAGGCTGCTTGGGACTTGATGAGCGTTGCGAAGTTGGTAGATGGCAAATACTTCCTTGCTGGTACTCAGGCAAACTCCTCCAATGTTTTTGCTGATATCTATTCTGCAGGAAGTAGTAAATTTACTAGTCGTCAATTCCAGTTTGATACGGGTATCAATATCAACTTGCACAAGGTGTTGAAGGGCTTGTCTTTCGAGACTCATTTCGCAGTTGACTATGCCACCTCTTATAATACTTCTTTCGATAATAGCTATGCTGTTTATATCCCAACATGGGCTAACATTGATGGCAAGGATATGATTGTCGCATTGAAGAAGGAAGGTGAGGATAAAAAGTCTGGCAACCAGAACATCAGCGGAAGTACAGATAACCAGACCATGTTTTTCTCTGGTCAGTTCAACTACAACAATACTTTCAACAAGGTTCACAATCTGTCGGCAATGTTGATAGCTTCTGGCTTCCAGCAGTCGAAGTCTGGACAGTATCATAAGAACTCTAGTGCCAATCTTGCATTCGATGCTTCTTACAATTATGACCAGAAATATTATGCAGATTTTGGATTAGCTGCTATTCACTCTGCTCAGTTGGCTCCAGGTCATCGTGAGGCTCTCTCACCATCACTTTCTTTGGGTTGGAGACTCAAGAATGAGTCTTTCTTGAAGAATTCCAAGGTGGTAGATGACATGATGATTAGTGTATCAGGTAGTATTATCAATGAGGATATTGATATAGCAAATGGTGACAATCGCTACTATCTCTATCAGAGTATTTGGACTTCTGATTACGGCTATGGATGGTATGATGGATCTAGCGATAAATACACCTATTCAAAAAGAGGTGAGAACAAAGACCTTGATTTTATCAAGCGCAAAGAGTTGTCTCTGAATTTCAAGACATCCCTGTGGCAGAAATTGGTGACATTGGATGCAAGTTTCTTCATCAATTCGATGGAGGGTTATCTCATCTCTTCGCCAACATTCTATCCATCTCATTTGAATACTGGTTATCCAGCGGCTTCGTTTATGCCTGTACTGAATTACAACAATAATCGTAGAGTAGGATTTGATTTCGCAGCCAACTTCAATAAGAAGGTAGGTGATGTGGATCTCTCACTTGGTGTGACAGGTACTTACTATACAACCAAGGCTACCAAACGAGATGAGAACAACGTAGAGCAGTATCAGAACAGACAAGGAAAGGCAGTTGATGGCATTTGGGGTTACAAGAGCGCAGGTCTCTTCCAAAGCGAGGAGGAAATCAAAACTTCTCCAGACCAAAGCTATTTTGGTGGAACAGTTAAACCTGGTGACATCAAGTATGTGGATGTAAATGGTGATAATAAAATTGACCAATACGACCAAGTCTTCTTGGGTAAGGGTGGTTGGTATGGAGCACCATTCACGCTTGGTGTCAATCTTACAGCTAAGTGGAAGAACTTTACCTTCTTCGCTCTTGGTACCGGTAACTTCGGTGCTTGGGGAGTCAAGAATAATTCTTATTGGTGGGTAAAGGGCGATAGCAAATATTCTGCTGTAGTTCGTAACCGATGGACAGAGGAAACCAAAGAGACTGCAACCTATCCTCGTTTGACATCTCTTGATGGTAACAACAACTTCCAGACATCAGACTTCTGGATGTACAAGACGGATGCTTTCAGCTTGGCTAAGGTCCAGATAACTTACGACTTGCCTAGTACTTTGTTCCAAAAGACATGGCTTAAGGGGTTGTCGGCATACGTAAGCGGAGCTAACTTGCTTACCATTTCAGGAGAGCGCGAAGTCTTAGAGATGAACGTTGGGTCTGCGCCTCAGACACGCTATTATAATATAGGTGTAAAGGCAACATTCTAATCATTTTAAAATGTAGAAAGAAATGAAAGTAAAAAATATATTTATATTAGCAGCAATGTCGCTTACCTTGGTTTCTTGCTCAGATCTCTTCGAGCCTGCAGAGGAAAACAACCGTGGCTTGGATGAGATTTACAATGAGCCAACATACGCTCAGGGACTATTGGGATATGGTTATGCGATGCTTCCTTACAATACCAAGAGTGTTACTGATATTGCTACAGATGACGCTGTAAGCAATGACTTGACAAATAGCTTTCTCAAGATGGCTACAGGTTCTTGGACTGCTAATAGCGATCCTATGTCTAGATGGGCAAATGGTCGTGCTTGTATCCAATATCTCAATATCTTCCTTCAGGAGGTAGATAAGGTAAACTGGGCAAAGGACGAGAATGCCCGTAGGATGTATTGTGATAGCCGTAAAGGTGAAGCTTATGCTTTGAGAGCTCTCAACTTGTATTATCTTTTGATGAATCATGGTGGATGGACAGCCGATGGCAAATTGCTTGGCGTTCCTAATTTGACAGAACCAGAGACTTCTACTGATGATTTCAACAAGCCACGTAATACATTCCAAGAGTGCTTGGATCAAATCTATAGCGATTTGGACGAGGCTGCCAAGCTTCTCCCTCTTGATTACAATGATTTGACTAATGATAACGATGTTCCTGCCAAGTATAAGGAAATCGGAGTAAAGACCGCAGGAGACTACAACCGTGTGTTTGGTTCCATTATGCGTGGTCGTATCAGCGGTCGTATCGCTGAGGCTATTCGCTCACAGGTATCTTTGCTTGCAGCTAGTCCTGCTTTCTCTGAAGGTACAAACGTGGATTATGCTAAGGCTGCTGACGATGCAGCTACCGTTCTTGACCGTATCAATGGTGTGAATGGATTGTCTGCTACAGGTAATAATTGGTTTATGCAAACCAGGGAAATCGATGCGCTTGGCTCAGGTGCTTGTCCTGCTGAAATTCTTTGGCGTGGCAGTCGTACCAATGGTGCTGATGACTGGGATCTTGGTCTGAACCAAGAGTCTGATAATTTCCCTCCGTCTCTTTATGGTAAGGGTAGAATCAACCCAACTCAGAATCTGGTCGATGCATTCCCTGCTGTAAATGGTTATCCTATCACCGATGATCGTTCTGAGTATGATAAGTTGAATCCTTACAGCAATCGAGATCCTCGTCTTGACCTTTATATCATTCATGATGGTAGTACTTATAAGGGAAAGACCATTCATACAGACATTACGACGGCTAATAACAATGATGGTTTGAATAAGATTTCCAATTCTACTCGTACAGGCTATTACATGAAAAAGCTGTTGCGTGAGGATTGTAATCCTGACCCTAATGCAAAGAATGCTCAGTATCATTATCCTGTGTATATTCGCTATACTGAGATATTCCTTGATTACGCTGAGGCTGCCAACGAGGCTTGGGGACCAAAGGGTAAGGGAACTCACAACTACTCAGCTTACGATGTAATCAAGGCAATCCGTGAGCGTGCCGGAATTGGCGAGTTTGGCGAGGATCCATACTTGGATGAGTGCGCTGGTAGCAAAGAGAAAATGCGTGAGTTGATTCGAAACGAGCGTCGTTTGGAACTTTGTTTTGAAAATAAGCGCTTTAGTGACCTTCGCCGTTGGAAAGCTCCTCTAAATGAGGCTGTGCGTGGTATAGAAATCACTTTAGAGGCTGGTGCCCCATTATACAAAGTCATGAAGGTTGAGGATCGCAACTATAAAGATTACATGTATTACGGTCCTATACCACAGAGCGAAATGTTGAAGTGGAGCAACTTGCAGCAGAATAAGGGCTGGGAAGTAAAAAATAACGACTAATATTTAAAATGATGAAAACAATGAAGATAAGCAAATATTTGTCCATGGCTGCATTGGGAATCTTGGCTTTTGGCTTTAACTCTTGTGAGAATGGCAACCAAGAATTTCCTGATTATGAGGGCGGTACTACTGTATATTATCCTTATCAGTATATCGAACGTTCTGTAGTTTTAGGCAATGATGAGAATCGCGATAATACGGATGATAACAATCATGTATTGTATATCGTATCTACAATGGGTGGAGCATATAATGGAAAAAACATCACATTGAATGTAGATGTTGATAATTCATTGTGTGACAATCTGTATTTTGAGGATGGAGTCACTCCTGTAAAGCCAATGCCTAGCAATTATTATACAATTCCTACCAAGACGGTTGCGTATAATGGAAAATTGCAGGGACGTCTTCAGGTTAAGTTGGAGGATGCTTTTTTTGCTGACCCTGATTGTGCAAAGAATACATATGTAATCCCAGTTCGCATCAAGGAAATGGTGGGAGCCGATTCTATTCTTTCGGGTTCTCCTGCCGTTGCAGGTACAACTCCTGTTCGTACTGATGCTTCAGCTTGGTTAATTGCTCCTAAGGATTATATCCTTTATTGCGTTAAGTTTATGAATCCATGGGATGGCTTTTATTTCCGTAGAGGAACTGACAAGATTACAGAGAATGGACAAACTCATGAGGTAAAGCGTGAAGGTGCAACTATTGAAAAGGATGAAGTGAGTCACATTACAACCAAGAGTTTGAAGGAATGTAATTTCGTAGCCTCTGTAAGTAAAGCTGACGGCTCAAAGGTCACTTGCAACTTGAAACTTACGTTCGATGATAATGGTAATTGTACCGTTACTTCTGATACAGAGGGCATGACTGCTTCCGGTACAGGTAAGTTTGTAGAAAAGGGAGCAAAGTTGGCTTGGGGTAACAAGGATCGTGACATCCTGACTCTCAATTACAAGGTTGATTTCGGTTCAGGCATTGTTTTGGAAACATCCGATCAGTTTGTTGCCCAGACTCGTGGTAACACCAATGGTATTGTTCAATTCAGTCCTCAGTATATCAGGAAGTAATATTCTTGATAGATAAGTGTCATTCTAATAATTTGATTATTATGAAATTGAAAAATATTAATTTAGGTTTAGGCTTGATGGCTCTCTTGACTTTGTCTTCTTGTGCTGATGACAAGTTCTCGGAGTACAGAACTGATATGACCAAGAATTTGAAGGATTATCAGTATCTGAATAACTACGAGCCTTTGAAGAAATACGTGGAAGATATGAAAGCTGCCGGCAAGTGCAATCCCAACTTTAAGTTGGGCATTGCGCTCGAAGCAGCCGAATTCAACAAGCAGGGACTTGTATATTGTCTTGCTGGTAGCAATTTCAATGAGACTGTAGCCGGCAACGCCATGAAGATGGCTTCTTGTGTTGCTGATGATGGTCGCATGAATTTTGATAATGTAAGTGAATATGTTAAGAAAGCTACCGATGCAGGCCTTTCTGTTTATGGCCATACCTTGGCTTGGCATGAACAGCAGCCTAACAAGTATCTGAATGGGCTGATTGCTGATAAAGTAAATCCTGGTGCTGAAGTTGAGAAGACTGATTATGAACTTGACTGTTCTACTCTTTCATCTTACGATTGGCATGAGTTTCCTTCTTCTTCTATAACTACAGAGTGGAACAAAGATGGTGCAGTGGTCATAACCAATAAGAAGGCGATCGAGAATTATAAGCTTCAGTACTGGCTGGTAAATGGCATTCAGCTTAAAACGGGTACAAAATATAAGATTACCTTTCTTTGCAAGGCAGAAGGTGAATCGCCTGCTAAAATCCACTTTAAGTTGGGTAACTGGGACGGTGGCGCCGAAAAGGACTTCACGATTCCTGTAGGTGGTGATTATAAAGAAGTTTCGTTCGAGGTAACACCTACCATGGATAGTAATGGTCTCTTCTTCCAGCACGGACAATTTGTAGGTAAGATTTATTGGAAGTCTGTTAAAATCACTCATTCCGAGGCTCCTTCTGAAGAAATCTTTACTGATTGTATTAGCAATGGTGAGATGAAAACTGGTGGTGATATGAGCAACTTTGTTGTTCGGGAGGCTGGAAAGGGTGATGTTGCTGGTACTCCTATCGCAGGTGGTCCTGACGGAAAGAATTGTGTTGTTGTTCATGCTAATGCTAATGCAGCAACTGAATGGGATACTCAGTTCTTTATCTACACTCCTAACAAGATTTGGTCTGCTGGCGATAAATATAAGATTACCTTCTACTACAAGGCTTCTGAGAAAATTGGCGCTGACACACAGTGTCATGGTGAGCCTGGTGCTTATAAGCACTATGCGTGCTTGAACCCTAACCCTTCTTTCACCACTCAGTGGCAGAAGTATGAGGCTACTGGTACAATCCCTGCTGAGGGTGATGGTATGAAGGCTATTGCCTTCAACTTGAACAAGGGTAAGAAAGACCATGCAATTGATTACTACTTCGCTGATATTCATTGGGGTACTGTAGAAAAGAGCAACATGAAACCTTTGACTCCTGATGAAAAGAAGAAAGTACTTACTCCTGTTTTGCAGAATTGGATTTACGGCATGATGGCAGCTACCGAGGGCAAGGTGAAGGCTTGGGATGTTGTAAACGAGGCCCTTTGTGGTGACGATAAGGATCACGATGGTTACTACGATCTCCAGTCTGCCACACGTGGTACAGTTTCTGCCGATGATGCCAAGAATAAATTCTACTGGCAGGATTACCTGGGTGACCTTGATTATGTTCGCACTGCTGTAGCTGCAGCTCGCAAGGGCTTTGCTGATGCTGGTGGAAATCCTGAGGAGTTGAAGCTCTTCATCAATGATTATAACCTCGAAACTGCTTACGACGATAACAAGAAGCTCAAGAGCTTGATTCACTGGATTGAGGAGTGGGAGAAGGACGGCGTTACCAAGATTGATGGTATTGGCAGTCAGATGCACGTTTCATGCTGCATGGATCCTGTTGAGCAGAAAAAAAGAGAGGATGCTTACGTGAACATGCTCAACCTGATGGTTAGTACAGGTAGGTTGGTTCGTATTTCTGAGTTGGATATGGGCTTGGAGGTTCCGAACGTGGATAAGAACAGCAAAGACCCATATATCCAAGTAAAGACTACTGATATGACCGAGGAACAGCACAAGGCAATGCGTGCTTACTACGAGTTTATCGTCAAGAAATATCTTGAGATTGTTCCTAAGGAGCAGCAGTGGGGTATCTGCCAGTGGTGTGCTACTGACAGTCCTGCCAATAGTGGTTGGCGTCCTGGTTTGCCAGTAGGCCTCTGGGATTTGGATTATTATCGCAAGCATACCTATGCAGGTTTTGCTGCAGGCCTTGGTGCTCCAGAATATTGGAAGGAAGCCAAGTAATTACTCTAAAAGACATTAGTTTTAGGTTTATCATACAAAGATTAACCGAAAAAAGATGTTAGTCGTT
>OAWS01001326.1_pt1 | contig 12883 bp, 12 predicted proteins | sample 1517141 | NCBI WGS metagenome assembly OAWS01 (sample SAMEA2580173, study PRJEB22360) | human gut metagenome | biome: human gut; feature: human-associated habitat; material: faeces | place: Denmark | collected 2008/2010
ATATATATATATATATATATATATATATATGCAAAACGTATATCTTTTATTTGATTTTCATCATGAAGTGGAGTTGGATAAGTATGAAGAAGATGAATGCGGCTTTGATGGCGGTTTTTGTGCTGACCTTAGGCATGACTGCGGGAGCTTGGGCAGCTCCGGTGACAACGGCCAATGTTTCGGTAGACAGCCCGTACTATGGCTATATCGAAAAGCTGAGTGCCATGGGTTATCTCGATACCATGCCCAACGGGGCCAAACCATACAGCCGCATGCAGATGGCACAGTGGGTCGTCCAGGCCCAGGATAAGGCCCAGACCAAGCCTATGCCAAAATACTTGTCCGATGAAGTCGAAGCCCTGGCGCAGTACGTAGCGCCGGAAGTGGCGACCTTGCGTGGGGAAAAGACCTATGATCCGTTGAAGCTCCGTTCCGTTTCGCTGACGGCAGCAGCCCAGCTTTCAGATACGCCGCGCCATTTTTATAGCCGCGTGGTTAACGCCGGCTGGCAGACTTTCGGCGCTGACCGCAATGGTTATAAATACGGCCGCGATGGTAACGGTATCTTGGAAGCTGAAATATCTGGGAACATCGGCCATGAAACGGCTATCGCCTTGCGACCCCGATTCAGTTATGACAAGGACAATGATTTCAGTGCCAGCCTGGAAGAAGGCTATATCAAGACTCGTGCCGGTATCTGGGCTTTGGAAGCCGGTAAACAGGCCATGACCTGGGGACAGGGCGAGACGGGGAACCTTGTCTTAGGCGACAACATGCGTCCCTTGACGACCATCCAGGCCCACTTCATGGAACCCCAGCGCGTCGGTGGTTTCTTCCGTTTCCTCGGCCAGGCCGACGTCCATCTCTTCTACGGCTTCCTCGAAGGCGACCGTTCCGACCGCGCTCGTGCCCGTGGGTTGGACGATTACGATGATGCCGGTCTCATTGGCATCCGTGCCGATTTCTCGCCGACGTCGTACTTCACGTTCGGCGTATCCCGCCTGTCCATGCTCGGTGGTGACGGCAATGGCTTGGATAGCTCTGACTGGGGCCATTGGCTCTATGGCCGTAACGATGATGCCGACCAGGACCGCTGGGACGACATCGCTGGCGGCGATTTCCGCTTGAGCCTGCCCGGCGTTACCTTCTACGGCGAGCTCTACGGTGAAGACCAGTCCCACTACCTGCCGTCTAAAGTGGCTTACCGCGCCGGTATTTATTTGCCGAAGTTGACCCATGACGGATCCTGGGATATGACCTTGGAAATGACTGACACCAGCGACGCCTGGTACGGTCATCAGCGCTTCAAAAACGGCTGGACCTATCATGACGCCATCATGGGTGACGCTATGGGCCGCGATGCCCGCAAATACTACGGCGCTGTCCGCCATTATTTGCCTAATGAAACATCGATTGGCCTCTATGCTCAGCGGACGGAAATGGAACGGGGCATGAGCATCCATCCCACAGTCAATGAATTCGGTCTGACTGGCCAGACAAAACTCGGCCAGGACGTCTACTTAAGCGGCATCATCGGCTACGCCAAGGTAGAAAACGCTGACTTCACGGTCCGTACAGACCACGACAAATTCGCCACTGCCACCATCCAGTGGAGATACTAGGGAACACCACGAGCCACGAGCCACTAACCACTAACCACTAACCACGGGGCCTTCGGCCCCAAACGGAGAACAATCATGATAGACATTCATTCACATATTTTATACGACATTGATGATGGCTCTGAATCGCTGGACATGTCGCTGCAGATGCTGCGCATGTCTGTGGATTCGGGAGTCACTGATATTATTGCGACGCCTCATGTCAATCGACAAGGACACATTCCGTCCTGGCAGACGATCCTGGACAAGGCGGCGGCCCTTCAGGAGGAAGCGAATAAGGCCAATATTCCTATTCGTATCCATACGGGGGCCGAAGTAGAACTTAACGGCGATACGCTGCGTTTCATGAAGGAAAATCACGACGATTATTGTCTGGCCGGCAGCCGCTATGTCATGTTGGAACTGACGGACCAGTCCCAGCCGGATATCGTCGAAAAAATGATATATGAGCTGCAAATGCGCGGCTTCCTGCCGCTTTTAGCCCATGTAGAACGCTATGAGCGCCTCATGGAGCGCCCGGAAACACTCTTGGCATGGATGAACAAGGGAGTCCTGGCTCAATGCAATACAGGCAGCTTTACGGGCTATTTCGGCTCGAAATTGCAGCAGCGCGTTCGCAATCTCTACCGTAATAACATGATCCATTTCCTGGGTAGCGACGGCCATCGCGTGGAATTCCGCACGACGGATATCCGTCAGGCTCATGAAGAATTGGACCGCTTGGCCGCCAAAGAAAAGCCGCACGTCAATCTTTGGAATACAGCGACGCGCAATGCCGAATATATTTTGAAACACCGCGTCTTTTATCCCGATTTGCCGTCGCATTGGCAAAAAGAGAAAAAAGGCTTTTTCCATCGTCTCTTTGGTTGAATTTAGGATGTGAATATATATGTTGAAAAAAAGCATACTGGCATTGGCTGCTGTAACCGCTTTATGGACCGGTACGGCCTGTGCTGAAGAGTATTACATGCGGCCTGGCGATGAGCTCAACATCGTCGTCACGCAGCAACAGGATTTAGGCAATTCATCGACGAATCAGTTGCCCTTCGTCGTCCGGCCCGATGGTAACGTATCGTTTCCCTTAGTCGGGGAAATCCACGCCGAAGGCATGACGGTCTCCCAGTTCACAGACGTCTTGCAGCAGGGCTTGTCTCGGTATATTGTCGATCCTGATGTATCTGTCAATATTTCCAAGTTAGGCCGCGTCCGGGTCTACGTCTTCGGTGAAGTCCGTAAACCCGGTGCGGTAGAATTAGACAAAGGCCATACGGTCATCGATGCTATCGGCGCGGCCCAGGGCTTTACGCGGGATACGGCGAAGAAGAAGATTTTCCTCATCCATCAGGACCAACCGAAATCGCTCATCCCCATCAATCTCAATAATATGCTCAAAACTGGCGACATGTCGCAGAATGTCACCCTCCGGGAAGGGGACATCCTCTACTTGACCAAGAATCATCGCATCGACTTTGCTCGCGATATTGCGCCAATCCTTAGCAGTGTCTATATGGTTACCGAAGCGAAAGACAATTTAGATAATAACTAGTATTTCCCATACAGGAGTTGAACAGGGTGGAAGAAATAACCATTGATTTGAAGGACCTCTTTCAAGTCGTCATGGACCATAAAAAGAAAATCGCTGCCATTACGGCGGCCTTCATGATTGCTGGAGGGGCCTATCTCTGCATTGCTTCACCAGTGTACCAGTCGACGTCGCTGTTGCGTATCAAGCAGGATAAAGGCTTAGGCGACTCGCTCATGTCTAAGGTGGCCGGGGGCAATACACTGGACGATAAGCAGCGCATGATGACCGACGCGGAAATCCTCAAGAGCCGCAACGTCGTCCTGCCGGTCATCGAAAAGACAGAAGAACGAAATGATGACGGCGAATTACCCGATTATGAAAGTTACGTTAAAAAGCACATCGTCACCAAACCGTATAAAGATACGGAAATCTTGGAAGTCGACGTCACGGGCAAATCGCCGGAACAGGCCCAGCAGGCCAATAACCTTATTGTCCAGGGCTTTATGAACCGCCTGACCGAATTGAGCCATGACGAACAGAAGCGGACCCGCGAGTTCCTGGAACAGCGGCTAGGTGCTTCTAAGGATGAACTGAGCCAGGCCGAAGACAAACTGCAGCAGTATCAAGCTGCCAATAAGATGTATTCTACGGACGACCAGATGAAACAGCTCACGGATAAGCTGAACATCGTCGACAAGGCTAAGGCTGAAAACCAGCTCAATTTGGAAACGGCCCAGGCCGGTTTGAACAGTGTCAATGAACAGCTCAGCTCAGCTGGCGTCTCCATCGCCGACAGTCCAGCCATTCAGCAGTACAAAACTCAGCTGGCTCAGTTAGAAGCGACAAAGGCCAGTTACGTCGGCAAATACACGGATGAACATCCGAAGATGCAGGAAATCAACAACCAGATCAATTCCACCCGCGATTCCCTGAATCAGGAAATCAGCAAGATCGTTTCTCAGCAGGCGCCGTCCAGTAATACCGTCCAGCAGGGGCTGCTCGCCGATAAATTCAAGAACGAAGCGGCCATCGCCGTAGCCCAAAGCAAGAAGACGGCTCTGGATCAGATGGATGCCCAGAACGACGCCATCATCGCGTCCTTACCGGAAAAAGAACAGGGTTTCGTCCGGGTCAAGCGCGATGCCGACGTTTCCAACGAAATCTACGTTATGCTGGCCAAACGCTTGGAAGAAGCCAAGGTCGCCGAAGTCATGGTGCCGAATGAAGTCCAGGTCATCGATGCGGCTACACTGCCGGAAAAACCGATTAAACCGCGGAAAGTCCTGATCATGGCTATTATGACCTTGCTGGGACTCATTGTCGGTATGGGGACGGTCATCGTCCAGTCCCTCATGTATCGCAAGATACGGACGGCAGAAGACGTGGAAAAAGAATTGGGTCTGCCTGTCTTGGGCATGATTCCCGATACCAGCACCTTACAGGTAGAAACGGAAAGCAGCGATGGTTTGTGGTCGAAAATTAGGAGGAAATTATGGCGGAAATAGATTTCATCACCCATTATGACAGCCGGTCGCCCGTATCCGAAGCCTATCGGGCTATCCGGACGAATTTGCAGTTTGCCGGTGCTGGAAAGCAATTGAAAACCCTCGTTTTTACGTCAGCTGTTCCCAGCGAAGGGAAATCGACGACTGTTGCCAACTTAGCCATCGTCATGGGACAGGACGATAAACACATCCTGCTCATAGACTGCGATATGCGTAAGCCAGTCATCCACCGCCGCTTCGGCCTTTTAAACCGGGGACTGAGCAACTGCTTTGCCGAAGACCTGCCGCTGAAAGAAGTCATCCAGGCCGACGTCTTCCCCAACCTGGACGTCGTCACTAGTGGCCCGGTTCCGCCCAATCCGGCAGAACTCCTGGGCTCGAAGAAAATGAAAGCCCTCCTGCAGGAAGCGGCCGAAGCCTATGACTACGTTTTCTTAGATATGCCGCCGGTCCTGGCTGTTACCGATGCCGCCCTCATGAGCAGCCAAGTAGACGGTACCGTCCTCATCCTAGGCAGTGGCGACATCAGCCCGGACGAAGGCAAACAAGCCAAATCCCTCCTGGAAAAAGTCCACGCCAACATCCTGGGCGTCATACTGAACAAAGTTCCGCAGCACCACAAGAGCGGCTACTATTACTACTACTATTACGACGAAGACCATCATAAAAAGCGCCGCCGGCGGTAGGGGCGCCCACTACAAACTATTACTTCAAACACCACGTGGCCTGCAGCCCCGGAAAGGAGAGATCATGAAGACCCGTGTTTATCCTACGTCACGTAAACTCTTTGGCTTACTCGGAGACGTGACTATCATTACCTTAACTTACATACTCCTGACCTATTTGATTATTCCGCCAGGCGCACGGGCTATGAATCAAGCCTTATATTCCGGTATGTTGCCTGTTGCTGTCATCTTTTCAGTCATGATGTTCAGCATCAATGGCCTGTATACCATCGAGCACAAGCGATTCAGAGAAGTCCTCATCAGCCTGGCAGTCAGTCTCTTCTTGGTTCTCATCCTCATCATGGCCTTGAGCTTCGTAATCCATGAATTCGCTTATTCCCGCGTTTTGATTGTCACCAGTACGGCTGTGCAATTCGTCTTGCTCGGTTTTTGGAAGCGGGCCGTCCAGCATTGGGAACAGAGCCTTCATCCCGTTCGCCAGGTCATGATTATAGGCAATGAAGAAGAATGCCGCCATGTCTATTATCGCATGAGTGCTCAGCCACAGCTTAAAATGCAGCTCCAGCACGTCATCATGGATCCGCAGACTGATTGGCGCCAGGAATTGGAAGCTTGTGATATCGATACGCTCATCATCTGCTCAGATATCCCCATTGCCACGAAAGCCAAAATCGTCAATTATTGTACGGATAAGGAAATTCAGCCATACATCATTCCCGGTTCTTATGAAATCTTTTGTAACGGGGCTATGTTGCAGAAAATCGATGACGTGCCCGTCTTCCGGCCTAAGAGCCTGCGCCTCAGTGTCGAACAGCGGGCGGTCAAGCGCACTGTCGACATCGTCTTGGCTGGCATCGCCGCTATCTGCGCCTTGCCTTTCGCCATTCCCGTCGCCTTGGCCATCAAACTCGGCAACGGCGGTCCCGTCCTCTACAGCCAGGTCCGTGTCGGCCGCTTTGGCAAGGAATATAAGGTTTATAAATTCCGTTCTATGCGCGTCGATGCTGAAAAATACTCCGGTCCCCAGCTGGCCACCGAAGACGACCCGCGCATTACCAAAGTCGGCAAATTCATCCGCGCCACCAGGCTCGACGAACTGCCGCAGATTCTCAATGTCCTCAACGGCGACATGAGCCTCGTCGGCCCTAGACCAGAACGGCCGTACTTCGTCGAACAATTCAAACAGGAAAACCCAGAATACGCCTATCGCCATAATGTTAAACCGGGTATTACCGGCTTAGCCCAGGTCTTTGCCAAGTACAACACAACGCCTTATGACAAACTCGTCTACGACCTCATGTACATCGAAAATTACAGTATCTTAGAAGACTTCGTCATCATGATCCAAACCGTCAAAATCCTAGTCACCAAGAGCGCCACCGAAGGCAAAGACGTCAGCGGCAAAGACTTAGACCTGAGCAAATTTGAACGCTAAAGCCTCCGCCTCCCCTGAGAAGGGGAGGTGCCCGAAAGGGCCGGAGGGGTTCTTTCGCAAGACGGAGAGCCGTGCTGGAGGTGCCTTCTTATCTTTACAAAGGATGGATTGATTTATGCCTGCCAATTATTCTGTATTAATGTCTGTGTACTATAAAGAGCATCCCGATTACTTACGGCAAAGCATGCAAAGTATTTACGACCAGACCGTCCCGACCGACGACTTTGTCCTCGTCTGTGATGGACCCTTGACGCCGGAACTGGACGCCGTCATTTCCGGCATGCAGCAACAATTTGGATCGCGCCTGCATGTCTGCCGTTTGTTGAAAAACGGCGGCCTGGGCAAGGCCTTGAACTTTGGTATCGGACAGTGCAAAAACGACCTCGTCGCCCGCATGGACTCTGACGACGTCAGCCGTCCCGAACGTTGCCAACGACAACTTGCTATATTTCATGACCACCCCGAATACAGTTTGGTCAGCGGTATTGTAGAAGAATTCAGTGATACCATCACGAACGTTTCCGTTCGCCGCATCGTTCCTGAACATCAAGACGACATCATCGCCTTTGCTAAAAAACGCAATCCTTTCAACCATCCTTGCATTATGTACAAAAAAAGTGCCGTTCAGGCAGTGGGAAGCTATCAGGACTTCTATCTCCTAGAAGACTACTATCTCTGGATTCGCATGCTCCAACACGGCTTTATAGGCTATAATTTACAGGAGCCACTGCTATGGATGCGGGCCGGCAGCGATATGTATAAGCGTCGGGGCGGCTGGAAATACGTCCAGTCTCAGCATAATCTCTTCAAATATATGGCACAAACTGGGTTCATTACAGGAAGGCAATACCAGATTCAGAGCCTGGTTCGTCTGATTGGAGCTGTTGTACCTAATTGGCTGAGGGCATTTTTATTTAAAAAAATTCTTCGAAGTAGTATTTGAATTAATATAGTAAAAGGTAGTAAAGTATTATGATTGATTCAGAACAGATTACTAGTGTCAAAGACTATATTCAATATATAGAAAATTTACCTGTTGAATTCTCATTGGCGCGAGGACAGTTTCGCGATTATCAATTATATCCAGGAATTTATCGAAAAGATAATCAAGGAATGGATCTTTATTCAGAAGCGGATAAGAAAAAATTCATTGAGAGTTTTAAAATCTATGCTGCACAATACTTGCATGATTTTAATATTAATAATGAAAATGAATGGTTGGTTTATGCACAGCATTTTGGGGTCAATACTTGTCTACTTGATTTCACCTATTCTCCATTAGTAGCTTTATTGTTTGCTGCTGAAAATGCTTTTGAAGTAAATCTGGATGAAGAAGAGGCGTATAATGACTCTGATAGTTTTTCAGTAGTTTGGTTTCTTAATCCGTCAGAGCTAAATAGAAGGGTTTTTGGAGAGGCGCAAGTTATAAACTTATCTTTTTCAGAGTCTGTTGAAAAGATTAGAGCTAATATGCCCTTTGTATGTACTGCGAACAGAAGTAATAAACGCATTGCGGCGCAAAATGGGTTATTTGTTTGCTTTAAAAATGGAAATGAATCCTTAGAAAATATTTCTATTGCTAAAGATGTTTTAAAAAAAGTGATGATTCCTCATCAGTATTTGAGGGAAATTTTATCATCATTATATCGTTTGGGGTTACGATTCAATAAGGTTTATCCAGAGCTGACGTCTATATCAAAAGACATTAAGTTAGAATATGACGTTAAACAATATGTTCAAAATAATGAGGAGTAACTATGAGTATTGATAAAATGAGGGATTTAAAATTGCAAAGCGTAGATCCTAAAAAAAGTGATATGACTATCAAAGACATTCTAGAAAAGATAAAAAAAGGGAATGAGCTTCAACAAAATGAAAATATCGAAATTACGGAGAATGTTAAATTATCATATATCGATAGTATAATTTTAAAACCTGATTATCAACGTGAATATCGTTTTTCGAAAGCTGAGGAAAGCTCTCTGATTGAATCGATTTTAGTAGGAATTCCCATTCCCCCCGTGTTTTTGTGTACAACTCGTTATAAGGGTGTACAGGTAAATGATGTTGTTGATGGGCAGCATCGTTTAAAAGCTTTTTATCGCTTTTGTACAGATGATTTCAGGTTAATTGGTTTACCCATTTTAAGTGATCTGAATGGGATGAGTTATTCAGAATTAGAAACGCATTATAAAGAAAAAATTTTGACATATAAATTGTCAGCATATACTTTTGAAAATTTTCCAGGCAAGCAATTTGAGTTGGAAGTTTTCAATCGGTATAATCGAGGCTCAAAACCGTTAACAGCACAAGAAATTCGAAATGCCGTCTATGCTTCACCCTACAATGATTGGGTTAGCAGTTTCGTCGAAAAGCTGTATAAGAACGACAATAGTCCATTGAAGAAAATCTACAATGTTACTCAAAATCGATTTTTAAAGAAAAAAGTGCATGAGGGAATCTTTACTATTCTTTATGTGTTGGAGCATGGTGTTTGTACGAGTTTTAAAGATTCCACTGAATATGCAAATAAATATATGAAAGAAAAATCCTATTTTGCGAAAAAAAATATAGAAAATCATTGTGAGGAAAAAACAGATACGGATCTTAAAAATATGATTTCCCGATTTACTGAATTTAATAATTGGCTAATTCAGTGGAATGATACACAGTACCCTTTATCTAAAGAAATTTATGGTGTATCCAGTAAGAGTTATAAGTTCCAAACTTCAATGGCTCTAATTATCCCGGCTTTATATAAGAAAATTTATATTGATAAGGAAGTTAAATTCTCTAATTTCGATGAAGTTAAAAATTCTATTCGCTATTTGTTAAGCACATCATTCTTAGAAAACAGTGAATATACTGCTTCTTCGACTAATTCACGAGAGATAAAAAAATTAGTTGATTCGTTTCATAATCAATTGAATACATAGGAGTTAGATATGATCCCTAAAATAATACATTATTGCTGGTTTGGCGGAAATTCTTTGCCGTTAAACTACCAGAGTTATATGGAATCCTGGAAAAAGAATTTGCCTGATTATGAAATAAAGTGCTGGAATGAGGATAATTTTGATGTAACGCAAAATCTTTATTGTAAAGAGGCGTATGAACACAAAAAATGGGCCTTTGTATCTGATTATGCCAGGTTGAAGGTTATTTATGATTATGGGGGGATTTATTTAGATACAGATGTTGAAGTTGTCAAAGATTTGACTACTCTGATTACTAATGGTGTGGGATATATTGGCTTTCAAAATTCAGAAGAAGTCAACACCGGGTTAGGATTTGCTGCAGCTCCACATAATCTTTGTATAAAATCGATGCTGGATATCTATTCACGAAGAAAATTCATATTAGATAATGGTGAATACAATTTAATACCTTGTCCGGCAGCAAATACAGTAGGGCTTATGAAATGTGGCTTAAAAACAGGGCAGAAGACTAGTAGGACAATTCAGCATTTGGATGGACTTGATGTTTATCCAGGGGAATACTTTAATCCCCTTAATGCAGATACCAAAAGATTAACAATATCTAACAAGACATATACTATCCATTGGTATACTGCTTCTTGGGTTAGAAACTCAGCTAAGAAGAAGCAAATTTTAAAGAAGTTTATTCCTACATCGATTTTAGAATATCGGACGAATTGGATTGCCCGGAGAGATATAAGAAAGATTTTTTATGAAATATCACATAAGGAGTAATAGCATACATGGATTTAATAACTTTTATTATTGTTACATGGAATAATCAACAGCAGATTAGGCAATGTTTGCAGACTATTATGAAGTATACATTGGTTCCGTATCGTATTATCGTCGTGGATAATCATTCCTCTGATGAGACCGTTCAGATTATACAGAAGGAATTTTCTACCGTTGATTTAATAATCAGTCCGGATAATGTTGGTTTTGCAAAAGCCAACAACTTAGCTTTATGGCAGGTGAACAGTGAGTATGTTTGCTTTATTAATCCAGATATCATTCTTACTGAGGATATTATCAATCCTTCAATTCATGTGCTGAAAGAAAAACAGGATGTTGGCTTAGTTTCATGCAAGCTACGTAATTTAGATTCTAGCTTACAACCATCTTGTTTTCATTTTGCTGATGCGTATTCCCTGGTAGCAGAGATACTACATATTGGAAAAATTTTTCCTCAATTTTTATGCAAAAAGTATTTCATGAACTTTTATAATGCCAAAACGGATTTTTACCCTCAGTGGGTAATTGGTGCTGAAATGGTAATGCGAACTCAGGAGGCAAAAGATATAGGTGGCTTTTCAACTGAATATTATATGTATACAGAAGATATGGACTTATGTAAAAAGATAGACTGTATTTTGAATAAAAAAATATATTACTTAGCGAATATATCTTTAATCCATTTGGGCGGTGCGAGTGAAGTACAAAATTTTAATTATAATAAGCAAGAAAAATTAATCAAAAACGATCTGCTTTTTATTAAAAAATTCTATGGAGAAAATGAAGTACATAAAGTTTTGAGAAATATGAATCGAGCATATAACTTCAGATTAAATTTATTGAATCTTTTTTATTACAGAAATGATAAAAATTTGCAACTAGATAAGACAAAGAAAGTAATTGACATAATTAAGGAGATTAGGGATGGCTATTGTAGTAGGTAGTACCTTGATTGTATATTTAATAATTCTTAAAATTCAGAAGGATATAAATTTATTGGCTCCAAAGACTTTATTTCCGCTGATTATTTTATCAACATACTTTTTGGCGATACTACAGTTATCAGGGCTACAACATGAGTATCCTGCATGGTTTACCTTTTTAATTTTTGGTATTATTGGCGTTTTCCTAATTGGAGCCCAATTTGCAAATATTATTCACTGGACAAAGGGGAGTAAAAACATTGGATATGATTCTTTGACCATTAAAATATTATCTTTTATTATGTTGATGAGCATTCTTGGGGCGTTTTTGGGTGAAATTATTGTATTAGGATTGCCACCAGCTATTAGTGGAACTTTACGAAATCAGTATTTTGTATCCGGTATCGGTAGTATTGTTGCCTTGCAGTCTTCTTTTTGGGGAATGATTATTTATGATCGTTATCATCAACGAAACTTAGGAAAACTATTTTGGGTGTATGCAATGACTATTGTTGTTATTGCTATATTGCTTTCTAATAAATATCAAATTATTTATATGGGCTTAATTTTGCTTATGGCACACAATTCATTTAGGAATAGAATTAAAGTAAAAACTCTTGTTATTTTTACTGGACTTGTTATATTTCTGTTTATTGGATTATTTGAACTAATATATCAAAATATGTATAATATTACATTTGATAAAATTGCCACAATATATCAAATGAAATTGCCAGAGCCTTTGAATGTTTTGGCTCAACCGTATTTATATGTGGCTTTCAATTACGAGAACTTATATAATTTTTTAATTAGTGATCACAGTAGTCTTTATGGTCTTGCAACTTTCCAAGGTGTTTTTAAATTTTTTGGTCTGGATAATTTCTATTCGCTGGAGACACAGGCTATTTTAGCGCAAAGAGAAGCTGCATTAAATATTGATGCTATGAATACGGGTACGATGTTTGAGGATTTTGCACAGGATGGAGATTTATTTATTTTTATCTTTACATTTCTATTTGGTATGCTGACAAGTGCAAGCTATAAAAATTTTAAAGTGAATCAAAGTTTTTTTTCTTTCTACTTATTTGTATCTACTACTTCTGCTATTTTTATGGCATTTTTTGTTAATACAATTACTTTAAAAATAACATTGGTTAATTTATTAGCTGCGTATTTTATGAGTTTTATCCTGCATAAAGTTATTGTTAGGTAATATAGTATACGTATATAGTCCGTAAGATGTGTTTGAGCCGATTTATTATACTTCAAAACGTGGCTACGCGATATTTATTTGTGTAAACAACTGTCTTCTTCAGACAAGCATATATAGATGATAGTGATTGTAATTTAAACAGATTGAATCGGGTATAAGTACAATGATGATTTAAACATAGTATATTATTAGAAATTTATTGGTGCTAGCATATAAATAGGACAAGTCAAACTGAGGTTTTCCATAAAGTGATACAATAAA
>OAWS01001353.1_pt1 | contig 12539 bp, 9 predicted proteins | sample 1517141 | NCBI WGS metagenome assembly OAWS01 (sample SAMEA2580173, study PRJEB22360) | human gut metagenome | biome: human gut; feature: human-associated habitat; material: faeces | place: Denmark | collected 2008/2010
TGGGTATAAAACGATAAAACTCAATTTTGTTTTTTTATCGTCAGGGATAACTATGCCCTTTTGTGAACTTCCTGCCTGTTTATAATAGAGAAGATCGGAAAAAGTAAAATTTGCAGACGATATTATATGATTCCCTTTTTGGAATAGGCTACGATACTTCTAGGATTATACAATAAATAACATAAAAGAGGGTGCGCCATAGACTTATGACACACCCCCTTTTTTCTCGTCATATCTGTTTGAAATAAGCCTCACGTAAACATTGAGTGAGGCTTACTATCGTTTTAAATGAAGTCTTTCTAGAACATTCTGCCGCCTGGACGACCACCGCCAAAACCGCTATTGAATGGACGGCCATGGAAGTTTGGACGGCCACCAGGACCTTCAGGTCCACCCTTGCGGGCATCCTTGCCTCCGAAGAGATTCAGGCGGTAAATCACGTGCAGCATCGCATAGCAGTTGATGGCATTATACTCCGTATCCGTACGGGATGTAGCAGAAATGGCACGAGAGAAGGTGCTCTGCTGGCGGAGAATATCGTAGAACTGCAGCATGATGGTAAGAGGCTTGCCCTTCAGGAAACCCTGAGAGAGCTGCGCATTCCATACAAACTCATCTGTATTCATGCTGCTGTCGCTATAACCGCGGCGGCTGCTGATAGAGAGGCTTGAGTTCAGACTGGTGCCCCAAGGCGCTGTAAGCGTCATGCTTGGTCCATAAGAGAACTGCCAGGTATTGAGGTTGCTGTTTGGCTGCAACTTGTTTGTAGCATGGTTATAATTCAATGTTCCATCGAGCGAAAGCTCCAGCCAGTTGTTGCGATAGCTGAAAGAGAGGCGCTCTCTCCAAGTAGTACTGCGGGTGGTATTCTTCTGGGAATCAGACTGCTTGTCGAGACTCAGATAACTCACGTAGTTGTTGTAACCCAAATAGGTGTCGGTATTCAAGTTCCATACACCGGCACTATCGATAGAGCAGTTGAACATAAAGGCTCCCATCACATTCCAGTTGCCATTGATATTCTCAGGTCGGGTGATTCTACCACCAGTCTTCTCATCGTAGGTCACCTTGTTGCTGATGCTATTGTTGGTGGTAGAGAAGTTGATGAAGGTCATGACACCCTTGTTATGGTTCTGCACGAAATTGTTGTAGAACAATCGGAAGTTCTGGGTGAACGATGGCTTCAAGCCAGGGTTACCCTTCGAGATGTTCAGCGGGTCGCTGTTATCTGTGATATCAAGCAACTGAGAGATGCTTGGCTGAGAAGTGATACCACGGTAGTTCACACGCAGGTTGCTCATCTTTGAGAAGCGATAACGGAAATCGAGGGTTGGACTGATATTCGTCACCGTGCGGACGGTATCCTTATGATTGCCCATATAATCGTAGATGAAGTTGGAGCGCTGTGGCTGAATCATTACACCGAAGTTGAGATTATATTTGCTTCGGATGAATCGCATCATCACCTGGATATCATGAGTATAGTTCTTATACTCAGAATACTTACTCAAATCCTCATCCTTGTAATTGCCAAGCTGACCGGCAAACGGATTCAGGTAACTATCCCAACCACGATATTCATGATCTCCTGTCATCGCATACTTGCTGAAATCGTAGGTGCTGCGGTCGCTCTTGGAGTAGCTGTAAGTAAACTTATAGCTGAACTGCAGGAAGGTAGCCTTCCAGAGTGGCTCACTATAGGTCAACTGGCCCGCATAACTGTAATTCTTCGAAGGAGTCAGGTTATAGCGGTTGGTCTGATAAGTAGAATCCTTACCCTCCGCTGTCTGTACGAGATAGAGCTTGGCATTGTTAAGCGAGATGCTCTTGCTGTCATTATCCGTATATTTGGCATTCATACGCAAGGTGATGTTGCGTCCCTTGTTGCCCAACTTGCGGTTCACCTGCAGCATACCCCTGATATTGTTATTATCAGAATAGGTGATTCCGTTAGTCAACTGACTGTTCACCATAGCCCCAGCCTTGTCCAACTCATCAATACCTTCCTCAGAAAGAGGGTCTTTGGTGGTAATGGTATAAGGATCCTTGTTGTAAGAAGCCGACTGGCTGCCACTCAATCCATCGCTGGTACTCCAGGAGATGGAAGGACGGAAGAGGATATTGGTCATAGAGTCTGGCATCCACTCCAAGCGGATGTTGCCGTTCCAGCTGTTGTTGCGGGAGAATTTCTGAGTCAAGCTGTTGCTGAACGAAGAGCTGCTACCCATGAAGTTCTCGCTGGAACGACGGCTCCAAATATCGCCATCGCTGTGATTCCAGCGAAGTGAAGTATTGAACTTGAATTTATCTTTCAGTTCATAATTATAGTTAGCACCTATCATCTTGCTGGCATTCAAACCGTTAGCACCTCCGAAACCTCTACTGGGGCCACCGCCTCCGAAACCACGGTCGCTGGTGTTATTGGCATTGGCAAAGAGCATGAATCGGCTGTTATTAGAGAAATAACCGCCCATACCACGCATGTTATAGCGGCTCTTGTTGCCCACGCCCAGGTCGATATTGGAAATCAGACCCTTATTCATACCCTTCTTGACACCGAAGTCGAGCACGGTCTGCTCCTCACCATCATCAATACCGGTCACCTTAGAGAGATCACTCTTCTCATCGTATGCCTTGATTTTCTCGATGATGCTGGTAGGCAGGTTCTTCAGGGCAGTCTTGGTGTCACCGGTCATAAACTCCTTGCCGTCTACCAGAATCTTCTTTACCTCCTTACCATTAATCTTGATGGTACCGTCATCGCTCACCTCTGCACCCGGCAGACGCTTTACGAGTTCCTCAACTACCGAGCCTTCCGGTGTGCGATAGGCAGAAGAATTGTACACGAAAGTATCTTCCTTCAGAGTTACCTTCTGAGCCATAGCTGTTACCACTGCGCCTTTCAGCATGATAGCCTCAGCACCCAGCACAATCTTACCCATAGCCAAATCCTTGTTATCAAAAATTTGGATACGCTTCATGGTAGACTTGTATCCTACGCTCGAAATCTTGAGCAGATACTTGCCATTAGCCGGAGCGGTGACGTGAAAGAGTCCGTTCTCATTACTGATGGCACCAGCCACATACGTGCTGTCGCTCTTAAGCAATTGAATAGTTACCTGCTCAATGGCCTCCTTGGTATCGCGGTCGGTAATCTGACCGGATATCAGTCGCTGCTGAGCAAAGGATGCTATTGCCATCAACAGCAGCAGCATCGTCAGAATCGATTTTTTCATTCTTATTTTTATTTGTTATTATTTTCAACTATGAGTGTTTTCACACATAATCGCTATGATATTCTATTATCATTTTTGTTACTCGATTGTTTTGACGCGTTAAATACACCAAGGTTTAATGCATTCTGAGATAAAAAACGCAAATTTAGCAACTTTTTTTTTGTTTTGTCTCCATTTTAGTGTATCTTTGCACAAAAATTAATACGTTAGAATGTTATGGAACAAAGAGTAATCATATCAACCAAACTGGAAAGCGAACTGGTAAGTGCACTTTCTGAGTGTGAGCACGACAAGCTTTTTGTGCTTACAGATACTACGACATTGGAACTATGCATGCCTGTATTGCAGAGTTTTTACTGCATGAAGGAAGCCCATATCATCACTATTCCGGCTACCGACAGCCATAAAGACATCGACAGTCTGATGATGGTATGGAAAGGACTGCAGGAGGGAGGAGCTTCACGCCACTCCTGTATGATTAATCTGGGCGGCGGCATGATAACCGACCTGGGTGGCTTTGCTGCCAGCACTTTTAAGAGAGGTATCAACTTTATCAATATCCCTACCACCCTGCTGGCTATGGTAGACGCATCGGTAGGTGGAAAGACAGGCATCAACTTCGGCGGACTGAAGAACGAAGTAGGTGTGTTTAACGATTCTAAGTTCGTTATTCTCGATACAGAATTCTTAAAGACGCTCGATGCAGAAAATATCTGTTCGGGCTATGCAGAGATGCTGAAACACGGTCTGATTTCTACAGAAGCAATGTGGGAAGAACTGGTCTGTTTCGACCTCGACAAGCCTGATTTGAAGCAGTTGCAGCGCATGGTAGGCGACAGCGTGAAGGTAAAGGAGCGCATTGTAGAGCAGGATCCTCACGAGCAGGGCATCCGCAAGGCGCTGAACCTGGGCCATACTTTCGGTCATGCATTCGAGAGTTGGGCTTTGAAGCGCAAGCCTATCCTGCATGGTTATGCAGTGGCATTCGGTCTCATCCCTGAACTCTATCTGAGTGTTGCCAAAACCAGATTCCCTACAGAGAAGATGCGCCAAACCGTAAACTTCATCAAGGAATTCTATGGTTCACTGGATATTACCTGCGATGACTATGATGAACTGATAGAACTGATGCATCATGACAAGAAGAACCAGAATGGCATCATCAACTTCACGATGCTGGGCGGCATAGGCGATATCCGTATCAACCAGACTGCTACGACAGAAGAGATCAAGGAAGCACTTGACTTCTTCAGAGAAGGATAATTCAGCTAAAGAATCTTTCTTCAGAGAATCTCTTTAAAGAAAGATAGCACGCTTCGGCTTTCCGGTTTCGGTAAGCGGAAGATGCTCTACATGAAGGAATTCCCTTGGAATCCAATATTTATGATCAGATAAGAGGCGGCGAACAGTCGCCTCTACTTTTTTCATATCCTCATCTTCCGTCAAGAGGACAGCAATTTCTCCAAACTTCCCGTCTTTCTTCTTGACAATCATGAAAGGTTTTTCAAGATAAGGCTTCAACAGAGCCTCAACCTCTTCTATCTGTATCTTGATGCCTCCGCTGCAAATCACATTGTCTTTTCTGCCTTTGATGCGAAAACGGAGTTTTTCCACCTTATTATATATATAGGATTCTATTTCCACAATATCATTCGTTATCAGGGGTTCAGCACAGACTTGCGGAGCATCTATCACCAGACATTCTTCATCGGTCTGACTGATTCTGACACTATCGAAAGGCTGGTACCATTCGCTGGCCTCATCACCGTTAATTCTTCTCAGGGCAATATGCGAGAGCGTTTCGGTCATTCCGTAGGTACTCCAGATGGCAATATCGCCGGGAAGAGCCTTCAGTTTCTGTTCGAGAGCCTCATCTATGGCCCCACCACCGATAATAAGATGCCTGATGCGGCAGAGACGAGCCCGCTCTTCAGGAACCTGCAGGGTGTTATAAACCTGCATCGGGACCATCGCAGCGAAGGTAATCTCTTCATTTACATCTTTCAAAGGATGCCCACTTGGGCAAACAGAAATAAGATGGAGATGGCGCTCTATACTCCGCACCACCACCATCTTACCTGCAATATAATCGAGCGACATGCAGAGCAGGGCGCTATCACCAGGTTTCAATCCCAGGAAATCACAAGTGATGCGGGCCGAGTTGAGCATCCGCTTTTTCTCAACCAACATCGGTTTAGGCTTGCCTGTAGAACCACTTGTATGAACAAGCACCCGGTCGCTACCGTTATTCCATTCTGAAAGGAATTCTTCTAAAGTCATTTTACTACAAACAGTTTGTCACCACGAATCTCCAAAGGCATCGGTATATTATCAGTAAAGAGCTGACCGGTGCCCAAGCCTTGCGGCATCTTAACATTAGGACCATATACTTTAGCTGCATAATGAGCAATAGCATTCAGACCGATATTACTCTCAAGAGCAGAAGTAATCCAGCTGCCGATACCACGCTGGTTAGCCAGTTCTATCCACTCGTTACATCCATAGATTCCACCATGAAGTGAAGGCTTGAGGATGATATACTGAGGACGGACCGTATCGAGCAAAGCCTGCTTCATACTCCGGACATTCACACCAATCAACTCCTCGTCTAGGGCGATAGGAAGCGGTGTTTCGCGACAGAGCTGGGCCATCTTAGGCCACTGATGCTGCTTGATAGGCTGCTCTATCGAATGAATGTCATATTTAGCCAAAGCCTCCAGTTGACTCATTGCATTCTCCGGCAAAAAGCCACCATTGGCATCTACACGCAACTCAACCTGCTCCTTGGTATACACATCACGGATGCGCTTGATGAGATCGAGTTCCTTGAAAAAATCGATGGCACCGATCTTCAGTTTCACGCAATGGAAACCCGCCTGGAGCTTTTCCTCCAACCGGGCCAGCATCTCCTCGTAGGTTCCCATCCACACCAATCCGTTGATGGTGATTCCCTCTTCTCCCCTACCGAAAGGAGAGTCGAAAAGTTCTGTCAGGTTCTCCATTCCGGCAGGAACAGAAACCCCTTTCTGCTTCAACATTTCTGAAGAAGAAGATGCTCCTTCAGCAGGAACAATCTCCAAAAACTTCTTCGCTGCATCGAAGAACGAAGCGAAGGCTGTTTCCAAACCGAAGGTGATGCTAGGATAAGCACGAATCATATCGTATGGAATGCGTCCCATCTGCTCCACCATCTGACAAACCTGTCGCAAGGTCATCTCATATTCCGGTTTGGCATCGCAACTGAGATCAGGGAGCGTAGCACACTCTCCCACTCCCTCTACTCCCGGCAATTCATCCGATGTAAGGGTGAGATAATAACTGTGTCTCGTGGTATATATGCCACGAGACGTGCCTGCCGGCTGCTTGAAGTGGAGCGTGCGCTCCGAAATTTCTATCTTATACATTCTTTATATATCTATATATCAATACAATTGAATTCTTCACTCTTCGTTCTTCACTTCCCTTCCCCTACTTTTTCTGTTTCAATTCGTAGAGATCCTTGCGGCGGTCGCGAAGATTTCTAACAGCACCGTAGGTATGAAGCTCATTCAAGAGATTCAGGTCAACATCTGATACGAGAATCATCTCGGTATTAGGTGTTGCCTCTGAACGCTTGCCATCGTTAGGGAAAGCAAAGTCGCAAGGGGTGAACACGGCGCTCTGGGCATACTGGATATCCATGTTGTGAACACGTGGCAGGTTGCCCACACTACCCGCAATGGCTACATAGCACTCGTTCTCGATGGCACGCGCCTGTGCACAGACTCTTACTCGGGAGTAAGCATTCTGGGTATCGGTCATGAATGGCACGAAGAGAATCTGCATGCCATCCTCAGCCATTAATCTTGACAACTCAGGGAACTCCACATCATAGCAGATGACGATACCAATCTTACCGCAATCGGTATCAAAGGTCTGGATATGGCTACCACCACTCAATCCCCAGCACTTCTGCTCATCTGGTGTAACATGAATCTTCTCGTACATGTCTACGCTACCATCTCTGCGGCAGAGGAAGCCCACATTATAGAGGGAATCGTCCTTAAGATAAGGCATACTACCCGTGATGATATTGATGTTGTAACTGATGGCCAACTCGCGGAAACGGTCACGGATTTCTTCGGTATACTGCGCCATCTTTCGGATGCTCTGCGCCTCACCCAAATCATTGAAACGAGCCATCAAAGGCGCATTGAAATACTCTGGAAAGAGAATGAAATCGCTCTTGTAATCGCTCACAGAATCAACGAAGAACTCTACCTGTTCGAAGAGGTCATCCACCGAAGCGTATGGGCGCATCTGCCACTGTACCAATCCGATTCTTACGGTTGGCTTGCGGTCTACATAAGAATCCGTAGGTGGCTGATAATAGATGTTATCCCACTGCAGGAGGGTGGCGCAGTGTTCGCTCTCCTCATCACTAGGAAGATAGTTGCGGATTACGCGGCGCACGTGGAAATCATTGGAAAGCTGGAAGGTAAGAACCGGGTCATAGATTTCACGGTTTCTTACATGCTCGATATACTCCTTAGGGCGCATCTTATCGGCATACTTGTGATAGTTCGGTATACGACCGCCAAACATGATAGCCTTCAAGTTGAGCTTCTCGCAGAGTTCCTTACGATACTCATACATACGGCGAGCCAGGCGCAAACCACGATAATCAGGGTGGATAAATACCTCGATGCCGTAAAGAATGTTTCCATTAGGATCGTGGGTATTGAAGGTTTCATTACCCGTAACCTGAGCATAGGTATGATCGCCCTTCACCATATTATAATTGACGATGATAGAGAGCGCACAGCCCACAATCTTATCATCAACGATAATAACCACCTGACCCTCAGGGAAGATAGTAATGAGTTTCTTAATCTGTTCTTTTGTCCAAAATACATCTGAGTCTGCGTAAATACGCCTAAATGACTTGGCAAGCTGATCATAATCCTCCATACGGAGGTTGCGCATGCCTACCTTTTCGATTTTTCGAGTTGGTTCCATAACAACTGTATTTTTATTATTATCTAAATCCGGGTGCAAAGATACAGCAAATTATAGATACGACAAAGAGTTTTCGCAAATAATTGACATTTACGAAAACTCTTTTCATGTATTTTACACAAAGAGCGCGTTTACGCTTAAAATCAGATGCTAATATTTGGCAGTTTCCTGTGGAATCGCTTTATCATGATCATCCAGATAAAACAACTTCACAGGATGATACTTCTCACTTGCCACAGAATATTTATCCTGGCGATAACGGGTCAGGATGCCTCCTATCCCCAACATCGTATGAAAAGCCGAAAGACTCGTCTGTACCTGTTGGGTACGATGACCAGACAAAGTTTTCAGTATTCCCGGATATTGTTTTCCATAACCAGATGATGTCCAGATGATGAAAGGAACATGCAGCTCATAATCAGATGCCTTCGGGGCGGCGTGCAGAAAGAGGCGACGGTCATCATCAAAGATATTCTCTCCATGGTCGCTGGTATAGAGCATCGCCGATGTAGGTTGGCTATATACCCCATCCGTCTTTGCCTGAGTCTTCTCCCATTTCTGCAGACGTTCTACGATACCATGCAGGATATAATCGGTATACCGGATGGTATTATCGTATGCATTCAGCAGGTCACGCCGGTTCTCTGGCTTCGCTTCGCTCTTACAGTCAGGTTTAAAGAAAGCGAAATTACGGGGATAGCGCTCCTGGTAATTAAAGTGAGAACCATAAGTATGAAGTACCACGAAGAGTTTCCGATAACGGTATTGCTTGGATGAAGAAGCATCTGCCGCAGGCAATATCCCATCCAACTTCTGCAACAAATCACTATCATAATGATTATCTTTTGCAGAAGCACCTTCCTTCAGGAAGTAATGTTCATCAGCCTGTTCGCCAAGGAAATCAATAAAAGAATGATTAGGCAGCTGATTGCTGATAAATACGGTATGAAATCCCGCCTCCCTGAAAGCTGCCAGGATACCTTTCTCATGAAAGAGACGTTCGAAATCCTCTGCTGATGCAGCCGACAGGAGCATAGGAACACTTTTATGCGTAGTATTACTCTGGGTTGTAGCATCGGGAAAAGCTATGATTCCAGGAGTCTTGGAAAGCAAAGGATTGGTATCGCGCGGATAGCCATAGAGACTGAAATTGTGGGCTCTCGCCGTCTCTCCCACCACCATCACATACACCTCGGGAGCCTCAGCATCGTGCTCGCTCCTGGCATCAAACCTGAAATTTCGGCTTGCCTCCCTGTAATTCTCTGAAGCCGCATCACGCTCGAAAGCAAGATAGAGATTATAGCAAACGTTAACAGGATAAAGCTGGTTGCGTAAGCGATAATCATCTACAGCCACATAGCAAGCCAGCAGACAGAATAAACCGACAGCAGCTATCTCCAAAGCCCAACGACGCACTCGATGCTGGAGTTGAACCACTATCATCCCTTTCTTGCTGATATTGACAATGGCCAGAACCAGCAAAGGAAGATAAACCACAAAAACACCCACCACGGCAGGCAACAGATTATCAAGCAGTTCCTTCACCTCGCCAGGATTGGTAGTTACAAGATTCAGAAACATATCTACCGCTATCACTCCCGTCCCGAAGAGATAAAGCAATACCAGTTGGAAGGCAGCGAAAAAAACAAAAAGAAAAGCCCACCAGATCATCTTACCCGGGCATCTGGTTAACGAAAAGAACCACATGTAGAGTGCCAAAGGCAGCAACACATTGACACCACAAGCCCAAGGAGCCAGACATTCAGTATAGCACAGAGCTATATTAGGCAACAACAATGCTACCACAGCATACCCGTAAAGGAATGCGCCCGATGACACCTTATTATATATATCCGTAAAACTGTTCATTCTACTTTTTCATTAACACTTTAAAGAGCATTATCAAACTACATAAAGAGCATTATTACTAAAACGCTTCATTGATATTGAAGAGAAAACCAGACTGCCCCGACTTACCGAATCCATAATCCAGACGTACATTCACATTCTTCTTAAATTCCCAGCGATAACCTACACCGGCATTCGGCAAAATCTGTTTAGAGCGCAATGCCGAGAATTTCGGGAAGATGGTTCCTGCTCCAACCCACACTACGATGCCATTACGCTTCCATACATGTTGGCGCAACTCAACCGTAGCTTCCAGAGAATGCTTATCGCGATAACGGCCTTCATAATAGCCACGCATGGAATGAGTACCACCCAATTCAGCCATCATTCCCCACGAAGGATTGCCAAAGTTGAGGTTAGCCCCAATGTCCTCGGCAAGAACCGTTCCCTTACCCAGTCGCTGATAGGCATCAAAACGAAATGCCGTCGTACTGAAAGCATAATCATTTCCCATAAATCCAGGTCTGAACATCTGATTGATATTCAAACAGATACCACGATGTGGATTCGTAAGATTATCTCTGTTATCATATACCAGAGAAACGCCAGCTCCTACATTCCAAGTATGCTGATCCATGCCTTGCAGTAATTCCGGACGCTCAATATGTTTACCTATTACATAGTCATAACTCGCCATCGGTCCGATATAGAAATTATCTGCTACACGAAACAGGAAGCTAACTTCAGCCTGAGCCTGCCAACGCTTCATGTCACTCTTATTGGCATCGTTATCGCCCATCTCATAGCCTATTCCCCAAAAATCAGCGGGAAAAGAATAGAAATAAAGGTGATAATCGATGCGATATCTTCCTTTAGGAGCAATATGGTTACCACGGACACCCAACATATAGAAACCTACAGAACTGACATCACCATAAAGCGAGACATTAGAAGGAGGAAGAATACTGTCGTTCGGATCAGTACGGTATAGTCCTGCTGCCACCAATCCCAATCCAAACTTGGTATCAGAGGCATAATGAGGACCACCTATCACACTAAAATCGAAACGCTTATGCTTCTTGTTTTTGTTGGAATCATTAAAGTAGTCAAGAATCCGGTTCACCCATGATTTCCCGGCACGTAAAGCCATCGTATCCACCTTCTCTGCAGATGAGATACTATCGGTTACAGAAAGCTCAGAGGCATAGCTGCCCAATGCCAACATCATAATAAGTATTGTCAGAATATGCTTCATTTTGTTGATTTTATTATTTTAATACACTAATGCTACATTATCAATCCACAAGGTATTGCCTGGAGTTCCGATATAGGCTCCACCATCGGATGAGGAGAACTGAAGAATCAGATGAGTAGGTGTTTCGTTAGCACTCGCCCATCCTACTTCTTTTACCGGCACACTCTTACCCTTGCTGTTACGGGCATAGTCAGCGGATCGCAGTCCCATAGTAGCAGCCTGATAACCTGCCATGTGGCGGATATCGCCATAATGGATTGTATAGGTAGCATCTTCCACCCATCTATTGGTACTCTTTCCGAATCTGACTACCATCGTACCCACACGTTTAGCTGTTATATTTCCCTTAGCATCTTCATGCCGTTTCTGCAGATAGAGCACAGCTATAGCATGATCTCGACCTGCAACCGTAGAGGCTCCGCTAAATCCATTCTGCTTGATACGATTGGCTGCATTAGGAAAAGAAGTCTTATAATCAAAGCGCAAAGCCTTAGGACGTGCGGTGAATGGTATACCCCAGTTGATGGCTTTAGGACCATCCTTGGTACTTGTTATCGGTTCACGAACATTACCCAGAAAGAGAGAACCGGCAGCCAATACCTTGATATTGATGAGTCCCAGCACTTTTACTTTCTCAATATGGGTTACCAGTTTGGCACAATATCCACTACCATGTTTATCACGAAACACAGAGTTATTCGTCTTATAGATGCCCGATACATGTGCCAGGACATTAGAGGAACCCCAAGGCGAACCACCCTTATTGGTATAAGGAATATTACCATTGACAGTCATATTAGGTCCAACGGCATAAACTGTTTTCTGATTTCCTCCGATAATGCCTGATTCTTTGATATTCCTGACTACCCAGTGGTCCATATTACCATATTTAAAAGGAACCACCTTTCCCTGTCCCTTAACGGGAAGGCACGGCAAGGTAGCAACCGCCATAACGATGCCTGATATTATTATTTTCTTCATATCTGTTTCTTTTATATATCATTAAGGCTGCAAAGATAGAAAAATATTTTCTATCTTTGCAGTTTTCTTCGACATAAAGCATAAAAAATTAAGAAATAATAATATATTTACTGCATTTTAATTGCCATAAAACAAAAAAGTCCTGCATTTGCTGTTATAAACAAATACAGGACTCCTGATTCAATATACAAAACAGAATCTCTTGCACCGGTTACAATAGA
>OAWS01001373.1_pt1 | contig 12298 bp, 14 predicted proteins | sample 1517141 | NCBI WGS metagenome assembly OAWS01 (sample SAMEA2580173, study PRJEB22360) | human gut metagenome | biome: human gut; feature: human-associated habitat; material: faeces | place: Denmark | collected 2008/2010
AAGTTTCGGAGCAAGCATAGGAAAAGGGTACCCTTTTCCGTAAATCTGCCCGTTTTCGCCTGCGTCTTGCGGACAGATTCTGCTTGTTGGGAAGAATCCCAAACCCTCTTGAAAATCCTCTCACTACCTACAACACCGCACAGAGCGAAAATGACGGAGTTTTGAGAGAAATTTTTCAAAAAGTTTTCCTTATGCCCTACTACGGGAAAGTTTGGAAAATGCCAAATGAAAACAAAATTTTTATGAGTTGAAAGAAAATTTTTAATGCGGTAGAGTTTACAAAAGAGGACAGAAAAAGCGAGGAAAAAAATCTTATCTTCGGGTATGATTTTCACGAGGAGGTTAAAAATGGAGTGGTTGAAAAATTTAAGCAATGCTATAGAGTATATAGAGGAAAATCTTGATAAAGAAATTTCTGTAGACACCGCCGCCAGTATCGCGTGTTGCTCAACCTATTACTTTCAACGTATGTTTTCCTATGTTGCGGGTATCTCATTGGCAGAATATATCCGTAAGCGCAGGATGTCACAGGCGGCTTTTGAATTGCAGAGGACAGACAGAAAGGTAATAGATATTGCGCTAAAATATGGGTACAATTCCCCGACATCGTTTAACCGGGCATTTCAAAACGTTCATGGAATTGCACCGGCTGCGGCTAAGAATAATGGAATTACCCTAAATTCATACCCACCCATAAGGTTCTCTGTAGCAGTTACAGGAGGAGATGCTATGCCATACCACATTGAGGAAAAATGTCCTATGCGTATGATTGGGGTTCGGATGCCTTTAGTTGATGATGTAGAAGTCAATATGCAGAATATTCCCGGATTCTGGAAACAGACATTATACACAGAGCATTTTAAACAATTATGCAGTTTTCACCAAAATGAACCAAAGGGTATTTTAGGCGTTACAGCATATCAAGACCCGGACAATATTTTTTACTATATCGCGGTTTCAACGGATACCGCTGTTCCTTATGGAATGGCAGAATTTGAAATCCCGGCAGCAACATGGGTTGTTTTTGAAAACACCGGACGTTTTAAAGAAAATGTGCAGAGCGTATTCCGGCGTTTTTACTCTGAATGGCTTCCGTTTTCGGGATATGAATATGCAGGGCTTCCCGATATTGAAGTATATCCGATTGTTGCAGAAGCGCCAGTCTGCGGTCATTCGGAAGTATGGATTGCAATAAAGAAGTAGAAGGAGAGAGAAATGTATCATTTAAGGTTAAAGGGCGAACATTACCAAATGGGAGTAAAAAGAGGATTGATTTTTCAAAAAGCAAAAATGGCTTTCCCACTTCACCTTGACAAGTTTCAGATAGAACATGGAAAAGCAAGTGAAAAAATTCTAAAAGAGTTTTTCCCTGAAGTATGCGAAGAAATACTGGGAATCAGCGATACGATGGGAATAGATTATTTACCATTTGCTTCATGGATGCTGTGTATGGGGTGCTGTATGTATAATTTAGAAGAAAACATACCTGTTGAAATCCGTGGATGCACAGCATTTGCTTTTTCAAAAAATGGCAGAATCATATATGGGCGAAATAATGATTTGCCGCCATATCTGCGCGACGGGAGCAAGAGCGAAATCTATGCTCCGGCAGACGGAAACCGCTTTAACATTACCACATCTTCGTTTGTCAATGGAGAAGAGGGGCTGAACGAGCATGGGTTAGCTGTTGCCATGACGTTTGTTATGACTGGGCTTGAAAAAATACAGGCGGGATTTAACTCGTGTTTTGTTGTTCGGTATTTACTTGAAAAAGCGGACAGCACGGAAGCGGCAATTTCTTTGCTTATGCCATTACCGATTGCTTCAAACTGTAATATCCTGCTTGCAGATAGAAGCGGCAATATGGTAGTTGTTGAGTGTACTCCTACTGCTAAAAGAATCAGAAAACCAGAGATGTTTAAAAATGGCAAAATTGTTTGCACAGTAAACAGTTTTACCTCTGATGAAATGAAACAATATGATGATGCGAATGGAAATGATTATGATTCTGCAAAACGTTATGGAGTAGTTATGGACAGCTTTTCGCATTGCATTACGGATGATGTCATTGAAACAACCAAACTGCTTTTAAAAGGGGAATATGGATTTATGTGTCAGTATGACAATGAGCCGGATTTTGAAACGGTCTGGAGTTCCATATTTGATTTAAGAAGTCTGGTTATTTTCCGGGCAGAGGGTGACCCAAGAAAGAAAAAATTTATTGCCGATAGCAGACTGCATGATATTGTATCAGAAAAATAAAAAATCTGTTTTCACATACCTGCCACACAATGGTATTGCCATAAATGGCAAAAGAAAAAAAGCCGTTGTCAGCAGGAGTATTAGTGCGCTTCCATTCTTTTGTGGCAGTATTTGAGAAATCAAAACCGCCATTTCTTTATATCTCCAATAGGGCTGTGCTATTTCTTACAATGATAGCGGCGGATAGAGGTAACCACTATGAAACATGCACTATATATACAGAATCCCACAATCTTTAAGCTGTTAAAAAAATCTCGTCCACCGCCGGGGAGTATTTTGCTTATGAATATGAACTGTCAATTCATTTAATATGTTATCATAACTCTATGTTGTATCAGATACCCATGCAATTTATCCTGCATGGGATTTTTTTGTCCTTTTATATAGGGAGAAAGGTAGGTAATATGAAATACTCTGAACAATTTATAGAGCATATCTAATATGCTTTTAGCGGATTCTGTAAAATTGTCCTGTGCCATGAAGCAATTAACGCTGGCGGGATTTGAAGCGGAAAGAAGCAAAGGAAATATCCCTTAACTATCTGATGTCGGAAAGATTTTTTGAACCGTCTGCTATGGATAGTTACTTTGAAAAGCTGGACAAGCCGACCGCATTTCTTGTGTTTGGGAAAGAAATTATCGTTGATAATGAACAGTTAGCGACGGCATTGTCAAGATTACCGAAATTACGGCGTGAAGTCCTGTTGCTTTATTACTTTGTCGGCTATCGTGATGAAGCAATCGGCAGACTGTACGGGCGTTGCAGAAGCACGATAAACAGCAGGCGAAATATTGCGCTTAAACAGTTACGAAAAGAATGGGAGAAACTGGAACATGAGAAACAAAAAACTGATACCTTTTGAAATAATCGAAAAAGCGGTTGCCGGAGAACCGGAAGCAGTAGACGCAGTATTACGGTATTACACAGGATACATCAAGTATCTGTCTATGTATAAGGGACATATCAATGACGACACGCAGGACAGGCTAAAGGCAAAACTGGTTGAAGCTATATTGAAATTTCGCTTCGACCGTTAGGAAGTAGCAAAGACAGGAAAAGCTGTCAAGAGGACGAAATCAGTAAACTGCTTTCGCCCTCAATTTATTATGGGGGTTGTTACGCAATAGGAGTTATTTTGTCCTTGATTTATGCGGATTTGCGAGTGTTAAAATGACGGGGCAAAGGTTTTATATGTCTGCCCTCAAAAACGGCTTTCTATGGCGTAACAAAAAAGCAGAGAACCGACCACTAAAGAAAGTGATATATTCTCTGCTTTTGTTTGCACCCTGTCTGTCAGCGTTATGGATAAGTTGTTATAATACTTCCTTATCACTATTAACCCTTGTATCATGGGGCTTTGCGGGCGCGGTTTTGACCGGGCAAGGGAAATTAACCCCACAAAAACACCGTCCTACCGCGTGACACCCCCCCCCATCGGCAAGCAGACTGTCGAGCTGCCGCCGCCCGGTAGATTTTTCCGTTTCCTCATTTGGGAAAAAGAACTGGTCCACCGACACATCTAAAAAGGTGACAAGCTCATAAAAGATTTGTAGGCTTGGGTGCTGTCCGCTGTTCTCAATGGACGCGATATAGCGCGGCGCAATGTTCAGTCTGTCCGTTAACTGGTTGCGCGAGATACCCTTTGCCTTTCGTGCTTCTTTTATGGCTTGCCCGAAAGCCTTAAAATCATACTTCACTTTGTCCTGCTTCATATTTTTCACCCTACTACATTTTACCGTTCACCTTTCCTTTTTGAATATGATTACACATATCATAGTGCTGATTAGAATAGAACATGGTATTTGCAGGTAATATGTTGATATTTTGAGGTCAAACATTTATAATGATACATAGAAAGTTTCGATTAGAGGTGATTAACATTTTAAATATTACCCGTTATGCAATTAAAAATGAATGTCTTATTCCGTGGGTGAAATTTTTTTGGCACATTGAAGCCGCGAATGCAGACATACACTATAAACTTCTTCCAACGGATTGTATTGATGTTATATTGAATTTGGCTGATGATGTGGTATATGAAACAGAATGTAATAAAATAATAGCACCCCCTTTTCATATCAATGGACTACGTAGCAAGTACAGTTTTATCCATCAAGAAAAAACCATTAGTATTTTTGGTATATCATTTTATCCTCATGGGCTATATCCCTTTGTGCATAAATCACTTAAGGAAGTTCAAAACAAAGTGGTTGATCTAAATGGGCTTTCATACAGTTTAGGAGAAAAGTTAAAAAAAGCAGTCAGTAATGATACTACTGAAAAAATAATAGCTGAAATCGAAAATACTTTGATTCAGGAGTTATCTATAAAGCAAGATTTTGTGGATAAAGCACAGCTAATATCAGATTTTATAACAATTAGCGATGATATATCTATCAAATCCTTTTGTTATGAACGGTCAATAAACATAAAAACTTTTGAGAGAATGTTTTTAAATTATACGGGCTATACTCCGAAAATTTTGCGTCGTATAAAACGTTTCCAGAATACATGTAATCAATTAGTACATCAACATATTAGTTTAACCGATATTACTTACGATAATAATTTTACTGACCAATCATATTTTATAAAAGAGTTTACACGATTTTCGGGAACAGCACCACGCACCTTTCAGACAGAGAAAGCTACTGTAAAAGAGAATGTTAAATACAAATACCTATGACCAGTCGATTTTCTACTATATCTCTTGTTTTATTTCATGTAGACTATGAAAAAAACAGGAGGTATTTTTTATGTCTATTACAACGGAAATCGTAACAATGAAAGCTTCACAGGAGGTAACAAAAGACAGCTTCATCAGCATTGTGGACTCGCTTGAAAAGGACTATCATTCAAAGCAACAGGGTTTTATTGACACGGAGCTTCTCTACAACGAAGAAAACAGGGAATGGACTATGATACAGCATTGGGCTTCAATGGAAGAACTCAAGGCTGCTTCTGATAAAATGTTTCAAGATGAGGGAGCAGCCCCTTTTGTAAAAGCACTTGACGCTGCAAGTGTCAAAATGAGCATATTACCACAAATGAAAAAATGGGGATAAAAAAGTGAAAAAGTTTGAATATCAAATTGAAAAGGTAACAGGGCATTGTTCATGTGGATATAAGGTAGGGGACGTATTTCAATGTGAGGGTATGAATACTCCCTGTACTCCATTTTGTGGAGGTGCTTACATGGCTTTGTTTCCTATTCAAGTCGCCCTACACAATGGAGCTACCTTTAATTTTGAAGAAAACCCAAAGTCAAAAGGAAATTTGGCTTGTCCTGATAATGGGTATGTTGTTTTCAAAGTTACTCTGATTGAGGACTAGTTATTTAAGTGAAAATTTGAAACGGAATACAACGGAACGCCCAAACAAAATAAAGCGAGCCTAACGGCGGTTTTGACATAACAATCAAAGCCGCCGTTTTCTTTTTCAAAAATAGGAATATGGAGGGTGTGTTAAAGTCGCCCTTGTTTAAGGATACGGCGGTATCAAGGGGGTATCGCCATGATGCTTTTGTATCGACATAATCCGACAACATTTTTATCAGAAAAAGCCCGCCCACCGCCACGGAATATTCCGGCTTCATAGATGATTACACACATCATTATAATACTGTTTATATTTCATTACTCCTTCTTCTGTTATCTGATATATAGAAACTTATTAGTTTGTGGCGGTAATTGGTGATATTAGGGAGTCGAGAAAATTAGGATCAAGAATTACTTTAAGAGATGAATTTCAAGGGCTTTTATCACACGGAAAAAATCTTGTAAATATTGTTCAGGAAATAAAAATGAGACTGTATCCTGTAGAAATTCGGTTTGGTATTGGTATATAACGACAGAGATAAATACGGATATGGCATTGGGAGCAGATGGACCGGCATATTATTATGCCAGAAATGCAATAAATCTGTTAAAAGAAAACGAAAAGAAAAATAAGAAAGTGATTTCAGATATATATATTGAAGCCGAAAATAAAAAAGAAGTGATGCTGATAAATACAATTTTTGAATTAATAAAGGTTATTGAACAAGATTGGACAGAAAAACAAAGAGTTATTATTTGTGATATGATTGAAAATAAAGATACACAGAAAAATATTGCTATACGCAATGGAGTTACACAGCCATCTGTTAATAAGATGTTATCGAAAGGAAATTATTACGTATATGATAAAGCAGTCAGAAGTACGAGTGAAGTGTTAGGAGAATATATAAGATAATGAAAGAATTATTATGACAATTTTAATTTCGGTAGATCAGTATTCAGCTGTAGGATTAGTTCTTACAGCAAAATCCATTGCTCGTTATGATAAAATATCTAAAGATCAGATATTTGCAGAATACTACTTGCTGGGTACTTTGTTGAGTGCAATATGTTCAATTGTTGTTGCGACTTTGATATAAGCAAAAGGTATTTTTGTTTACCTATGATATAGTATGATAAAATTTGGTTATGGAACAACCGTGTTACAGGGTGGTTTGACCTTCATACATTTGATCAGTCATTAGCTATGCATAGAAAAACCACCCTTGAGAACTTTGGCAAGTAATAGGGTGGATTTTCTGCCTTTATTATTAGGTCAAACCGCTTTGAACGGTTGTTCCTTTTTCGGCTTAAAATATACCACTAATTTGAAAGTTTGTAAAGAATTCATTTTTGATGAAGATGAAACACAATACCTTAATTGATCATATAAATCATGTTAGAAATATCTTCAGAAGCCATCTGAAACTTCGACTTTTCAATTAGGATGTTTGTCCCTGTCATAATATAGGAGGGCATCAGTCGTATATTTTTATAGTAAATTTCGCTGTGGCGCAGTTTGTATGTTGAAACAGCAGGAATTGCATTCCTTTTCGTTGTTTTTTTAGCGATCATGTTCATTGCTTTTTTTGCCACATCCCCCATCAGCATGACTACCTGGACATTAGGAAATAAGGACAGCTCCTTCTCAAGAAAGGGCAGGCTTTCTTCGATCATGCTTCTTTCAACGGAAGTGTGAGATTTTGGTTTCTTTACTGCATTTGTAATATAGATCCCCAAGTCCAGCAGCTCTTTTGCTGTTTTCACTGCTATCCCTGCGTTGTGGAAAAGAGAAATAGCGGCAGAAAGATATTCTCCCTCCTGTTTTCCATAAAAATCGTTATCAGGATCTTGGGGAACGACTTCATTAATAAGTACAGCTTTGATATTCTCCGGGACAACATCAACGTCATTGAAATAAAAATTACTGCCCGAAGCATCTATGGTTTGCAAACTTTTTTTTATATTCATAATCCCGCTCCTTTGTGATGGTTTAGAGCTTTTTCACACCGCTCTATGATTTCTTCTTTTAAGCTTATCGGGTGTACAATTTCAACATTCTCTCCGAAAGATAATAACATTTCGTACAGCCATTCGTTCCGGGGCAGCGACGCCTTTACAACAATCTGTTTATCGTTTTGTATTATCGCCTCTTCACTGAAAATATCTAAAACTCTATGCCCCATGTTCAGTGGAAAGCGAAGTTCTATTTCGCATAATACTTCCATATCCTCAGGCAGCGGCAAAATTCTTGAACTGTCATCAGAAATTTCATCAAACATAATTTCTGTGAGCTCTAGCTTTCTCATTCTTGAGATACGGAATAATCTGTAATCTTTTCTTTTGCAGCAAAATCCAAACAAATACCACGACCTGTCTTTATACAATAATTTTATCGGACGGCACCGCCTTTCACTGATATCTCCTTTGGAGTTATAATAACAAAATATAATTTCCTGTCTTTTTAAAACAGAGGTTTTCAGCAGAGAAAATATTTCGCTTTCTTTTTGAACGCAGGCTCCCCAGCGAGAAAAATCAATTTCAATCCAGTCTGTATTTGTCTGCTTAAAAAGAGCACGTAATTTTTCTAATGTACTTTCATGATCGGAATACCGGGCAGCGGATAAGCTTTGCAGACCGATTAAGATATCCTGAATATCAGACTCAGACAGCAAGGCTTTGCTGATTATAAAATCATCATACAGTTTAATACCGCCGTCCCTTCCGGCAGCGGCATATACTGGGATTCCTGCACTGCTCATTACATCAATATCGCGGTAAATGGTTCTCACAGATACTTCAAACTTTGAGGCCAGTTCAGGTGCAGTTGCCTGTCCTTTTTCCAACAGATAGTAAATAATTTTGAATAAGCGGCTTTCGTGCAATCGTTTCACCTCCTTGTCCCCTATTATATCAGAAAAACCCTGACAACGTGTGTCAGGATAAAAATGGATGTTGACAATATCAATGTCAGAGACTATAATAAATAAAAATGAGAAATGAAATGAGGTGTCTTGGTGTTACGGGTTTCTGGAATGAGCATTGCAGAAAAATAAAATATTGATCAGGAAGGACAGGTATGGATATGCCGGTCTGTCTTTTGTCAGCCTGCCTATAACTGCAGTCTGATCTGATATTTTGCCTTACGAACCCGTTTCATACGCTTTATATAGATGGAAAGAGATGTTGGAACATAGCTGTAATGCTGTGTTTTTTTATTATTTTAATTTAGACTTCTTTCGTCAGAAGATCACAGGGAATGTACCGGTTTCCGGGCAATGTATCTGTGATCTTTATTTTATTTCAAGAAAATGTAATTTTGATATTATAGGCATAATTCTGTCTTGACTGAGAAAGGAATCTATTATGAAAAATGAATCATTAAAGACATTAGGTTATTATCAGATATTAGAGCAGCTCAAAGACTATGCATTTTCTGCGGGTGCAAAGGAACGGATCGGCCGGATGCGGCCTTTACTGTCTGAACTGAAACTGAGGAAGTATATAAATGACACATCCCAGGCCAAAGGAATGGTGGAGGCGTATGGAACACCACCTCTTCCGGCCATGGACCATATGGATGAATATATTAAAAAAGCAGCTGCGGGGGCATTGCTCCTGCCGGAAGAACTGGAAGAATTGTGTATGTTTTTAAATTCTGTCGGACGGCTGAAGATCTACCTTGGAAAAGGGGAGGATGAAAAAATCAGCCTGGCCTTTTATAATCAGAATTTAGAATCCCTGGATGACTTGAAAGAAGAGATCAGGCGATGTATCAGGAATGGAAGAGTAGATGACTATGCATCACCGTACCTGAAAGACATCCGAAAGCAGATTGTTTTGCTCAGTGAGAAAATCGGAGAGAAAGCTGAAAAAGCACTGAAGGCAAATAAAGCTTATATAAGCGATGCATTTGTTGTGAAGAGAAACGGAAGGTATTGTATTCCTGTACGTAAAAAATGCAGAAATATGGTTTTGGGAAGCGCAGTTGACCAGTCTTCCACCGGTGCCACTATATTTGTGGAGCCTGCTTCGGTTGCAGGGCTCAGAGAGGAACTGGAACTTTATCAGATTGAGGAGGATTCGGAAGAAAGAAGAATCCTTTACAGCCTGACGAGCCTGGCAGCCCAGAACGAGGAAGCTTTGAAAGAAGATATTCGCGTGATCGAAAAGCTTGACTTTATATTTGCCAAGGGACGCCTGAGTCTTCACATGGATGCAGTTGAACCTGAAATCAATACAGAGCATTATATCAGGCTGAAGAAAGCCAGGCATCCAATGCTGTCAGGAGATACCTGCGTGCCATTAGACTTTGAAATAGGCAGAGAAAACCGTGGAGTCATCATAACAGGACCAAATACAGGAGGAAAAACGGTTGCAATTAAGACTGTCGCCTTAATGAGCGCGATGGCATGCTCCGGGCTTCATGTTCCCTGTGAGCGTGCAGAGATCTGCATGCAAAATGAAATCCTCTGTGATATTGGGGACGGACAGAATATTTCTGATAACCTGTCTACCTTTTCAGCCCACATCAAGAATGTTCTGGAAATATTAAAAAGAAGTCAGAAAGACAGTCTTGTAATATTGGATGAACTCGGTTCTGGGACCGACCCGGCGGAAGGGATGGGAATTGCTGTGGCGATCCTTGAAGAATTGAGGAACAGCGGGGCATTATTCCTGGTGACTACTCATTATCCGGAAGTAAAAGAATACGCTGACCGGTATCCGGAAGTGGTGAATGCAAGAATGGAGTTTGACAGGGAAACTCTGAAGCCCTTGTACCGGCTGAAGGTAGGCGAGGCGGGAGAGAGCTGCGCCCTCTACATTGCAAAGCGGCTTGGTTTCCCGGGGAAAATGCTCAGTGCTGCAGCCAGAGAGGCGTACGGAGATAAAAGCGAGGCTGTCATAGACAGTTTGCAGCTAACAGATACACAGGAGAGACTGCGGAGGGAAAAAGCCCCGTCCATTCAAAAGACAGAGAAGAAAAAGGAAACTAAAATAAGAAAATTTGTTACCGGGGACAGTGTGACAGTCCTGCCGGAAGGAGAGATCGGGATTGTAGTGAAGCCTGCCGATGAAAACGGTCAGGTGTTGGTACAGATTAAGAAAGAAAAGAAGTTCTGCAGCCATAAACGCCTGAAACTAAAAGTAGCAGCAACAGAACTATATCCCGAGGACTATGATTTTTCCATTATTTTTGATACAGTAGAAAACAGAAAGGCAAGACATAAAATGGGGAAAGGCTTTCGGGAGGGCCTGGTCATAAAGACAGACGAATAGAGAAAAGAACAGGAGGAATTGAGAATGACAGAGAAGGAAAAAGCGGCTTTGGGAATGCTTTATAATGCAAACTATGATACTGATTTAAAGGAAGAGAGACTTGATTGTCAGGAGCTGTGTGCAGAATATAACCGGCTAATGCCGAAGGAATTGGAAAAAAGGACAGAACTCATGAAGAGGATTCTGGGAAAAACAGAGGGAGAATTCACAGTGGAGCAGCCGTTTTTTTGTGACTACGGCTATAATATTGAAGTTGGTGAGAGGTGTTTTCTGAACTATAACTGTACTATTTTAGACGGAGCCAAAGTTACATTTGGACACGATGTCTTCGTTGCGCCTAATTGTTCCTTTTATACAGCGGGACACCCCTTTGATATTAAACAGAGAAATGAGGGGCTTGAATACGCTTATCCGATCCATATAGGCAGCAATGTCTGGATCGGAGGAAATGTGACAGTGCTTCCCGGGGTGTCTGTCGGTGACGGCACGGTTATTGCTGCCGGAAGTGTTGTGACCAAGGATCTGCCCGCCGGGGTGCTGGCGGCCGGAAATCCATGCAAAATTATTCGGATGCTGTCTGAATAACAGAAAGGAGAAGCGGCGGGAAATGTGGTGCATATGACAGGCCTTATATTACAGCTGGAATACAGTGCAAGGATCCTTCTTGCAGCAGTCTGCGGAGCCTGTATTGGTTATGAGCGGACCAACAGGCTGAAAACAGCAGGTATCAGGACTCATGTAATCGTATCATTGGCCGCCGCACTGATGATGATCATCTCCAAGTATGGATTCAGTGACATTCTCGCTGTCCACAACGTAGGACTGGATCCGTCAAGGATTGCGGCAGGTGTCGTAACCGCCATCGGTTTTCTGGGTGCAGGAATTATCTTTGTGCATAATCAGAGTGTCAGCGGACTGACCACAGCAGCGGGCATCTGGGCTACTGTAGGAGTCGGTATGTCCGTAGGAGGCGGGCAGTATTTGATCGGGATTTTCAGCACGATCCTTCTGATCATCGTACAGTGGGTCCTGCACAGGGATTTCAAATGGATCAGGACGCCTACGGTGGAAGTAATTACCCTGAAGCTGCCCAACGGTCCTGATGCCGTGAAGATGATCCAGGAAACGATCAGGGAGGAATCCATAGAGATCCTGAACATCTCAGTTCAGAAGATAGGGAATGAGAGCATCAAGGTCAGACTGGATGTGAAACTGACGGACAGCTTTGATATGTACGATGCGATCCAGCGGCTGCTTGAAAATGAAAATATTGAATCTATTGATATTTGAAGGAGAAAGGGCCGGAAAGGGATAAAAAGTCATTTTACAGGAGTATTTATCTGCTGATTGTCAGAAATTTATAAGAAATTTGAAGCTTTTTTTTCTATATTGTATGATACCCTAATAGAAAGAAAAGGGGGTGGTTTTATGAGAAACCA